>CDYZ01013309.1_pt1 | contig 9674 bp, 8 predicted proteins | sample 554921 | NCBI WGS metagenome assembly CDYZ01 (sample SAMEA3182058, study PRJEB8094) | gut metagenome | biome: human; feature: gut; material: Stool; isolation source: human stools | place: Canada | collected 2012-11-26 | reverse complement strand
AACAAAGAATGTGCCAAGGCACATTCTCGCGCCTGCGGCAGTCGCTTGCGACATTTACCTTATACGCCGCAGTGCGCATCCTCGCGGAGCGTTTTTCACTTTACAGGAAAGCAATTTCCTGTAAAATAAAAAATCCCTGATGCATAAATTTTATGCATCAGGGACGATACTCTATCGTGGTTCCACCCTGCTTGCTGTACTTATCGTACAACCGCTCATTCTGATGATAACGGAATCACCGGACCGGATTAGGGTCACTCAGAGCTGGTCTTCACATTACACTCCATCAGAATACTCTCACCAAATGTATTCCTCTCTTTGACTTCCTGTTATGCTACTCGTCTCTTCTTTGTTTTGTCCTTTTGACAAAAGCTATTGTATACTCTTTTTTCTGCTATGTAAAGAGTTTTTCTGTGAAATATTTTCCAAATGTTTTCCAAAATATTTTATTCTTATCTTCCGCAGCAGAATTTATATTTCTTTCCACTTCCACAAGGACACGGATCATTTCTTCCGACTTTCTTTCCAACTACAACAGTGCCGGATTTCTTCTGCTCTAAATAAAGCTTTCTCTTGGTTTCTGCATCAAAAATTTCATCCCACTGTGGTAATTCATAGAGCCAGTCAGCTTTGGCATCTACCATGTTCTTGTATAATTTTTCTTTATCGAATGCAAGGCTTACCTTGGTATCCTCTTCCATAGTATCAATTGGGTTTGGTGTTACCAGGCTGTCATTGATTCCATCTAAGAATCCAGTCATATCCATAATGCTGAGGTCGTATTTCTCTGCCAGCTCTTTTACAGTTCCTTCTACCTTCTCATCCGGGTTTGTTAAAAGCTTCTCATATACGCCCTTCTCTAACATAAAATATCTCTGCCAGAACTTCTGTAATTTTCCTCTATCTGCCTGCTGATCATAAGCAATCTTCTGCCATTCTTCTAATAATGCCATTGTTCATATCCATCCTTTAATCCATATTTAGTCGTATAACGCTTGTTTCAGTATAGCATATTTTGTGCTTTTTTCAAGTATTTATCCTCTGCAACTTTACATTTTCTGATTGACTATCCGCTGTCAAATGTTAAAATAATGTATATTGCTTTTTTCTAAAAACAGGTCATCAAAGAAAGTTGAGGTCATATATGAAAAAGACAAAACAGATTCTTGCAATTATCGGTGTTGTACTCTTAGTTGCCCTCTATGTTTCCACTCTTGTTTTTGCATTGATTGGAAGCGATTTTGCCACAAACTGTCTTAAGGCTTCCATCTATGCCACTGTAGTTGTCCCGGCTCTCATCTGGGCTTATACCATGGTATACCGCTTACTTAAGAATCATTACTCTTTAAGAGAAGATTTGGATTCCATCAAAAAAGAAGCTTCCGGGCAGGATGCTTCCGCAAAAACTTCAAATGAACCAAACATCAAAAAAGAGGATTGCGAATAACCACAATCCTCTTTTATAACTTGTCCACTTCTTAAAATTAAGCAAGTTTTGTTTTTGCAAGCTCTGCTAATGTTGCAAATCCTTCTGCATCATTTACAGCCATCTCAGCTAACATTTTACGGTTCATATCAACACCAGCTAATTTTAAACCATACATAAATTTGCTGTAAGATAATCCATTCATTCTTGCTGCTGCGTTAATACGGGCAATCCATAACTGTCTGAACTGTCTCTTTCTCTGTTTTCTTCCTGCATAAGAACTTGTTAAGGCTCTCATGACAGACTGTTTTGCTACTCTATACTGTTTGGAACGTGCTCCTCTGTAACCTTTAGCTAATTTTAATGTTCTATTATGTTTCTTTTTAGCGTTTAAGCCGCCTTTAATTCTTGCCATGTTCTATTCCTCCTTAACCAATTCTTATAAATATGGTAAAATCTTCTTCATATTCTTAACATTTGTTGCATCTGTCATTGCAGGTTTTCTAAGATTTCTCTTAGTCTTAGTTGTTTTCTTTGTTAAGATATGTCTCTTATAAGCCTTGTTTCTCTTTAATTTTCCTGTTCCTGTTAATTTGAAACGTTTTGCTGCTGCTCTGCTTGTTTTCTGTTTTGGCATAATTTATTCCTCCTTAAAATCATTATCTTTTCTCTGCCAGCACCATACCCATGCTTCTGCCTTCCAGCTTTGGTGCTTTCTCCACTACTGCAATATCTGCAAGTGCTTCTGCAAAATCATCCAGAATATGTTTGCTTGCCTGTACATGTGCCATTTCTCTACCACGGAAACGAAGTGTAACTTTTACTTTATTTCCTTTGGAAATGAACTTTCTTGCGGCATTCATTTTGGTATTCAAATCATTGGTATCGATATTTGGAGAAAGACGAACTTCTTTTAATTCAACCGTTTTCTGTTTCTTACGTGCTTCCTTCTCTTTTCTTGCAAGCTCATATCTGTATTTACCGTAATCGATAATCTTACATACAGGTGGCTTTGCTCCAGGAGCAATCTTTACTAAATCAAGTTCTGCTTCCTGTGCCAGCTTATATGCTTCTCTTGCTGACATGATACCTAACTGTTCACCATCCGCGCCAATCAGGCGGACTTCCTTATCTCTGATTTGTTCATTGATCATTAACTCGCTAATGGTCGTACACCTCCAAAATTAAATTCACCACAGCTTTGCCAGACAACTTTCCGTTTATTTCCGCAAAAAAAGTGGATAGACAGACTATCCACTTCAAAATGATTCGCTCATTGCATACTCATTATAAACACTTAGTCACTTGATTGTGCTAAGGTGAGAGTGGATACTCTACTTTCTTCAACTTGCTTATAGTACCATATGTCATTTCGTTCGTCAAGCATTATTTTTACCGATATTCGCTTCTGATATTTTCTGCCCTCTCAATAATCGTTTCCGGGAACCCGGTAAAGGAAAGCAGGCGGATTGCATTCTGGGAATTCGCCGGTCCCTTCTGCAATTTATAATCAAATACAATATCCTCTTCTCCAAACTCTTCGGAAAAATGATAATTGTCATAACCAGTTTTTTCAAGCTCCGTCAATTCCTTATCATGGGATGCCACAATTGCAATGCAGTTATGATGTGCCAGATATTCCATGATTGCTTTTGAAGCTGCAATACGCTCCTGGGTATTGGTTCCTCTTAAGATTTCATCAATAATACAGATAACCAGTTCATCCTCCGACAAAGCATCCAGGATACGTTTTAAATATTTAATCTCTTTAATAAAATAACTGTCACCGGATAAAATATCGTCTCTTACCGCCATGGAAGTAATCATTTTTGCATGAGGCAGATGCATTCTTTTTGCGGTGCAGGTATGAATGCTCTGTGCCAGTATCACATTGACAGCTATGGTCTTGATAAAGGTTGACTTACCGGAAGCATTGGAGCCTGTGATAATGCAGTTATGCTGAAGTTCCATAGAATTGGTCACTGCTCCATGAAGCAGCGGATGATAAATTTCTTCCATCTCAAGCTGCTTTGCTTCCTCATATTCCGGTACTGTCACAAGAGGCAGACTCTTTCGGAAAGAGCCTGTGCTGACCGCTGCATCCAGTTCTCCTACCACCCGGTAAATCTTAAGATAAACATCCTGGTTATCCATAAACTGATTCAATACTTTCATATAAGTAAGGATATGCCACTGGGTTACTCCCAGCAGGAAATCCTGCAGCATTTCAAACACATCTCCCATGGCATTTCTACTCTGGATATTTAGCAGAAATGCCTTCTTATCCATTTTGGCAAATACCGGAAGCAGCGGTGCCAGTTCCTCACAAATTTTGTCTTTCCGGTATTCCTGCTCCAGTTCTCGTGCTACCGTAATCAGGTATGCCGCCGTTCCCATCATATGAATCTCCTGGTCAAACTTTAGCCGGACCGTAAAGATATACACCGACAAATTCACAAGAAATACTACCACCAAAGCTGACAGAGCATATATATTATGAAATACGACTGCCGCCACAACAACTACCACCAGCAATATCCGGAGCATCTGATAAACCCAGAGATTTGAAATTGCAAAATCCTCTACTGTCTGGATAAAGGATGGAATATAGTAAGCCTCGTCTCTCTTTCCAAGCTTTGACAAAGTTTCTTCCAGATGATAGCGTTTTTCATCATCTGCTTCACAAAAAGCTATTCTTTTTTCTAAAAGCTCCTCTTCTTCCTTCGTCTGCTTCGCATAATGAAGCTTTGCATATAAAATTTCTTCTCCCATGGTGGAATCACAGTTGTTGATTCTCTGGTACACATCATCCATATTAAGGTCATTCCATGTGACCTCATCCACCTGCTGTGTTCCACCCACAGTATCCAGATAATTTCTTATCAGTTCTCTTTTGAATTCCTTTTTCTCAGGTTCTTTTCCATATTTTTCTTTCAGTGTCCGTTTGCAGCGGTTCTTCCAACTCTCTTTTGTTTTAATTGCTGAATAAGTAAATCCTGCAATCATAATTACTACAAGGATTGCTGCTTCCATTTCTTCGCCTTCCTACTGCATGATTCCAATGGTATCTATCCAGTAAATATTATCTTTATCCATAATTCCATTTACAGTAACAGAATCTCCCTCATGCAGGAAAATCAATTGTTCATTATCAGAAAACTTCTGCCAGTATACCATACCGTCGTCTCCTGCCAGATAAACATAGGTCTCTCCTGCAATCTCAACATACTGCATTTCACTGATTACAAAACTTCTTGTCTCTGTCTCACCTTCTGGAATTGTTTTTCCTTTGGCTGCTGTCTGTGCATTACCTGCAGTGCTGTTGCTGTCCCCGGAAGAATTTTCTGCCTCTTCCGGATTCCCAGTGTTTTCTGTACCATCACTGCCTGTCATCTTACGATACTTTGCAAAGCACTCATCAAGACTGGCTGCTGTTGTTACCATATTATAAGATTCTACATTTACCATGCCATAAAGCTTCACTATGCCGCTGGCATCTTTTAATACCATAATATAAGTCGGCTGACCATCTACATTAATCAAAGACGGAAAAGATGCACGGTATCCTTTCTCCTGCACTTCTCCTTCTGCAGCAGCCATTGCAGAGCTTTCATCTGCTCCCGCAATACTGTAATAATGTGCTTCTGAAGTCCGCTCATTTACCAGTATAAACCCGATATTGGAGGCATCATCATTGACAGAAGTAACTCCGGTATAAATCCAGATATCCCCGTCTTTGGCAACATAGCCGAAGTTTGCTTCGTAAGATTCCTCATCTCCGTCTTCATCCTCTACTACCGTTTCCGTACATTTCTTACAGCCTTTTTTGCCGAAGATGCTGTTCATAAATCCATTAGATAATTCTCCATACCAGTTATACTGTTCCACCAGAAGATCCCCGTCAAAGACATCATCCATCCAGTTCGGCACTTCTGATGCATCATAATACTGACAGTCTCCGCTGATTGGGTCACAGCTGATTGCACCCTCGACGGTTTCTCCACCAAATAAACCGATGGTGTATTTGTATACACTGGCAATATAGTATGGGTTTCCATCTTCGTCCACTTCAAAATGAAGATTTCCGAAAAGTTTATCCGGGTAATTCATACGGATATGCCTTCTTAAATCCTTGCCAAAGTAAGCAGACGGAACATAAATCATTCCTTCCTTTACCGGAACATACTGCGCCTTCTGTCCTACCGGATCAACAGTTATATAACCCGGAACACCATTTTCCTTATTTCCCATATATTTAAAGAAGCCGGCATACTCTAATGCAGATACTTTCGTTGGTGCCCCCTGATAATCAATCTGTGTGTAGTCTTCCGATACATTATACTGGCTCACCACTTCTGAAAGGCTTCCGATTTCACGATTACCCAGCAGCACTGCACTGTCCGTATCCATTAACGCAATCTTTGATACAGAAGATGCTGTATTGATATCGCTGTTAAAATCACTGTCTTCGATGGTCAGGATATCTGCATATGCCTGTGCATGGAACATTTTGCTGCCATAAAATAAAAGAATCAGGAACAGAATTCCGATTACTCCAACTGCTGCAAAAATACCGTTTACCGGCTTTTCCAGCTTTCCTGCGGACTTACCTTCCGCCTTCCTGGCTGCCGATACCAACGCACCTATTATTCCTAACGGGAATAATATAACGCCTAATACAAACAGCCATAAACCTCTGGAATGAATATTAAGTGCCGGAAGCAGGAGATAATACATCACTGCCACCCATAAAATATAAATAACCGGAAGCACAATGGACAACCCCTTTACATGAGGCAGCTTTACCTGCATTGTTTCAAACTCCATTTTCTTCTTTTTCTTTGCCATACCTAATCTCCCTTTTCTTCTTTGCAATTATCATTGTATTATTTAATTAATACAATAACTCAATTTTAAAATAATGTCAAGTGAAAGCTTTCTTCAAATGGCTGGCAACTAAAAACAGCAGGACGACAAAATGTATTTTCATTTTCTATCGTCCTGCCTGCAATACTTATTTATATTATTTTTTAAGCTCTTGCTGCTTTGCTATCACGCTTTTTATTCTGGATAACCATACATGCTACTGCAGCTGCGGTAACAGCCAGTGCCAGAATTCCCATTGGAAGATCTTTCTCACAGTCTCTCAAGAAAAACAGCACTGCCATAGCAATTACATATATAACAGCAATGATTCCATCTACTATCTTCATACTTTCTGCCTCCTGCTTTTATGCATTTTTCTTCTGACGAAGTACTGCCCTTACTACATTATATCCTGCAAATACAATCGTAAGAATCATCATAATCCAATGGATGATACAGTTATCTTCTCCCGCCGGATTTGCTGCCAGAGGAACTGCTTCATCTTCTAATGCAGTTACTTCCTGTTTTGCATTATCGTCCGTTACATTCGCCAGCGGAACCTCTTCATCTTCTAATACCACCGGTTCTTCTGCGTCCTGTGGCTGTTGTGCTGCCTGCTGCTGTCTGACTGGTGTCTGTGCCACCTGGGTCTGTGTGACCGGAGTCTGTGTCTGGATTACCGGTGTCTGTGCTGCTGTCTCCGGCTGTGTATTATTGTCTGCCGGAGTTACCGCTGTTTCTGATGATGCTGGCTGGGTTGGATTTGCCGGCTGGGTTGATTCGGCTGGCTTGGTTGGTTCGGTCGGCTGGCTTGGTTCGATCGGCTGGGTTGGTTCGATTGGCTCAGTCGGTTCGGTTGGCAGGGTCGGCTCAGTCGGCTGGGTTGGTCCGGTCGGTCCAACTGGTTCAGTCGGCTCAGTTTCTTTCTCCTTTTCATCAAAAGAAGCATACACTACGGTACTATCATTTAAATCTGCAACATTTACTTTACTGCCATCTTCTAAAGTCCAGCCGGTAAATTCATAGGTTGTTGTCTCTGTCTCTGCCTTTACAGGATCTGTTACAGAAACTTCCGTTCCCTTTACTTCGCGTACTTCCTGATATACATTTCCGTCTACCATAAAAGTAACGGTATAACTGTTATCAACAATTTCTCCATCAATATGCCAGGAATTCGGATTAATCATCCGGTACCATTCGATGCGGTAGAATCTTGCATCATCCCCTGCAATGCCACTGTTTGCTGCATATGCATCTAAAACAGATGCAAGGGTTACCGGCATCTTTCCATCATAATTCTTTTCTGCATCAAAAGACACTGGTGCAGTAAAACCGGACATATCAGTTGTCACTTTCAGCTGATTTAAAGAAACTGCTGCTCTTCCCACATAATCATAATTTGCTGTTGCATCACCAACTGTTCCTTCCGGACGGACAGTTCCTGCTTTCCGGATGTAGAACTCTGCCTTCTGTGTAAATGTATCTGCTACTTTTACATATACGTTATAACCCTCTGTGTTGTGGAAAAGTTTTGTATATGTTGTCACTACACCTGCATTTTCATCCTCTAAGATGAATCCATGGATTACGCTTTCCTCTGTGGTTGCATAATCTGCTGCTTCTTCTAATACAGCCGGGTCTAAAATACAGTTTCCACTTAACAGCAGCAGTTTTCCATTTCCATATTTGGCATATACTTTTGCACGAATCTTACTGATTCCAAAGCTTACATTTACAGTTCCACTATAGTTACCGGTAAAGGTTACGGTTGCCAGCGCAGTTCCCTCTTCTACATTATCTTTGTAATTACCAACAGTATAATCGGTTCCTGCTGTTAATACTTTTCCATTATAAGTTACAGTTACATCTTCTTCACTGAGTGTTACTGCTTTTCCGGTATAATATTTTTCCTTTGCAGTTGCAATCACGCTGTCATTTTCCACTTCTTTCGGAAGAATGGTATAGGTTGTATTTACCGTTCCTTTATAGTTACCGATTCCGGTAATTGCTGCTGATGTCTCTCCTGCATTTGGATTACTTCCACTGTATATTACAGTATAATCTTTTCCTTCTACTAATGTTTTGTCTCCATCCTTTACCACAACTGCAACTGTGTTTCCAGTATACTCAGTATCCTTTGCAGTTACCATTTCATTAGTCAACGTTTTCTGCCGGATAGTAAAGGTTGCTTCATTACTGTCTGCGGATTCAAATTTCTTTGCACTGGCTGTTGCAATTACCGTATAAGTTCCTGCATCCACCGGTGCCTTGCTTAATTTGTTTCCCGCCTCATCATAATAAGTATAAGTAATGGAAATGCTTGGATTTTTTTCAATTCCCCAGCTGTATGCATTCGCATCACAGCTTAAGTTTTTCTCATCATTACTGCCATTATATTCAAAATCACTGGCTGTAAGATTTGCATACAATGCTTTTAAATAGGTTCTTACCGGTACAATAAATACAGTCTCTTTATAGTTCTCTGCTGCATTTCCTTCCGGCACAAATACTACATGATGGTCTACATCTTCAAAGATTGCAGTTCCGGTAGTATTAAACCACAGTGTCTCATCCGGGCTCTGCCACTCAAAATGGCCTTCCAGTTCCCGGTTCTCATCATTGACCGCTACTGCCATTCCGCCATTCAGATGGGACTCTCTCAGTTTTCCGGACATATGATTGATTGTTGCAGATGGTTTTTCCTTAATTACTGCCTCTGCCTTATTTACAGTTACCGTATAAGTCCTGCTTCCTGCCTCATATACATCTGTTGCCGGTGTTGTAATCGTATAAGTATAAGTTCCTGCATTTAAAATCTCTTTGTCACAGGTTCCAACAATACCACTCTTTGGACCATCCTTTACAAAGTTCTTTGCATTCAGTGTCTGGACTTTTCCGTTATAAGTCAGATTTGAAATGTTCTCTTCAAATACCGGAGTTCTCTTACTGATTTTAATGGTATATTTTTCTGTTTTCCATTGAAAGAGATAATTCTTATACTTGCACTTCAAGGTAACTGTTCCTGTCTTATCCGCAGTTACAGATACCTCTTTCTTATTTGTATTTTTTAATGTTACCTTATCTTTTCCACTGGTAACACTCCATTTGGTTTCGTAAGCAATCCATGCAGAACACTCGATTTTCTTCGTATCCTGCAGCTGCATCGTAATTGTATTATCCTTTTCGGCAGCTTTTACTGTCATCCCGGTTATTCCGGATAAGGACAATACCATCAATGCCGCCATTACAAAAGCTGTAATTCTTTTTCCCAACATTTTGGCTACTCTCATGTTTTTTCTCCTCCTAATATATAAGTGTAGGGTTTAGATACCCCAACAGCCAGTTGGGTTCTATCCCTCTTATTGCTAAAGCTGTACAATGA
>CDYZ01025466.1_pt1 | contig 9761 bp, 9 predicted proteins | sample 554921 | NCBI WGS metagenome assembly CDYZ01 (sample SAMEA3182058, study PRJEB8094) | gut metagenome | biome: human; feature: gut; material: Stool; isolation source: human stools | place: Canada | collected 2012-11-26 | reverse complement strand
GCCCTGCTTTTGGAAGCCCGCCGTATCGGATCGTTCCTTTTTGAGCATTGGTGGGGCATTATAAAAATAACTATACAAGTAAGCGTATTAGAGGGAGGAAAAAGAGAAAAATGCTTTATCGGTAACGGCTTCATGATACTTTTTTCTTCTTTCCCCGCCGCCGCGCGCCTTGACGAAGGCTTATAAAACCGCTACTCAAATCATATTGTAACACCTTTATCATATTATGATAAATCATCCGGCCCTTCATCCGGCGCCAGCGCCCACGGGAGTGCACTATGCGGATACCCAGCGGTTACCTGTACTACGACACCCCAATCGGCATCCTCTGCCTTGATACGTTGTTCCCAAAACCTCCGGGGCAGCTCAGAAATCCCCTTACCTTCGATTTCCCCGTTGTCTGCCGGGTCTTGCGCGGCGTCGGGGCCAAAGAAATCCTGTCCAGCACCTCGGCGCAGCTCGAAACGCTGTTCGTCGACGCCGCCCGCGAACTTGAGCGGGACGGGGTCAAAGCCATCGCCGGAAGCTGCGGCTTCATGGCCCTGTTTCAGAAGGCCGTGGCCAGCGCCGTTTCCGTCCCGGTGCTCATGTCCAGCCTTGTCCAGATCCCGCTCATCCATACCTTGCACGGCCCGGGCTGCCGCATCGGCGTGCTCACCGCGCATTCCGGCTCGCTGACGCCCGAGCATTTCCGGCAGGCGGGCGTTCCCGACGCCCAGATCGACGCCCTGGCCATCGCGGGCATGGAGAATTTCCCGGTTTTCCGGAAGACCATTCTGGAAGGGGCCGCGCCCGTCATGGACACGGACGCCGTGGGCGCGGAGATCGGGGCAGCCGCGGCCGCCATGACGGACGGGCAGCCGCTGGACGCCCTGCTGCTCGAATGCACGGATCTGAGCGTATTCGCCCGGACCGTGCAGGAGGCGGTTTCCGTCCCGGTTTACGATATCAATTCTCTGATCGCCTACGCGGCCTTTTGCGTGCGGCGGAACCAGTGGGTGTGACGGGCAACCGCCCGCCCCAAACTTGAGAGGAGGAGTTTATGGGAGGCATTGAGCGTTTCGGTCTGCCCAAGCAGGGCGGCGTGCCCGCTTCGCAGGCGGTGAAGGCGGACGGCTGGCTGTTCGTCGCCGGTCAGGTCCCGAAAAACGCCGAAGGGGAATTTGTGGTCGGCGGCATCGCGGAACAGGCCCGGCAGACGCTGGACAACCTCATGAAGACCCTCCGTCAGGCAGGCTACGGCCCCGAGGATGTGGTCAAAGTCAACGTCTGGCTGGACGATCCCCGCGATTTCGCCATCTTCAACCGCATCTACAGCCAGTATTTCTCCATCGAACACGCCCCGGCCCGCGTGACCGTGCAGGGGCATATGATGAACGATTTCAAGGTCGAGATGGACTGCGTGGCCTGGAAGGAACCCCGATGAACGCCTCATTCGACGTCGTCATCGTGGGCGGCGGCGTAACCGGGGCCGCCGTCGGGTACGGGCTGGCGAAACGGGGCGTGAAGACCTGCCTTGTGGATGCCGTCCCCACCTTCTCCCGCGCTTCCCGGGCCAACATGGGCCTGATCTGGTGCCAGTCCAAGGCGCTCGGCTGCCCGCAGTTCGTGCGCTGGGGCTTCGCCTCCTCGCGGGCCTACGGCAAGCTGGCGGCGGAGTTGAAGGAATTGTCCGGCATCGATACGGGCTACGCGCCCACGGGCGGGATCATCCCCTGCCTTGGGGAAGCCGAGCTTGAGGCGCGCGCCCAGTTCATCGAAAAGCTCCGGGCTGAAACCGAGGACGGCACGTACCCGGCCTCCGTGCTTTCCCGCAAGGAACTTGAAGGCATGTTGCCCAAGGTCCCCTTCGGCCCGGAAGTTTCCGGAGGGATCTGGTCCGACATGGACGGCTACGTCGATCCCCTGCACCTGATGTTCGCGTTCCGCAAAAGCTTCGTCAGGCTCGGCGGCACGCTGTTTGCCGGGGAACGGGTTTCGGAAGTGAAGCCCTCCGGCAAGGGCTATACCGTCGTCTGCGGAGGCCGGACGCTGGAATGCGGCAAGGCCGTGCTCGCCGCCGGGCTCGGCGTCCGCAAGCTCGCGGCGCAGCTCGGCACGGACATCCCCGTCTTCCCCAACAAGAGCCAGGTGATGCTCCTGGAGCGCATCCCCGCCGATGTCCTCCCCATCCCCCTGCTCGGCATCGCCCGTACCTTCGGGGGCACGGTAATGATCGGCGCGGCCCACGAGAACATGGGCATGGACAGGAGGCTCACCCCCGAAGTGCTCGCCGCCAACGCGCAATGGGCCGTCCGTGTCTGGCCGGAGCTGGAACGCAAGCGCATCCTGCGGTTCTGGACCGGGCTGCGCGTGTGGCCGAAGGATGCCTACCCCATTTACGACCGGATTCCGGGGCACGAGAACGCCTTCGTCTTCGCCATGCACAGCGCGGTGTCCCTTGCCGCCATTCTGGAGCAGGCCCTGCCCGACTATGTCATGGGCAAGCCGCTGCCGCCGGACGGGGCCATCTTCGGGCTGTCCCGGTTCGCCGGAGGCGGCTCGGGATTTCAGGGATCGGCGGCCTCGTCGCCCCATGCCGAGGCTCCGAACAAGTGACCGCCTTCAACCCTTTTTCAAGGAATACGGCTATGTCCGCTTCACAAGCCGCGGCGGGGGACGCCGCTCTGGTCAATGTTACGTTTGAGGGCAAGCCCTGCGCCGTGCCCGCCGGGAAAACCGTGGCGGCGGCGCTTCTTGGGGACGCGCACGCCGGATATACGAGCATCCATCCTCTGACCGGGGAACGCCGGGCACCCTTCTGCATGATGGGCACCTGTTTCGAATGCCTCGTGGAAATCGACGGCCAGCCCAACCGTCAGGCCTGCCTCACGATTGTCCGTGAGGGCATGGACATCAAACGCCAATACCCAGACAAGGAGCAGGAGCGATGAGCCGCCAGTGGGATGCCCTCGTCATCGGCGCGGGTCCGGCCGGGCTGCGCGCCGCCAGCGTCATAGCCGAATCCGGGCTTGAAGTCGTCCTTGTGGACGAACAGGCTTTTCCCGGCGGCCAGATCTACCGCCATGTCACGGCTCCGGGCGCGGAGGAGCGTTTTGCCGAGGCCGCCGATTACCGCGACGGCACGGAGCTTGTCCGGCGCTTCCGGCGTTCCGGCGCGGAATACCTGCCGGAAACGACGGTCTGGTTCTTGGAACAGGATCGCATCCTGGCCTCCCGTGGTGAGGAAGTCCTCGATCTGCGGGCCAGAAACGTCATCATCGCCGTGGGCGCGATGGAGCGCCCGGTCCCCTTCCGGGGCTGGACGCTTCCCGGGGTTATGAACGCCGGGGCGGGCGACATCCTCCTCAAGACGGCGGGCCTGCTTCCGGAAACGCCGGTGGTGCTCGCGGGCAGCGGCCCCCTGCTCTACCTTGTGGCGAGCCATCTGATCCGCAAGGGGCACCCCCTCGCCGCCGTGCTGGATCAGACGCCGCCCAGCAACATGCTCAAGGCCGCGCCGCACCTCCCGGCGGGGCTGCTCGGCCTGCCCCTGCTGCTCCGGGGCCTGTCCATGCTCAACGACGTGCGGAAGAGCGGGACGCCCGTGTACCGTGACGTCAGCGGCATCGAGGCGCAGGGTGCGGATCGCCTTGAGCGCGTTTCCTTCTTTTCCAAGGGGACGGCGCACACGCTGGAAGCCGCGACCCTGCTGTACCACGGCGGGGTCATCCCGCGTACGCACATGGCGAACGCGCTGGATCTGCCCCACCATTGGGATGCGCGCCAGCAGTGCTGGACCGTGGCCTGCGACGGCTGCGGCAGGACGGCGCGGGAAGGCGTGTATGTCGCCGGGGACTGCAGCCGCGTACGCGGTGCCGCCGTCGCTGGGATAGCGGGAGAACTGGCGGGTCTGGCCGTGGCGGAGCGGCAGGAAGGCATCGGGCCGGAGGAATTCAGGCGGCGCAGCGCACCCCTGCTGCGTTCCCTTGCCGTACAGACGGCATCCAAGGCTTTTCTGGACGCATGGTTCTCGCCGCGCAAGGATCTGTATGCCGTGCCGGACGACGTAGCCGTGTGCCGCTGCGAGAACGTCAGCGCGGCGGATATCCGGGAAGCCGTCCGCGACGGCCTGACCGACATCAACGAAGTAAAGCTGCGCACGCGGGCGGGCATGGGCAATTGCCAGGGCAGGACCTGCGGCCCGGCTCTGGCGGCCATTGCGGCGGAAACCGCGGGCAGGGCCATCCCCGACATGGGGCGCCTGCATGTCCGCTCCCCCCTGCGGCCCGTGCCGCTTTCCGCCCTCCTGCGGCTTCCCGAAACGAAGTAACCCATTCCCGCAACCGTGAATCTCCCTGCTACAAGGACATCCCATGCACATTGTCGACTACTTCGTCATCGCCGGCTATTTCGCGCTGGTCATGTACCTCGGCTATTACTCGATGAAAAAGGTCTCAAACTTCGACGACTACGCCGTCGCCGGACGCAGTATGCCGCTTCCGATCTTTTTCGCCGCCATCGCCGCCACCTTGTGCGGCGGAGGCGCAACCATCGGGCGTATCTCTTTTATGCATACTACAGGGATCATCGTGTTCTTCGCGCTTACCGGCGTCGTCATCAACCAGATTTTCTCCGGGTTGTTCATCTCCGGGCGCGTCCACAACGCCGGGAAAAATGTCTACAGCCTCGGGGACCTGTATGGGATTTACTATGGGCGTTCCGGTCGCTTGCTTTCCAGTGTGTTCGGATTCCTGTTCTGCGTAGGGGCGTTCGGGGTACAGATCCTGGCGATGGGCGCCATCCTCCAGACCTCCACGGGCATCAGCCTCATCCCCGCCGCGCTGATCGCCTCGATCGTGACGCTGGCCTATACGTGGTCGGGCGGCATCCTCGCCGTAACCCTCACCGACGCCGTGCAGTACGTCATCATCGTCATCGGGGTTACGCTCTGCGCCTATCTCGCCATCGATCACCTCGGCGGGTTCGACGCCATGATGTCGATCCTCTACTCCAACCCGCGCTTTGAGACGAACATGAAGCCCCTGGCCAACTGGTCCCTTGTCCAGTTCCTCGGCCTGTTTTTCAGCTTCCTGCTCGGCGAGTTCTGCGCGCCGTACTACATCCAGCGTTACGCCTCCACCAAGTCCGCCAAGGACAGCAAGAACGGGCTGCTCATTTTCGGCGTGCACTGGATCTTCTTCATGGCCACCACCGCCGCCATCGGCCTGGCGTCCATGGCGATCCAGCCCGACGTGAAGCCCGACCTGGCCTTCACCAACCTTATCCGCGACATCCTGCCTCCCGGCATCACCGGGCTCGTGTTCGGAGCGCTGCTCGCCGCCGTCATGTCCACCGGCGCGGCCATGATCAACACGTCCGCGGTCATCTACACCCGCGACATCTACAACAAGTTCATCAACACGGCCGCTACGCAGGCCCAGCTCCTGCGCCAGTCCCGCCTGTCCACGCTGGTCGTGGGCGGCATCTCCATCGGCGTGGCCATCATCTTCCAGGACGTGTTCGGGCTGATGATCTACATGTTCAAGCTGTGGCCTTCCGCCATCCTTCCCCCCTTGATGTGCGGCCTGCTCTGGGGCAAGATCTCCCCCTACGCGGGCGCTCCAGCCGTCATCGCGGGCGGCTTGAGCTTCTTCCTGTGGAGCGACAAGGTGCTTGGGGAACCCTTCGGCATCCCCGCCAACTTCATCGGCATCGGCATGAACTGCCTCGTACTGTTCTTCATCCACCAGAAGATGAAGGGCCACAAGCCCGAAGGCCCCTTCCTCCCCGACCTCAACTAACCGCCGGAGGCGTCACCATGTGGCTTCAACTGACGAAATACCTGTTCTATCTGTCTTTCTTCCTGAATATCGTCTGCGGCGTGTGGGTGTTCTTCGGCATCATCCAGTGGCTCAGGGATCTGAACAAGCAGTAGGCCCGCTTCCGCCGGAAAAAGGCCGCAACGCATTCCCATAAAAAAGGGGGGGAGAGCCATCTCCCCCCTTTTTTGCAGGAGCGCCGGGAGCGGCCCCGGTTTTTGTTCCGGCGTGTGGCTCAGGAACGGGCGTCTTGAGCCGCCTCCAGCCCTCTCAGCAGCATGGCGCGGATAGCGCTCCCGCTTTCGGGCAGATCATAGTCTCCGACGAGCCGCCCCGGATAATGGTAGAGCACGCCGTCCGCTTCGTTCTTTTGCAAAGCCCGGATCAACGCGGCTTCCCCGTGTTCGAGGACAAAAGCGGCGAACGCCCGCACGCGCTGCTTGTTGAACATGGGGTTGTCGCAGGGGAATGCCGGGCACTCCCAGCAGCCGTTGAGCTTTTTTTGTTTGCAGCAGTTGAAGGGCTGGCACCATGACCTGTCCTTGCATCCCTCATTCCTGCACCCCGCGCATGTGGGGTTCTCGCTGCACACGCAGCACGCCAGCCCGCAGAGGGCCATGCCCTTTCCCGCGTCGAAATACGTCCGGTCCGCCCTTTGGAACAAGGCAGGGCCGCCCTCTTCTGAAGGTTCGAAACCGTATTGTTTCAGCAAAGATACGCGCTCATGGGCATGGGGGACGATGACGCGCAACCCACGGAGCGCATGGGCGGGGATAAGCGTCAGGACGGCAAACCGGAGCGCTTCCTCAAGATAGCTTTCGGAATCGTGTTGTCCGGCAAGCCCGATCCGCATGGTCTTTGCGGAGTCATCCCCTGCGGTTGCGGAGGAGCATTCAAGGGTGCCGACGGCGTTCCCGGTTTCCTTGGAAAGAATGGCGAAGCGGAAGAGCCCCTTTTCCTGAGACTGGGAGCCCGCTTTCCGTCCGCCGCCGTGCATCCCTTGACAAGGGCCGCCGCAAGCCCCGGCCTCCGTTACGGCGGCGGAATGTGGCCAATACGTAACCATGCCTTCCGTACAGGACGGGCCTGCCATACGGAAAGACAGGCGAGGGGTTTCGCAGGGGAAGGCTGTTTCATGAGGCTTCATTGGGCGGCTCTCCGTTTGCTGGTGGAGGATGCACGGAAGACGGAAAGAAAAGCCGAGAAAAACGGGGAAAGCGGCCTTCGGGGAAAGGCCATCCGAAAGCTTGGGAGAGGGGGAAACGCTAGAGCTCGGTGATTTGCCCCCCGGTGACGTTCAGCGCCTGCCCGGTCATGTAGGCGGAAGCGTCCGAGCGGGACGGTGGCAATGGCCCGCCGCATGGTTTCCTCGGGCGTACCGCTTCACGTTCATTTCATATCCGTAAGGATCGCCGGGGCAGAGGGCGTTGGCCCGGATGCCTTCAGCCGCGTACTCGACGGCGAGGCACTTGGTAAACATGATGAGCCCGGCCTTGCTGACCGGATAGGCGCTGCTTTTGGGCAGGCCGGACGCCTCGGCGATCTCCGCAAGGCACATGGGTGCGTCCTTCCGGGTCGGGATCTCCAAAAGCTGTATGGCACGGGTCAGAACTTGGATGGAAGCCGACATGCTGCCCTCTCTTTTATTCCGTAGTACGGAATGCTATTCCGTTTAACGAAATCGTGAGATCACAGTATGTTGTTGTCCTTTTTCCATCAAGCGATTTTCCCGCCGGAAAGCGCCTGTGGCGAAAAAGGGTTGCCCGCAGCGGGCTGATTGAGGGACGCCTCCCGTTTCTGGCTTTCCCCGGTTTGGGCGAACGCGGAACATGGCGGAGGCATTGCCAAAATAAGCCGAACTCCGTATCCCGTTTCAAGGAACATCACGTCAGGCCGCCTTGCGGGGCGGATTCCTCCCGTAACCGCAGGCGGCCCGCCCCATTCCGTCCTCAACCGTGTATCCGTCCGGCGGTCAGCCGGAGAAGGAGCCTTTCATGGAACTGGAGAGCGCGACCGGGAAACTCAATGCCTACTTTGACGGGAGCCAGCCGGAGATCATGGGCATGATCGAGCGGCTGGTAAACATGGATTCCTTTTCCGAAGACGGGGAGGACGTGAACAAGGTCGGGGAAACCGTTTCCGGCTGGATGCGGGAGGCGGGATTCCATACGGAAAAGATCGCCAAGCCCGCCATCGACCCCGACGAGAGCTGGATGGAGAAGCTCGGCAACGTGTTTTCCGCCCGTACCCACGAGCGGGAAGCCGGGCCGGGCATCGTTTTTCTGGGGCACATGGACACGGTGTTCCCCGCCGGAACGGCGGCGGCCCGCCCCTTCCGGGTGGAGGGGGGCCGCGCCTACGGCCCCGGCGTGGCCGACATGAAGGCCGGGGTGGTCGCCAACATGTTCGCCGCCCGCGCCTTGAAGGATCTCGGGCTCATCGACGTTCCCATGACGCTCATGTTCTCGCCCGACGAGGAGCTGGGGGCACCCACGGCTACCCGCGTCTACCGTGAGCGGATCAGCGGGGCGCGCGCCGTCATCTGCGCGGAACCGGGGTTCCCGGACGGCGGCGTGACCACCGAGCGCCGGGGCTCGGGGCATTTCCACATGCGGATTTCGGGGATTTCCGCCCATGCCGGGCGCTGCTACGAAGACGGGGCCTCCGCCATTCTGGAGCTGGCACACAAGATCGTGGCCCTCGACGCCTTTGTCGACGCGCAGGCACAGACCATCGTCAACACCGGGCTCATCAGCGGCGGGAACTCCGCCAATGCCGTGGCCCCGTGGGCGGACGCCCGCATCCATATCACCTTCAATACGGTCGATGCGGCGGAGCGGCTTGTGGAGAACGTCCGGGCCGTGGCGGCACGCACCTTTGTGCCCCGGACCACCACGCGGATCAGCGGCGGCATCCGGTTGCACCCGCTGGAATACACGGCGGACGTGGAAACACTGTTCGGCATGGCGGAACGGGCCTGCGCAGCTATGGGCGGCTACACCATCCGGCGCAACCGGGCGCTCGGGGCGTCCGAAGCCGGATTCACCGCCAGCGTGCTGGGCATCCCCTCCATCTGCAGCATGGGCCCCGAAGGGGCGGAACTCCACTCCCCCAGCGAATACCTGTCGGTGGACACCGTGTTGCCGCGCTGCAAGATGATCGCGCTTACCGCCATTCAGGCCGCCCGGGCGTTTCCCTCCACCCGCGTATAGGTTCGCCCATCCGGGTTACCCCGCTTTCCGGGGAGCAGCCCAAGCTGTCCCATGCGGCGGCAGAGCGTGGCAAGGCTGATGCCCGGTTCGCTCGCCGCCGCCTTTTTCCCTTCCGTGTGCCGCCGCTTTCAGGATGGAAGCCTTGAGGCGGAGCATCGCTTCGCTTTCCCCGATGATGCCGGGGAAACGGCTGCCGCAGGGTGCTCCGGCAGGGCTTCCACCCTGCGCGCACGCGTCCGCGCGAACCCGGACACCCGGCTGATCGGCTCGCCTTCTCAGCCTTCATGAGCAATTCCATGCGCCGGTCGTCCGTGAACGCCACAATCTGCGCCACGACCGCGACGTTCCCGCCCTCGGGCACCGGGCCGGTGAAATTCGCCATATCCGTGCAGGCCCCCCGGCCCGGACAGCACGGCAGACCGCATCCTCGCCCGGCGACAGGACCATCGTGCTCTGCCCGCTCCGCAGGCTGTACGTGAGCGCGGTGTCCTCGGGCATCTTGCAGCCGCCGCCCGGGTGCGTGCCTGTCCCGCCGGCGCAATAGCCGGCGCTCATGAGCACGATTTCCACATCCAGCAGCTCGGCCAGCGGCGGCAGGCAGTTCCGCACCGCGCTCCAGCGGGCGAGGATCGGTGAATCCGGGGGCAACGGGGGTTCAAGGGGAGATCGATCCAGCGCGGGATCGAAGTGGAGGCCGTGCGCATACGCTTTTCTCCCAAAAGGCGATCTTGAGAAAACGTCGTTTCTC
>CDYZ01032884.1_pt1 | contig 9810 bp, 9 predicted proteins | sample 554921 | NCBI WGS metagenome assembly CDYZ01 (sample SAMEA3182058, study PRJEB8094) | gut metagenome | biome: human; feature: gut; material: Stool; isolation source: human stools | place: Canada | collected 2012-11-26 | reverse complement strand
AGCCCTGAGAGCCTGTATACCATCGGCAATCTTCAGGTAAATCCGGCGCTGACGAAGGAGCCTTCCAAGCTTGGATTCCGTTTGGCAGACGGTTCCGAGGATAAGGAGACCGCAGATGCTTTGAAAGCGGCATTTACCGAGGAAGCCTACACGCTGAATCCTAATGTACAGAAAAAGACTACTTTTGTAGATTATTATACCGACCTGGTATCGCAGGTATCCAATTCCGGCTATGTATTCCGGAGTATTTATGAGAATCAGGTCAGCACCGTGGAAGCTACACAGAGCGCCAGAGAACAGGTTATCGGTGTATCCACGGACGAGGAACTGTCCAATATGATCAAGTTCCAGAACGCATACAACGCATCCAGCCGTTATATCAACGTGATCAGTGAAATGTTGGAACACATTCTTTCCACGCTGGGTGTGTAATGTGTAAGAAATAGGAGGTAAGTTATGCCCTCACAGTTTTTTGGATTAAATATTGCATATACGGGACTTCTGGCCAGTAATGCTGCCATGAATACCACTTCCAATAATATCGCCAATGTACAGACGGAAGGCTACAGCAGACAGCAGGTAACACAGCAGGCATCCAATGCCCTGCGTGTATTCCAGACCTACGGCTGTGCCGGTGCCGGTGTAGAGACACTGGCCATTGAGCGTATCCGGGATGAATTCTATGACGGAAGATTCTGGGATAACAATGCACAGCTGGGCGAATACGATATGAAGCAGTATTACATGCAGCAGCTGGAGACGTATTTTGATGATGACGGCAAGAGTACCGGATTCAAGACTATCTTCGATCAGCTGATGATCACCGGTATGCAGGCTCTTTTAAAAGATCCCAACAGTGCCACAGCCAAATCCCAGTTCGTAGGCTATGCCGGAGCTTTGACAGAGTATTTCAACGGTATGGCGGGCAATCTGGAAAAAGTACAGAAGGATATCAACCAAGAGATCAAACTGAAGGTGGATCAGATCAATTCCCTTGCCGGTGAGATCGCCTCCCTGAATAAACAGATCAACACCATTGAACTGGCTGGAACAAAGGCCAATGAGCTGCGTGACCGCAGAACCCTGCTGATCGATGAATTATCCAAGATCGTGGATGTGGAAGTCAAGGAGACTCCGATCATCGATGCCAACAACGAGAACCGTGAGACTGGAGCCAACAGATACATGGTCAAGATCGCCGGAGGCCAGATGCTGGTAGACGGCAGTGATTACAACGGTCTCGAATGTGTGGCAAGAACCTCCTATGAGAAAGTAAACCAGACCGATATCGACGGTCTCTATGAAGTCTACTGGGCGGACGGGCAGAAGTTCAACCTGTACAATGCATCCATGGGCGGTGATCTGGCGGGACTGATCCAGATGCGTGACGGTAACAACGGCGAGAATTTCACCGGACAGGTGACCGCCACCGGCACGACGACCACGGCAGACGGCAAGACCCACGATACCGTAACCGTAAAAGTAACCAAGGCTTATCTGCAGGACCTGAATAAATGTAATCTGTCGGATCAGGGCGGTATCATCGATCTGGGCAATCAGGAATTCTATTATGATTCCTGGGAATATACCTGCGAATATGATGCGAACGGCAACGCCACTTATACGTATACTTTTACCTTATCGGACAGTGAGAAGAATCCCCGGGGAATTACCAATGACCGTGTAGGGAAAAAGGCAGAGATCGGTACCGACCTGTCCTATCAGGGCATCCCTTATTACATGAACCAGATGAATGAGTGGATCCGTACCTTCTCTCAGAAATTCAACGATATTCTCACCTCCGGCTACAGCGGAAACGGAGATCCCGGCGTGAAGATGTTCACCGGCAATAAGGCAACCAGCAGTGAGCAGTTCCTGTTGGATGATGCAGCCAAGAGATATGACAAGCAGGAGAAGAAAAACAGTAAAGTTACGGTAAAAGTCAACGATGACAGCTACTATCGTCTGACAGCGGAGAATTTCGATATTCTGGATGCCATGGAGCAGGATCCCAGCCTGATGGCAAACCGAAAAAATGCATCTGACGGCGTGGAACAGAATGATCTGTTGAACGATCTGAAGAATCTGGCTACGGATAAGAGCAAGATGAGCTTCCGCGGATGTAATGCTTCCGAATTTTTACAGTGTATCTTATCGGATGTGGCATTGAATGCTTCCAGAGCCAATACTTTCTATGCAAGCTTTAAAGACATTTCCAATACCATCGACAACCAGAGAATCTCCATCTCCGGTGTGGATGAGGATGAAGAAGCTGTGAATCTGGTAAAATACCAGAATGGATATAATCTGGCATCCAAGATGATCCAGACACTGACGGAGATTTATGACAGACTGATTCTGGAGACCGGAGTCTAAACTAGAAAGGAGGCAGCTATTCGGATTTCCACATATGTTCGCAAAAACGCACGTATCCGTGCTTTCTCGCTGCTACGCAGCTAATTTTGCTCACGTGTGTGGTGACTCTATTCGAGTCACCATTCGAATCAGAAAACTGTTACTTATATGCAAGCATAACGTACCAGTTATTCTGATTTTTAGAATCCTGAATAGTTACGGAGAAAATGAGAATTACGAACAAGATCATGCAGCGTAATAATCTGTCCAATATCAATACGAACAAAGTATATCAGGATAAGCTGAGCACCCAGATGTCTACCCAGAAGAAGGTCAGCCGTCCTTCCGATGATCCTGTGGTATCCATCCGTGCCCTGCGTTTACGCAGCAATGTGACCGAGGTGACGCAGTATTACAGCAAGAACATTCCGGATGCGGAGAGCTGGCTGGACGTAACCGAGGATGCACTGAAGAACCTGACAGAGATCATCACGAATATGATCCAACAGTGCACCAAGGCATCTAACGGAGATCTGAAATCCGCAGACCGCCAGATCATTCTGGAACAGCTGAAAGCCCTGGGAGATGAAGTGTACAGCACCGGCGATGCAGACTATGCGGGCCGTTATGTGTTTACCGGATATCGTACCGATACTTCTCTGAGTTTTGATAAAGAATACAATACGAAATATGAGATCACCGAGCAGCTGGACAACAGCTCCATCACACAGCTGACAAAGGTGAATACCGGAAAACTGCTGGATATTACGGCGAATAACTATAATGATCAGAATCAGGACTACAAGGATATTACGGAAAATTCAGTCAGCTCCACAGATGTGTATCGTATCCGGCTGGCTTATGATGACTGTAAAGAGGGGGGCAATGTCAAGATCAAATTCGGTACCACCGAACTGTCTACAGCGGGTCGTACCATTAGAGCGACAACATCTACCGCAAATCCCGATCCATATACAGACATTGAAAAATATCCGAACGGTGCAATCTATGTGGCAGATACCGGAGAACTGCTGATTGGAAAAGACCTTTACAATCAAATGATGGCCTGCAAGGATGATCCTGCAACTTCCGATAAAAATGAAGGTGAGATTCAGATAACTTATGAAAAGGATCACTGGGTCAAGGGTGATCTGAGACCCGAGCATTATTTTGCATGTACCAGTACCGATGCAGACGGAAAAGTAACGGATTATAACAAGTCCTATCTTGACGGCAAGAGCGAAAAACAGGTCATCGAATATGATGTAGGCTTCAACCAGACCATTCAGGTGAATTCCACTGCAGATGAGTGCTTCCAGCACGGTATCGGACGTACGGTGGACGATCTGGTACAGGCCATGCAGGATGTGGTGGATCTGGAGAATGTGAAGACCAAGATCGAGGGACTGCAGGAGACTGCTACCGGTACGGATGCAGAGACCCTGACGAAGCAGATGGAAGCAGTAGAAAAAGCACTGACTCTGGCAAAGGACAAATGCCAGAAGATGTTCGAAAGCGGCATTACTACGTTCCAGGGATATCTGGATGATGCCAACCTGTGCGTTACCAACTGTGGTACCAGAAGCAGCAAACTGGAACTGATCGACAACCGTATGAAGAGCCAGAAGACCACCTTTGAGACCTTAAAGAGTGAAAACGAGGATATCGATGTTACCGAGACCGCCATTGATCTGAAGAGTGCGGAAATGACCTATGAAGCGGCACTGATGGCTACCGGTAAAGTAATGCAGACCACACTGTTGAATTTCATCTAGAACAACAGGTTACGGAAAGGCGTAGGTATTTTATGAAGATCAATACAAAATTTTTTGGAGAAGTTGAGATTGCGGATGACAAGATCATCACTTTTGACAAAGGTATTATCGGATTCCCGGAACTGAAGCATTTTACCATGCTCCACGATGAGGAGAAGGGCAGCAACGTAGGAATCCGCTATTTACAGTCTCTGGAAGAACCCGGATTCGCCATGCCGGTCATGGATCCGCTGCTGGTCAACCCTCAGTATGATCCGGAAGTGGATGACGAATTGCTCACTAGTGTAGGCAATCTGACTCCGGAGAACATTCTGGTCATGGTTACTGTGACTGTGCCTGCTGACCTGACGAAGATGACGGTGAACCTGCAGGGTCCCTTTGTGATCAACGTGGAAGAACGCAAGGCCTGCCAGATCATCCTTGAGGGAGATAAATACCCGGTAAAATATCCGGTATACGACATCCTGAAATCCGGAAAGGCGGGTGAGTAAGATGCTGGCATTGTCCCGTAAGAAGAACGAAGCAATCGTCATCAACAACGATATCGAGATCACCGTTCTGGAGGTCAAAGGTGATCAGGTCAAGATCGGCATCACCGCACCCAAGGAAGTGCCCATCTACCGCAAGGAAGTCTACCTCCAGATCCAGGAGGCCAACAAGGCCGCTGTGGATGCCGAAGGTATGGCAGCACTGAAGAACCTGTTGGGGTAAAAATAGGAAACGAAAGAGGCTCCGGATGCATAAATCCGGAGCTTTTATCCATTGTTGAAAAATAAGGGCACATTTTCCTAAAACTGTAAATATACGCATTGATACACCTTCGGAAAAAAGAACTTGAAAAGACGATAGGGTTATGCTATAGTTACAACATCTAAAGAATTCTTTATGACAATTTCTGACAATATCTTTTGTGTGTATTTCGGGCTTTTCGCCAAAAATTCAAACAAAATGACAAAACATAAGCAGGCGGAAAGGGAAATAGTGCATGGAACGGTTTCAGTTTTTCCTGCTTAGGTAAGTTTAGTGTGCTTAAGGGAGAAAAAATGAGGGAAAACAGAGAGAAAAATGACCTTGTTACAAAGAATTTCGAGACATTTCCAGATGTTGCTGCAGACATTATTAATGCGTTGCTGCATAATGGAAAGCTTGTTGTGACCAAAGAAAATCTGTTGCCGGCACCGACGGAAAGTATTTATACGAGCGGAGAAAACAGGCTGCGAAACCAGTTACAGGATGTGGTGAAATACGAGATGGCAGGGGAACGGATCAGGGCACAATATATGATTGCCAACCAGACAACCACGGATGCTAAAATCGTATTGCGTAAGGCTGGTTATACTGGAGGGGGATACAGGGAGCAGTATGAAGGAAAAACAATAGATACCTTCCCTATTATAGAAATGATACTATACTGGGGAAGGGAGCATTGGGAGAAACAACCGGGAATCCATGAATTATGCTGTGGAAAAGTGCCGGAAGAACTTCGAAAATATGTGGATGATATCAAGGTACATATCTGGGAAATGCGTTACCTGCCCCAAGAGGTGCGGGAGAGATTTCATAGCGATATGAGAATTGTGCTGGATTATCTGGCAGAGGGCAATAATCTTCGTTCCGACCAGAAGGTGATACACAAAGCGGCATTGATCAGAATGATCAATGTATTATCCGGTGAAGAGGATTCCACAACAGAATCTGCTATTTTAAAGGAAATGAATATCAGAGAGGAGGATGAGATCACTATGTGTGAATTATTTGAGCAATATATAAGGATGGGAAAGCGCGAAGGGAGACAAGAAGGAAGACAAGAAGGAAGACAAGAAGAACGGCAGAGTGGTATTAAGGCATTGATCATAACATGCATTGAATTGGGGGCGGATTATAATACTACGGCTGAGAAAGTAAAGACTCGATTTCAACTGTCAGAAGAAAGCGTTACAGAGAATATGAACCTGTATTGGAATTAGAAAATAAAAAAATAGGAAATTAGCATAGGAGGTGCAAATTTTTTCATCTCCTATTAATTTTTCAGGAGAATTTACCGATACCATTCTTAGAAAACAAAGGTCGTGCGCCCACGGAAGGCGCTTTCATATCACACGGAGGTGACCATTATGACCATAGAACCGATTTCCAGTGTCATGACAATGCAGGCACAGAATACAGCCGCTGCTAGGAACACTGTGACAAAAGTAACCACAGAGGAGAATCCCTCAGAATACAATCCTGCCAATGTAAAAGCAGCAGATAAGATTGACCAGACCACATCTGTTGTAGAGAATGCCAAGGGCAAGGAGCAGAACAATACTTCTTCCAATCAGAGCAATGACCAGCAACAGCAGATCACGAACGAACAGATCAAGAAAGCGGTAGAAAAGCTGAACAAGAGCATGATCTCTCATTCCGAAGCTGTCTTCGGCATTCATGAGGCAACGAACCGTATAACGATCAAGATCGTTGATAAGGACACCAAGGAGGTCATCAAAGAGCTGCCTCCCGAGAAGACTTTGGATATGATCGCCAAAGTATGGGAGATGGCAGGCATTCTGGTGGACGAGAAGAGATAGGAGGATACCGATATGGCATCATCGACAATGAGATTGACCGGACTGATGTCCGGAATGGACACAGAGAGCATTATCCAGCAGCTGGTGTCTGCGAAGCAGACCAAGGTGGACGATGCGAAAAAGGCACAGACCAAGCTGGAATGGAAGCAGACCGCATGGAAAGAGCTGAATACCAAGATCAAAAATCTGCAGTCCAAATATATCAGCACCATGCGTTTTTCCATTGCATACAGTAAGAGAACCACAAAAGTATCCAACAGCAGTGCAGTAAGCGTTATTACCGGCGAGAATGCGGTAAAAGGTGTACAGTCCCTGAAAATCAATAAGCTGGCTAAGACAGGATATCTGACCGGCGCAGAGCTCAAGGGAAAGGACGGCAGCCTGACTGCTGCATCCAAAGTCAGCGATATCGAAGGCTTCTCCGCAGGCGGTACCTTCAACATTACATCCGGTTCCAACAGCGTGGATGTGACAGTTACGGAAGATACCACAATTTCCGATGTACTGAATAAATTAAAAGAAGCAGGCGTGAATGCCAGTTTTGATGCGAAGAATCAGCGATTCTTCGTCAGTGCATCTGCATCCGGACTGGATAGCGATTTCAGCATTACAGCATCTGACAGTGCCGGAGATGCTGCCTTGTCACTGCTCGGACTGAAGACCAAGATCGGATCCGGTGAGGGCGAAGATAATGCAACTTATAAAAAATATGCAGAACTGGCGGCATTTTATGTAGAGGGTGACAAGAGCGCTACACTGGATAAGATCAATGCTGATGGCAGAATCACGAATGCCATCAATTCCCGCGTGAACAGCTATCTGGAGCAGTACAAATCTCTGCTTTCTTCCAGAGACAGTGCGCAGGGCAAGATTAATGAGATCAATGAAAAATATAAGAATTCTACTCTGAAATCTGTAAAAGATTATGCAGATGAACTGTCCAAGAAGCAGGAAGCCAAGACCAAACTGGAAGAAGAGATCCAGGGCATGGAAGATGGCGACGATAAGACCGCAAAACAGGCAGAACTGGATGCACTGAATGAAGAGATGAGTGCTTTGGCTGAGAAGAAGACAGACGCTCAGACTCTGGCAAGTGCTACGAAGACCGTGGAAGATTCTACAAGTCAGATGAAGGATCTGACAGATAACTACATTGATGTTACCTCTACGACGGATGCAGACGGCAAAGTAACTTACAGCGCAACCGCAAAAGCTGCACTGACTGCTGAAGTAGAAGACAGTTACTACAATAGTGTGCAATATGCAGCGAAGGTAATCGCTGACGGAAGCGCTTCCGGTGGAGCTACCAAGGTCAGCGGACAGGATGCGGAAATTGTACTGAACGGTGCCACTTTTACCGGGAACACCAATGTATTTGAGATTAACGGCCTGACCTTTACCGCACTGAGTACGACCGCAGCGGGCGAGGAGATTACCGTTACCACCGAGGATGACGTGGATGGCATCTACGATATGGTGAAGGGATTCCTGAAGGAGTACAATACCCTCATCAATGAGATGGACAAGCTGTACAATGCGGATTCTGCCAAGGGCTATGAGCCTCTGACAGATGATGAAAAGGATGCCATGTCCGATACCGAAGTGGAAAAATATGAGCAGAAGATCAAGGACGCACTGCTTCGGAGGGATAGCAATCTGTCAACCATCAGCTCCGCTTTGAAGGAAGTTATGTCCGCTGGCATTGAAATTAATGGTAAGACCATGTATCTCAGCAATTTCGGAATCAATACCCTGGGATATTTTGAAGCAGCTGACAATGAGAAAAATGCTTACCACATCGACGGTGATCCGGACGATACCAGTACTTCCGGCAATGCAGATGTGCTGAAGAGCATGATCAGTACAGATCCGGATACAGTAGTATCCTTCTTCAGCACATTGTCCAAGAACCTGTATGACAAAATGTCCTCCCTGTCAAAATCCGTAGATGGTTATCGTACCTTTGGTAATTTTTATGATGACAAAAAGATGAAATCGGATTATGATGATTACAAGACGAAAATATCCGAGCTGGAAGAAAAGCTGAATGACTACGAGGATAAATGGTATTCCAAGTTCTCCAAGATGGAGACAGCCCTTGCAAAGCTGCAGAGCAATTCCAGTGCGGTTACAAGCTTGTTAGGAGGTTCATGATATGGCGTTACCTAATGCCTATACGCAGTACAACAACAGTAAGATTCTGACGGCATCCCCGGCGGAATTGACACTGATGCTCTATGAAGGTGCCATTAAGTTCTGCAATATTGCAGAACAGGCAGTAGAGGAAAAGGATATTCAAAAGGCGCACAATAATATCCGGAAGGTTCAGAACATCATTGGATATCTGCAGTCTACACTGGATACCCGGTATCCAGTAGCACAGGACTTTATCAATATTTACGACTATCTCAGCAAACGTCTGGTGGAAGCCAATGTAAAAAAGGATAAAGAGATCCTGGAGGAGATCAATATGCATCTTCATTCTGTGCGGGACAACTGGAAGGAAGTCATGCGTATCAATCGCGAGAAAGGGGCTAACTGATGGAAAGCCAGCTGACGATATTGTCTGAAAGCCTGGATAAAAAGTTGGAAGTATTGCAGAAGATTCAGGAATACAATAAGCGACAGGAAGAAGTATTTTCTGCGGAAAAAGTTGATATGAGTCTTTTTGACGATGCAGTGGAAGAAAAGCAGCGCCTGATTGATGAAGTGGTTCGCCTGGATGACGGATTCGAGATCATGTACGAAAAGCTTGCCAGAGAACTGGAGGGCAACAGACAGCGCTACGCAGCACAGATCCGGGAATTGCAGGCAAAGGTGGCAAAAGTCACGGAACTCAGCGTATCCGTACAGGCCCAGGAAGCCCGCAACAAGAAACTGATCGAAAGCTATTTTGCCAAAGAGCGTTCTAATATCGGACAGAGACGCAAGAGCGCCAGGAGTGCATTTGATTACTACAAGAGCATGAGCAGCACCGGCTATACCCAGCCGCAGATGTACGACAGCAAAAAATAATATGTGAGAGATAAAGGGAAGCGGATAGAGATATCTGCTTCTCTTTTTTATGAATAAAAAGTAGATGTGTCGGCTAAAATATAATCAGAGTATAGATT
>CDYZ01034085.1_pt1 | contig 9845 bp, 7 predicted proteins | sample 554921 | NCBI WGS metagenome assembly CDYZ01 (sample SAMEA3182058, study PRJEB8094) | gut metagenome | biome: human; feature: gut; material: Stool; isolation source: human stools | place: Canada | collected 2012-11-26 | reverse complement strand
AGCCTTACGGCTGCGTGCTGGCGGGGCCTTCGGGGGAGCTGCTTCTTGAAGGGCTGAACACCTGCCTCACGGAGCACGACCCGCTTGCGCACGGCGAAATGAATCTGTGCCGCGAGGCCGCCCAAAAATACGATCCCGAATTCCTGTGGCAGTGCTCGATCTACGTGCCCGGCAGCCCGTGCAGCATGTGTACCTGCGCCATTTTCTACACGAATATCGGGCGCATCGTTCATGCCACGAGCATCTACGACAAGCAGGACTACACTGTGATGGATCTGCCTTATCTCGGGCTGTCTCCGCTGGAAATCCTGCGGCGGGGCAACAAGGACATCGTGATCGACGGCCCCTATCCCGAACTGGCTGAAGAGTGCATGAAGAAGTTTGAGCATTTCGATCCCTCGGGCATCGAGTTCTACGCCAAAAGCGCCCATCATCTCATGAAACGATAGGCCCTAGCTTTGGAAGGGACACCCCGGCACTGCGGGCGTTCCCGGATCTTGGAGAAACGGGCCCTCCGTCCGGCGGGACGGGACAACCCTTGGGGAGAGTATGTTATGAAACGATGCGCGATGGTCCTTCTTGCCTGCGCGGCGCTGGCCGGCCTTGTATCGGGGCGGGCCGTGGCCGCCATTCCGGTCAAGGTGGCTTCCTCGGTCGGCACGAGCGAACAGAACTACGTCAACGTGACCTACGGGAAGCTGGTCGAACTGGCCCAGAAATATTCGGGCGGCGCCTTCGAATTTCAGCTGTATCCCGACATGCGGCTTGGGGACGAACAGAAGACCGTCCGCGCGCTCCAGCACGGCGATATCCAGATGTCCGTGCTGGCGACGAATAACTTCATGCCGTTCGCGCCGTCCTGCGGCTGGCTGAACATGCCGTACCTGTTCGGCTCGCTGGAGGAATTCCGCAAGCTGGTCGATCTGATGTGGGGCCAGCACAACGCGTGGGCGGTCAAGGAGAGCGGGGCGCGCGTCCTCGCCATCGTGGACATCGGCTATCGGCAGCTGACCACGGACGCGGCCCATCCCGTCCGCAATCTCGCCGACGCCCGGGGGCTGGCCGTGCGCACACCGCAGAACGCGCTGGCGGTCTCCGCCTTCAACGCCCTTGGCTTCAAGCCGCACCCCGCGTCCTTCGCGGACACCTACGGTATGCTCGCCAAGGGAACCGTCAACGGGCAGGAGGGCTGTTTCAACAACGTGGTGACCATGAAGTTCGCGGATCACCAGAAGTACGCCACCTGCATCAACTATGCGGTCCACAGCGCCAACATCATCGTCAATGAGGAATGGCTTCAGGGCCTGCCGGAACAGGCCCGCGACGCACTGATCCGCGCGGGCCGGGAAGCGATGGCCTACGAGCGGACGAAGGTTTCCCAAATGCTTGTCGCGGACGACAGGGCCTTGCAGGAGCAGGGCATGGAACTGCTCGGCGTGGTGGAGGATCTCTCCGAGTGGACCCGCCTCGGGCGGACTTCGTGGCTCAAATGCTATGACGTGCTCGGGTATGGCAACGCCGACAAGGGCAAGGCGATCATGGCGGTGGTGCTTTCCAAGAAGGAAGCACTGGCCAACGCGTGGGAGGACTGGCTCAGGCAGCCGCCCGCGACGCGCTGAGCCGTTTTCTCGACGCCTGCGAAACGCCATACAAAAAAGCGGAGCCTCAGAGGTTCCGCTTTTTTGTGCCTTGGGAGAGATGGGCTCCTTAATGTCTTGTACACCATCCCATGTTGTGGCTGTCCAGGGACCTGTCTTGGGGCTGAGCTTGGCGCTGTTTCAGTTGAGGCGGGGTCCGGGATGCGGCCCACGGCGCGCGTCAGGTATTCGAGGGTGCTATTGATGTGTATAAACTTACAATGCATTTCCTCTTGGTGCCTCTCGGCTTTCCAACAAGAGAGGCTCTGGAACGGATATGAGGCCGCCCGGCATGGAAACACCGGGCGGCCTCATGGGTGAACGGGATCAGGCTTCTATGAGTTCGAGCATCAGGTTTTCAGGGCCTCGGACGAAGGCGACGCGGTTCTGATTGGCGGGCATGGACGCCAGCGTACAGCCAAAGCCCTTGACCAAGGATTCCACGCTGGTCTCGAGATGCGGCACATACACCCCCACATGCTCGTAGCCGACCTGGCCGGATTGCAGCTCCTTGGCCTGCGGGATTTCCTTGAAATAGATTTCCAGTCCTCCGAAGCGCATGATCGCACCCGGATCGTCCCCGAAAGTACGGTATTCGACGAATTCCGCACCGAGCGCCTCGCGCCAGAAGCGGATCATTTTTTCCATATCCCGGCATATGACATGCAAATGTGCCAACGTATACATGGCTTCTCCTTGGTGTTGGGGGAGGGCGACGGGTTCCCTGCCGGAAAAGGTGGGAAGGCAGAATTCCATCCCATGAAATTCCGAGGCGTCGCGTGTTGTTGAGGCAGGTCCTGTGGGATCCGGCAGCCTCTGATGTGTGTTGGGCATCCGCCTGATGCCGCAGGCGGGCCGTTCGTATGCCTTGTTTATGGATGGTCGTCAATGGTCTGTCCAATAAACTATCTTACCTTTAACCTTCATGCAAGGCCTTCTTTGCTGGCTGTGGGCGGATAAGTCCGTCCGCGCGGGGAAAAGAGAGGCTGTGACGGCAAAAAAGCCTTGAAGGATACATGGATGGGATGGAGGGTAGGGAGAACGGAAAGATTTCCGTTCGTGTGGGAGGACAGGGCAAAATCGTGAAAGCTGCGGAAACCGGAGCTTGCACGTTCCGTGCCCGATAGTGGGGCAGGGTAGCGTTCGGCCCGGGAAGCGCTGACGGCTGCGAGTTCCATTCCGAAGGGGATCCGCTCCAGCAGATGCGGAGTTGATTTGTATTATAGTAAAAATATCAAGTATATAATATTGATATCCCCCCAAAGCCCCTCTACATTTCACAGAATGGATTCTCACACTGTCGGCTTCAGTGTGATATCCGGCGAAAAAGCACGTCCCCTTTTTATCCGAAGCCCGCTCACTGAAAAAACGGAACAGGATTGGGCATCAGGCGGATTGCTCCGAATCGGGACATGGCTTCAGGCCCGAGTTTTTCATCACACCCCAAAAAAGGAAAAGGCTCATGAGCGGCGAAACGATGACGGCTGAGATTGAAAAAAGGCCATTGAGCATGATTGTAAACGGCAAGGAGGTCGGCCCGATCGATGTGCCGGTCGGAATGCCGATGATCGATTTTTTACATCACTATCTCAACTTGACCGGCACACATTTCGGCTGTGGGCAAGGTGTCTGCCATGCCTGCACCGTCCTCGAAGTGCAGCCGGACGGGAGGCTGGTCGACACCCGGACCTGTATTGCCAATGCCCATGCTTTCAACGGCAAGACAATCATCACTATCGAAGGCCAGGCAAAAACGGACGCAGAGGGCAATGTCACGGAACTGACGCCGATTCAGAAAGCTTTCATCGAAAAATTTTCGTTCCAGTGCGGCTATTGTACGCCCGGTTTCGTCGCGGGCGCGACCGCATTTATCGATCGCCTCAAGCATGAGCCGGTCAAGCGTGCCGATCTGGAGAGCGCAATCGAGGACGCCCTCAATGATCATATTTGCCGCTGCACGGGGTACGTGCGGTATTACGAAGCCGTGCGCGATGTCGCCCTCGCCACGCCCGGCTGTGTGATCGGCTCGGTGGATTAGCTATGAAAAACACTATAATGCGCAATTGGATTGTAGCCATCGTCGTCATTGTCGTGGTAGCGGCGCTTGTCGTTTTATCCGGCCTGTTCCGGACATCAAGCGTAGCTCCGCAGGCGCAGCAGACTCTTTCGCCCGAACGGATGCAAGCCCTGCTCCCGCGTGGCCGCGAGCTGGCCTTAGCGGGAGACTGCTTCGGTTGCCACTCGATGCCGCAGGGGCCGATGGGGGCCGGCGGTCTGGCGATAGCGACGCCGTTCGGTACGCTCTATTCGACCAACATCACACCGGACAAACAGTACGGCATCGGCAATTACACGCGTGCCGATTTCCATCGCGTAATGCGGGACGGCATCGCGCCGGGCGAGCGCAATCTCTATCCGGCCATGCCCTTTGTCTTCAGTCATATAACGACGCCCGACGACATTGACGCGCTCTATGCCTACAACATGAGCATCCCGGCCATGCCAATCGCCAATAAGTCCAATACGGGCGTGTTCGTGCTGCCGGTGCGTCCGTTCATGGACTTCTGGACGCTGTTGAACTTCCCCGACCGTAAGGTTCTGCGGAACGACCAGCGCTCCGCCGAATGGAACCGGGGAGCCTATCTCGTCGAAGGGTTGGCGCATTGCGGTTCGTGCCACTCGCCGCGCAATTTCATGATGGGCGTTGAATTCTCCCGATCCTTGCAGGGCGGTGAGGTGGACGGGGTGGTTGTCCCCGATATTACCGCAGCGGCGCTTGCCAAGCGGGGCTTCGACGTCCCCACGCTGAGCACCTATCTCGCCACGGGGATGGCACCGCAGGGCACCTCGTTCGACAGCATGTACACGGTCACGCATTTTTCGACCAGTGCGATGGAACCGGAGGACGTCAAGGCGGTCGCCATCTATCTGCTCACCGGCAAGGACGGCAAGCTGGCGCTGCCCGCCGCGTCTCCCGTACCGTTGCCGCAAGCCGCCGTTCCTAAAAACGGTACGCCCATGGCTGCGGGCCGATTGGCCTATATGGCGTCGTGTGCGGGCTGCCACGGCATGGAGGGTGAGGGCATTCCTAATGTCAGTCCGGCCATGAAGGGCAATGCGGCGTTGGCGATGGACAACCCGCAGACGATCATCAATGTCGTCCTCAACGGCACTCCCACACAGATATTCAAGAACGGAGAGCGGATGTACGCCATGCCGCCCTTCGCCCACCGCCTGAATGCCCCCGAGGTTGCCGATCTCGTGACCTGGATCAGAGCGGAATGGGGCGGCCAGACCGTACCGGTGACGGTGGAGCAGGTAAGCGCTCAGGAAACCGCGGTAAAATAAACGGAACAACGGACGGGCCTGCCACAAGGTGTGGCCGTCTTCTTTCATGACGCTTGCAGGTTCTTACGCAAAGGGATTTCGAACTGGAGAAAACGATGACGATGTATAGTTCTCGACGCCAGTTTATCAAACTTGGCATGTTTTTCGGTATTTCCGTGATGATCGGGCGCTTGCCCGATGCCCATGCGCTCGAAGTGCATTCGGGACCCAGTCCGTTGGACTGGATGTCGCCGGACGGCAAGGCCCGTTACCGGTGGGACGCCTTGCGCAAAGTGACCGGACAGAAGACGTTCGCGCGGGACTTTCGCGCACGCGATCTGTCCGGTTGGCCCAAGGAGCAAGCCCACGCATTCTTCATCAAGGCAACGCGGGCCGACCGGATATTCGAGGGCGTGGACTTGAGCCTTCTGGGGCCGAAATTGCAGCCTGACCGCCTCGTCCTGCATGAAGAACTCTTCGGCGACGGCGTGACCGTTCCGCAGCCGGAAAGTCTGGCAGCCGGGTTCTATGGCAAAAACTTTCTGGTTCCCAAAGGGCAGACGCCGCCTCTGATCGGACATCCGGTGGCGCTTCTGGTGTATCACGATTTCGATCGCTTTGAGGCGGCGAAGCGGATGCTGCGTTTTGCGCAGGATGTCGTGAAGTATGGCGCCGCCACCGGCCCGAATACGCCGCCCAATTACGGCGCGGCACGCTATGTCCGGATCGGCGGCGATACCCCGGCCTCGTCGTCTGTCTATTCGCCGATGCAGGATGCCATCATCTGGGGCGCTTTTGACGGCAATAATCCGGTGTGGCCGCCGGAATCTCCGACCGGAGTGTTCGTACCGACCTCTGTGATGCTGAAACAGCGGGGTGGCGGCGGGGTGCGCGATCCGCTTACGGTCGCACGCGAAACCTATGAACCGATGCGGCGCGGCATGGATGCGGCTGCGGATATCGAAAAGGCCATCGAAGCGGCGCGCAAGGATGAAAGCAAGCTTGTACTGGACCGGAGCGGGTTCTCGCAATCGATCGACCCATGCGCGTTGGAGGCCGACAACGGCAATGCGTGGTATGACGCAAAGACGCGCACGCTGCATCTGATCGTGGGCGCGCAGTCGCCTTATGAGGTCGCTCGGGTCGCGGCGCTGATGGTTAAGGACAACAAGCGATTCCCGGTCGAGACGATCAAGCTGCTTTCGGGCACCACCGTCGGGTACGGCTCCAAGGACCATTCGCTTTTCCCGTTCTACGCCATCGCTGCGTGTTTTTATGGAGATGGGCTGCCGGTGCGGCTGGCCAACGACCGCTACGAACAGTTCCAGCTCGGCATAAAGCGCCACTCGGTCGAAATGGATGTAACGATCGTTGCCGACCGCAAGAGCGGCAAGTTTGAGATCCTGAAGGTGTTCTACAAGTTCAATGGAGGCGGCCGCGCGAATTTTTCCTTCTCGGTCGCTCAGGTGGGTGCCACCGCAGCGCAGTCGATCTATTATTTCCCGAAATCCGATCTTACGACCGTTGCGCTTGCGACGCCTGCGGTCGAAGCGGGGTCGATGCGCGGTTACGGCACCCTTCAGGCCATGAGCATCACGGAGCTGATGGTCGACGAACTCGCCGTTGAGCTGGGTATGGACCAGATCGAGCTCCGCCGCCGCAATGCATTGCAGGCGGGCTTTGAAAACACGCAGGGAGCCCAGCCGCTGGGCGAGCTGAACAATATTGAAATGCTCGATCTTGCGGCAAAGCATCCTCTGTGGGTGAACCGTGAGAAAGCCAAGGCCGATTTTGATAAGGCCAATCCCGGCAAGCGGTACGGCGTCGGCTTCGCGCAGGTACAGAAGGATTACGGCACGGGTGCGGATACCAGCGCGCTGGCGCTGGAATTTGATGCTGACGGCAAGGTGCGGATGCGCCACTGCGTGCAGGAGATCGGCACCGGCGCGACTACGGCGCAACAGGTCATCGTCCGCGACATGCTGGGCAAGGCTCCCGACTTTGTCGAATTTGGTGTTGCGGAGTTTGCGGAACTGCCAATGGTCAGCAATTGGGAACCCTATTCGACGACGCAGGAACAGCAGGATGAATTTCAGAAGAATCCCTACTGGGTGCCGTTCATGCTGCCGGCAATGAGTGCCTCCAACAGTGCCTATTTCATAGGTTTCGGCACGCGGCAGGCGGCGAGGTTCCTGTTTGAACATACCCTTTGGCCGGCTGCGCGCGCCATCTGGAGCGAGGGGCCGGCTGGCGGGCAGATTGCCAGCGCCCGTATGACGTTGAGTGACCTGCGCGTCGTCGAAGGCGGCATCGGTGGCGGCGGGATGGAGACGCTCTCATTCGAACGGGTTGCCCGGAAAGCCCATGAGATGGGTCTGGTGACAGGAGTTGCCCTGCACTGTTTCAGCCGCTGGGAATGGACGACGGCGACATTCGATATTCCGACGATCGGCTCGATCAGCGTAGCGGCGGACGTCATTTCGGTGCGTTACGGCGATGGTGCCGCGCCGGAACTCAAGCGGCGTATGACCACCGGCGGCTATGACTTCATCAAGAGAAGCAGCGTGAACTATCCTGCCGTTCAGCGCAATAATGCCGGTGTGACGACCTATACGCCCGCTGCCTGCATCGTCGAACTCAACGTCAACACCTTCACGGGCGAGATAGAAATCATGCGCCACCACAGTTTGGTCGACAGTGGCCAAATGATCGTGCCGGAACTCGTATCCGGCCAGTTGCAGGGCGGTTTGGCAATGGGCATCGGGCACGCCTTGATGGAGGAATTACCGCTCTATGAAGACGGGCCGGGCAACGGAACGTGGAACTTCAATCGCTACACGCTGCCACGGGCCAAAAATGTCGCTGTCTGGAACCAGACGGCCGATTATCTTGCGCCGCTGTCTGAAACCTCACCGACCAGAGGGCTGGGGGAGGTGGTGATGGTGCCGATCATCGCCGCAACCGGCAACGCCATCGCCCATGCCATCGGCAAGCGCTTCTATCAGCTCCCCGTGACGCCGGAAAAGATCAGAAAGGCTCTGGCGTTGTAAATGCACATTGAAACAGTGGATGTCGAGAGCGGTTGAAGTGACAAATAGATTGCGTCTCTTGGTATCAGATATCCTCTCCGACATCTGAGCCGTGAGATTCGCTTGTGCATCTTGGCTGCAACGGCACTTTGTGCGGACGATGCGGATCAGAAGTTGCTTTCTTTTGACTGAGCGAGCGTTATTATCTGGCTATTTTTATTATGCTACAAAACAAAGGAAGGGTAAATCGAGTATCTATAAATAGTGTTAGAAACTTTACTGCTACAGACAGTCGTTATGCCACAGGCATGAACATTGTTCATGCCTGTGGCATAACTTTATTTCTCTGTCAGCCTGTAGCCGTACCGATAAACGATCCGCTACGCTTTGGCCAACAGAATGTTCTATTGGATTCTTGCAGGAAGCAGTTATAAGTGTTATTCTTGACTGTATAGATTGATCATCTATTATGGACATCGTATTTATACGATATAATTATTTAATATAGAAATAGTTTTTTGTGAGTACTACTACCAGATGTTATAAAAATAAGATCTATTAAAGCTACACATGGTTTCTCTTCCTCACTTGTGCCAAAAACGGGTGCAAGTAGAGGAAGACGTTTACTGGTGTATTCGGGATTCATACATTTCCCCACAAAAAAGCCCCTTGGGCCGGAAACGCAAGGGGCTGAGCGGTTAATTTAGCTTTTTGGTTATTTTCGGGCTTCGATGGACAGGCTGACCACATAGTCGGCCATTTCCTCTCCTTGCGGAAGCGTTTCCGCTATTTGTTTGTACAGAGGATCGTTCCAGTCCTGCATGTTCCGCACATAGTCGGGCTTGGGCGTCAGCACTATGGATGTGAACCCCGCTTTTTCGAGCAGCGCCTTGGTTTCTTCGACCAGAACCGCGCCAGCCACGCAGCCGACGAGAGCAGCGGCCATGTCCCGGACATTGTCGGGAAGAGGTTTCAGCAGCGCAAGGTCGGAAACGGACACCTTGCCCCCGGATTTCAATACACGGTATATTTCCCGCCAAACCTTCGGTTTGTCCGGGGAAAGGTTGATCACGCAGTTGGAAAGCACCACGTCAACGCTGTTGTCAGGTACGGGAAGGCATTCGATTTCGCCAAGACGAAACTCCACATTGTCCAGGCCAGTGCGCTGGCGGTACTGCACAATATTTTTTCGAGCTTTGGCAAGCATCTCCGGCGTCATGTCCACACCGATAACCCTGCCAGATGCCTTCACCTTTTCGCCAGCCTGAAACACGTCAAAGCCGCCTCCGCTGCCAAGGTCCACAACGGTCTGTCCTTCCCGCAACGCGGCGATGGCAACGGGGTTACCGCAGGAAAGCCCCATATTCGCGCCATCCGGCAGCTTGGCTAGAGACTCGGCATCATATCCTACGGCTGCCGCCAAACGGGCAGGATCGGCCTGGCTGCCGCGCTGGCTGGAGCAGCAACAAGAACGCTGGCCGGTGGCAATGGCCGCGTATCCGGCTCGTACGGTTTCCTTCACGTCTTCGCTGCTTTTTGTTTTATCCGCTGTATCCATAGTCGTTATCTCCGTGTCATACGTTTGTTTTTGGCAATAAACCGATAAAAATTCCGGTTCGATACCGCCTTCCGCCAAGTACGGCTGGCAGTGGGCAGAATTGCCGGAACAACATTCGGACGCGAGGTAGGCTATGGTTTCCAGCATCAATGGAATGTTGGCCCTATAGCGGGTATTACGGCCTTCACGTTCCATACTGACGAGCCCGCTGTACATGATGTTTTTCAGGTGGAAGGAAAGATTCGTCTTCGGTATATCCAGCATCTGGGAAATCTCACCGGCAACCAAACCTTC
>CDYZ01017242.1_pt1 | contig 9847 bp, 5 predicted proteins | sample 554921 | NCBI WGS metagenome assembly CDYZ01 (sample SAMEA3182058, study PRJEB8094) | gut metagenome | biome: human; feature: gut; material: Stool; isolation source: human stools | place: Canada | collected 2012-11-26 | reverse complement strand
CCCATCACGGTGGTCACCATCGCCACGTACATGCCGCTCGACAGCAGCCCCAGGTCGACCGTGCCGCCCGCGGCGGACATGTCCATGAAGGTCTGCACCATACCTAACACCGTGCCGAGGAAACCGATCATCGGCGCGCCGCCGGCGATCGTGGCCAGAAACGGAAGGCCGTTTTCGAGTTTCGAGACTTCGAGGTTGGCGACGTTCTCGATGGCGGTCTGCACGTCGCTCATCGGGCGTCCGATGCGCTCGATGCCCTTCTCGATCATGCGTGCGATGGGCGTGTCGGTCTTCTTGCAGAGGTTCACGGCCGTCGAGATCTTGCCGTCGGAGATGTAGTCGCGGATGCGGTTCATAAAGTTCATGTCCAGCACCGAAGCCTTGCGGATGGCCATGAAACGCTCCACGAAGATAAAGATCGTCACGCCCCCCAGCGCCAGCAGCGGCCACATCAGCCAGCCGCCTTTGGTAAACAGGGTCCACAAGCCCATACGGGTCTCCTCACTTACGGCCACCGCCTCGGCAGCCTGCAAAAATGTTGTCATAATGGTTTAGAAATATTTAAGTTTACAAATTTTATCCTTCCAATTTCGTTTCCGAGCGCCGGTTTTGCAGTCTGCGCCCGCGGGGGCGCACGCGCCCCGGCCCCTTCGCCCGCGCTTTTAGTCGGGTCGTTGTTTCACGGCTCCGGCATCAAGTCGGATTCAATCACCGCAGGGACACCTTTCACTTTTCAAGCAGTCTCTGCTCTCGCTTAACCGCAAAGTTCACCTTCTATTCATCCTCTTCCTCTTTAACGTATCCGAACGGCGAAAGCGTATCCGCCGGTTCGCGCAGACGGTTCCGTTCCGCATCTTCGGCCGCCTTTTCGGCCGCGCGGGCCGTACGGCGGGCGATGCGCCGCGCCTTGCGCTTCTTGTTTGTAAAACGCTCCTTGATCCGCTGCCGCAGGTCGCGCAGGTTGTCGAAATCCTCCTTGAAGTAGACGCCGATGCCGGTCTCCTGCAAACCCTGGTTCTCGTCGAAGCGGTCGATGGTCTGCGTGAAGGCTTTCAGCTTGAGCATCCCGGCCCGGTCGATCAGGTAGGTGATGTAGGCCTCGCCCATGAAGTTGGACATCGAACTGTTCACGGCCTGCTTGTTGTCGATCAGGTAGTTGCCCTCGACCTCGACGAACAGCCGGTTGTTGATCAGGCTCTTCGACAGCCCGAAATCGACCTCGTCGCTCGTCAGTTCCGATTTGGGCCGGTAGCGGATCACCACGTTGTAGTCGGACGACGAAAGCCAGTTGCTGACCATGTTCGACACGAACTCCAGTCCCGTGGCCGCCGACACCGAGCTGCCGATGTTCGACGAGGCCTGCGACGAGTTCTCGGACATGAAGCTGTTGAACAGCAGCAGGTAGAGGAACTGCGTGTCGACCGTCTCGGGGGTCGAGAGAGCATTGGCGATCAGGCTCTGCGTCTCGGGATCGGAGCCGGGAACCCGCACGTCGAAGGTGATCGTGGGGTTCGAAAGCCGCTCGCCGAGGTGAATGACGCACTCCACGGGAACCGAACGGTCGCCCCCGAGGTCGGCCGTGCCCTGCAGGAGGGGTTGCAGCGACGCCTTGACCTTGTACACGGCGTCGATGTCGAGCATCGCGTTCATCGGCGACCCGGTCCACTGGATCGACGAACCGCTCTCAATGGTGAAGCGTTTGTTGATGATCTGCTGGAGCGACAGCATGAAACTGCCCTCCGCGATCGTATAGTCGCCGTAGATCTCGAAAATATTGGCCTTGGGGTTGATCTGGAGGTTCAGCGCGCCCGCGCCGCGCCCCTTGACCGTGTTGCCCGCCACTTCGAGTTCGACTTCGGCGTCGGGCCGCACGTCGAGCGCGAGGGTGATCTTCATCTGGCTCCCGGCGTCGGATTTCTGGCGATGCTTGCGCTCGAAGGAGAGTTTCTTGCGCGCCACGTCGTCGAGCGTATCGGCCTGCTCGGGCTGCTCGAAGACCACGAAATCGGCGTTCGAAATGTTCGACTTGCTCGACAGCGGCATCACGAACGAGGAGTTGCCGTCGGTCGAGGCCGTTATATCCATGTTCACCGCCCCCTTGTCGCCCGAGATGCGGGCCGCGCCCGTGGCGAAGACCCTGCCGTAGAACATGTCGTTGTCGTCGGAGTCGGTGTCGAGCACCAGCATCTGCTGCGGGGCCACGCGCACGTCGTAGGAGATATTCGAAAGGTGCTGGAGGCTCATGTCGAAATCGAACCGCCCCCGGTTGCCCCGGGGGTCGAAAATCGGGACGTTCGAAGCCCTGAACCGGTTGTTCTTCACGTTCAGCACGGCCTCGGGCATCGAATAGGTCACCTGCGTGAAATCGACCGTGGTTTTCAGCCCCGCGACCCGGATTTCGCCTTCGAGATCGGCCTTGCGGCCCTGGCCCTGCAACGTGAGGTCGGCCGAGGCCATGCCCTCGGTCGAGGAGACGACACCCGCGAGGATCGGGTCCAGCAGCGCCATGTCGAGACTGTCGACGTCCAGCCGGGCGAAATAGCGGTTGCGGTCGGGGGCGTAGAAACCGCGGATCAGCGTGTCGCGCCTGATACGGTCGGAGACCGTCACTCCGGCGCGGCTGCGGGCGAAGTCCCAGCGCGAGGCGAGGCGCATCGGCGGCGCGGGAATGTCGTTGACCTCCACGCTGTCGAGCAGGATGTCGGCCGTGATCTCGCCGCCGCGCAGCACCGACTTCATCGCCGCCGAACCGTTCGTGCGCCCCTCGATGTAATAGCCCATGCGCTCGGCGACCTGCGCGAAGGGCGCCAGGTCGAAATTGTGCAGCGAGAGCGTCACCGAATCCTCGCGGCTGCGCGAGGCGACGCCGTCGAGCAGCAACTCCTGCTCGCGGTTCATCACGTAGAACTTGTCGATCACGACCTGCGCGGTGTCGAGCAGGATTTTGCGGGCGAAAATCTGCCACGTCTTGTCGCCGCGGGTGATGTGCGAGGGAAGAATCCGCAAATCGACGACGCGGCCGTTGGGTCCGTGCTCGTCGGCCACCGCGGCGCGGAACCCGACGAGTCCCGAGACGCGGCGCAGGGTGTCGTCGAAGCCTGCCGAGAGCTGCACGCGGTTCTGCCGCGCGCCGCCCGTCAGCGAGAGGCGCGGAAGGTGCAGCACCCCTGCATAGAGATCCTCGGCCGAGGCGTAGACCGCCAGCGAGTCGCCGCGGTTCGAGGCGTTGACCGAAAGGCGCGTGGCAAGCATGCGCCGGCGCTCGATGTATTCCGACGCTGCCTTGAGCGACAACTGGTCGCTGGCCGGATTGAACAACAGTTGCAGCGACGAGCCGTCGGCGATCTGAAGTCCCGTCGACACGGCGTCGGCCACGGGGTTGAAATTGCGGATGTTGACCGACAGCAGCGAGAAGTCGTTGGCCACGGCGGCCTTGCGTTCCGAAGGCGTCTCCTCCCACTTTTCGCCGCCCAGCATCGGCAGGTATTTCCACGCGCTCCGGCGCAGGTATTCGAAGACGGTGCGGTAGCTGGTTTTCGACCGGAACGTGACGTCGGCGAAGTCCGAGCGCAGTTCCACGAACTTGCTCCGCTCGGAGTTCTCGCCCGTGACGGTCATGCTGGCGGCCGCGATCTCCTTGTCGTTGTAGCGGTAGCGGGCGTCGGTCACCTGAATGCGGCCGTTCAGATCGTCGAGCGAACGCCCTCCGGCGGCAGCGACGATGCGGCCCGAGAGCTGCGACACCGAGTCGCGGCGGTTGACGTGCAGCCGGGCCAGATCGGCGTGCCGCAGGTCCATCGTGAAGTCGTAGCGCGGCACGGAGTCGTTCAGGTCGACCGTGCCGAAGAAGTCGAAGTCGAGGTTGGGATCGCGGGCCGTGATGCGTCCGTCGAACTCGCGGTTGCGCAGGCGGCCGTCGAGCCGCAGCGAGTCGTAGACATAGCCGTTGAATCCCAGCTGCGTGACGTTGCCCACGACGTTGGCGTCGGCCACGCCCCTGCCGATCACGCCGTCGACATAGGCCGTGAGGGTGGCGTTGCCCAGCAGATCGCGGCGGTCGAGCAGCTCGCCCAGACGCAGGTTGCGCGTCTCGACATCGCCCCGCACGCTGCTCAACCCCCCTTTGACCGGAGCCATTTTCAGGTTGCAGGAGACGTTGCCCACGCCCGTCGCGGCGCCCAGCTGCATGTCGAACGACGAGAGCAGTCCCCGGAAACGGGCATTGAGGTCGATCTGCCCGGAATTGCCCAGCACGCCGACCAGCTTGTCCGAGAGTTTGCGGCCCGCGATGCCGAGGGCCAGCCCGTCCACGGCCCGGGCCGTGGAGCGCAGGCGGGGAACCGACAGGTCGAAACGGGTCTTCCGGATGTCGGGAAGCCCCTTCACCGAGGCGTCGGCCACGAGCGTCGTCCCCTCGCCGATCTGCATGCTCCTGATCCGGCCCGTGAAATCGGACACCACGCCGGCGACCTCGACGTTTACGTCGGTGAAATCCACATGCCAGTCGCGCAGCTTCGGGGCGAAAAAGGCGATGTCGTCGGTCGAAACGGTCGTATTGCGCATCGAGGCGTCGATGCGCACCTCGCCGATGAAATCCTTGTACTGCGCCCACGAGTCGCCCGCCAGCGAGACGAACGGAAAGTTGACGTTCGAACGCGGCGTGATGATCGAGGCGTTCTCGAAGCCCAGACAGCCCTGCGTCATGTAGAACCGCCCGGCCAGATGGTTCAGCACGAAGCCGCTGCGTTCGCGGGCCGAAAAGGCCGCAATGGAGGTGTAAATGGCCTGCCCGTCGATCGTGAAATCGTCCACACGGGCCGTGATGCCGTAGAGGTGCATGTGCGAGAAGTCGATGCCGTGCTCCGGATCGCGATGGTCGAGCCGTTCGAGGCAGAGGTCCATGTTCTCGATCGAGGCCTTCTTCAGCGAGAGGCGGAAATTGCCCTTCTTGGGTTTGTCGGGGTCGGAAATGCGGTCGACGATCTGTTTGATGTTCATCTCCCCGCCGGGCGTCTGCCGCAGGTAAAGCCTCGCGTCGGCGATCTCGCCGCGGCTCAGCTCCAGCCCGCCGCCGAAGATGCCGAAACTCGTGATGAAGGCGTCGAGCTTCCCGACGTAAAGCAGCGTGTCGCGCTGGTAGTCCTCGACATAGAAGCCCTTGACCCTGACCTTCGAGAAGATGCCGATGTCCACGCGGTCGATCGACACGGTGGTCTCCAGCTTGCGCGAGACGAAGCGCGCGGCCCTGTGCACCGCGTAGTTCTGCACGGCGGGAATGTCGAGCAGCAGCGAGAGCGCCACGGGAACAATTATCAGCAACAAAACCGCCGCCGAGAACACCTTTCCCAATATTTTTATACCTTTGCGCATCAGGACTCCTATATAACCTGCAAATTTAGCGAAAATAGTTAAAAAACAATTATAATTCCGGATGGATATTACAATTCTCGGCATCGAATCCTCGTGTGACGACACCTCTGCCGCCGTGCTCCGCAACAACGTCCTGCTGTCGAACGTCATCGCCTCGCAGGCGGTTCACGTCAAATACGGCGGCGTGATCCCCGAACTGGCCTCGCGGGCCCACCAGCAGAACATCATCCCCGTCGTGGACACGGCGCTCAAGGAGGCGGGCGTCGCCGCCGACCGGATCGACGCCATCGCCTTCACGCGCGGCCCGGGGCTGGTCGGATCGCTGCTCGTGGGCGTGTCGTTCACCAAGGGGCTTTCGATCGCCCGCAACATCCCGATGGTCGAGGTCAACCACCTTCAGGGGCACATCCTCTCGCACTTCATCGACCTTCGGGACCGCACGCTGCCCCATCCGGACTTTCCGTTCCTGTGTCTCCTGGTGAGCGGCGGCCACACGCAGATCGTGCGCGTGGACTCCCCGCTCGAAATGGAGATCATCGGCACGACGATCGACGACGCCGCGGGCGAGGCCTTCGACAAGTGCGCCAAGGTGATGGGACTGCCCTACCCGGGCGGCCCGGTGATCGACCGTCTGGCCAAGGAGGGCGATCCGAAGGCATTCCGCTTCGCGCATCCCCGCGTCGAGGGCTACGACTATTCGTTCTCGGGCCTGAAAACCTCGTTCCTCTACACGCTGCGCGACGCCGTGGCCGCAGACCCCGACTTCATCGAGACGCACAAGGCCGACCTCTGCGCCTCGCTGCAAGGGACCATCGTCGAGATTCTGCTCGACAAACTCATCCGCGCCTCGAAGGAGACGGGCATCCGCGACATCGCCATCGCGGGCGGCGTCTCGGCCAACTCGGGCCTGCGCGACGGCATCGCCGAAGCGGGCCGCCGGCGCGGCTGGCGAACGTTCCTTCCGGAGTTCAAGTTCACGACCGACAACGCGGCAATGATCGCCATGGCGGGCTACTACCGCTACCTGCGGGGCGACTTCTCGTCGCTCGACGTCTCGCCCGTGGCGCGGCTCGAGGAGTTGTAAGCTACTCACTCACAAAAAAAATAATTTATGCAAACATCCAGATTCATGCGGGTCCTTTCGGGGCTGCTGCTGTCAGTTTTCGCCGTCACCGGCCCAACCGCCTGCAACGACAACAACGACAAGAACACCGCGACGCTGACCGTCAGCACAGACGACCTCGTACTGGGCGGCGAGGCCGGGGAGTCCGAAACCTTCACCATCACTACGACCGCCGCGTGGAAGGCCGTCCCCTCGGGCGAAGGCTTCACGCTCGACAAGACCGAGGGCACGGGTGACGCTACCGTCCGCGTAACCGCCGCCGCGGGCAACTGGGACGGCTATGTGAAGCAGCTGGGCAGCATCGAGATCGCGGCCACGAGCGTCGACGGAGTGAAAACCGTCAGCGTCAGCCAGGACGAAATCACCCCGGTGCTGCCGTCCGAGGTAACCCTGGTGGCCGATTTTACGCTGGGAGCTTCGGTCGCCACCCCCGAGCTGCCGCCCTATTCGACGGATAACTTCACGACCGGGCGCCATGAGTACACGATCGGCGGCTACACATTTGCCATTTTCGTCGATCCGGACGAGGGCGGCAAATTCTACTGGCTCGACAACAAACAGTTCAGCCCCTCCATTCCGGATCCGGCCCAAGGACTGTTTTTCAGCAAATTAGGCGCATACGTCGAATTCCCGGCCATCGCCGGCAAAGTTCTTTCGGAGGTTCACTACCTGCCCACGAGCCAGCAGAACGACGTCAGCCTCGACCTGTTCGGCGCCGACGATTCGGAACCGCAGTATACGCTCGATTACGGCGACGACGGCACATGGTCCTACACACTGATCGACGCCCGGGAGAACCTGCGTTACCGCATCGAGATCACCAACAAGAAAAACGCGCAGCTCGCCAAACTCAAACTCGTCTACGCCGCGGCGAAATGACGCACGACATCCGGCAAAGACAAACCCCTCCCGGCCATTTGGCCGGGAGGGGTTTGTCTTTATCGGGAGGCGGCGGATCACTTCGCGCCGAAGAGTTTTTCCCGGAGCGAGAAGCCTTCGCATTTCGCGGCGAAGCTGTCGTACTCGGTGCGGAGCGATGTCATCAGCTCCCGGACCGACTGAATCTTCTCGGCACGCCAGGCGTTCGAGCCGCAGAAGGCGTAGCCGTTGCGGAGCTTGCCCTTGAAAGCGTTGTAGAGGGCCAGCATGATGCAGTAGGGGCTGTGCGTCACGTCGCACGTCTTGATGCAGTCGAACGGGCACGCCTTGGGGACCTTCAGGCCCTCCTTCACGCGGTCGAGGAACGAGTTGCGGATGGCCCGGCCCGGCATGCCGACAGGGCTTTGGATGATCTCGATGTCCTCCTCGTGCGCCTCGATGTAGCTCTGCTTGAAAGCCGGATCGGCGTCGCACTCGTCGGTGGTGACGAAGCGCGTCCCCATCTGCACGCCGTCGGCGCCCAGCGCCATGATGCGGTAGATGTCCTCGCCCGTATAGATGCCGCCGCCGGCGATCACCGGAATGCGGCAGTTGTGCTCGGCCTCGAAGGCACGGACCTCGGCCACGATCTGCGGAACGATGGCTTCGAGCGAATAGTGCTCGTCGGCGATCTGGTCGGCCTTGTAACCCAGGTGGCCGCCCGCCTTGGGACCCTCGACCACGATGGCGTCGGGGATGTACTTATATTCCGAGAACCATTTCTGGCACAGTACCTTCGCGGCGCGCGCCGACGAAACGATCGGAGCCAGTTTGGTCTTGGCGTCTTCCGTGAGGAACGACGGCAGGTTCAACGGAAGCCCCGCACCCGAGAAGATGATGTCGGCCTTCTCGGCGATGGCGGTCTTCACCATGTCGGCGAAGTTGGACATGGCGACCATGACGTTGACGCCGATGATGCCCTTCGTCGCTTCGCGGGCCTTGCGAAGCTCCTCCTTCAGCCCCCAGATCGAGGCGGCGCGATAGTCCTTCGAATAGTTGTTATAGATCGCCCCGAGACCGGCCGACGAGATGACGCCGACACCGCCCTGATTGGCCACGGCCGATGCCAGGCCCGCAAGGGAGACGCCTACGCCCATACCGCCCTGAACGATGGGCATGGAGGCGCATAAATTTCCGATTTTCAATGATTTCATGCTGTTTACTTAAAAGAATAAGTGACGTAACGGGGTACAAGGTACGGAAAATCGGAGCGTTTGGTTCCGCGCGGGAACATATTTAACGCAGACTTCACATTGTCCGCTCACAAAAACCGGATGCCGCGGACCCGTTTCTGCCCCCGGCCGGCGGCCTCGCGCTCGACGATGCCCGTCACGACATCCGCCGCGTCGTGCCATCGGTTGGCGCGAAACTTCCGGCGGTAGGTCGTCAGATGGGCGTAGAGTTCGGGCCAGCGGAGGTTCCAGCCGCGGGGAAAACGCACGAGGTGGAGCGCCGTGGCCGAATTGGAGAGGATGCGCGCCTCCTTGTTGCCGCTCTGGTGGAACCACTCGACGCGCACGCCCGGCGCAAGTGCCTGCACGGCCCGGGCGAAACCGCGGCCGCCGTTGTTGCTCTCGATGGCGGCCTGCCGCGTGTCCGAGCGCACGAGCATCTCCCCCACCAGCGGCTCGGTCGCCTCCATCGGCTCGCGCGAATAGACCGCGTCGGTAATGTAAATCACCCCGTCGGCATCGACCGCATAGGAGAGCGAACAGAGGTAGTCGTCGCCCGTGTCGGCGGTGTCGGTGTAGTTGGCGCGGCGGACGATCTCGTGCGGCAGACAGTCGTACTCGGCGAAATTCAGCCCGTACAACAATCCCTCGCGGGCCGACGGACGCCCCTGATACATCGCCTCGAATTGCAGCGGGTCCAGCCGCCGCTTGGCCTCCAGCAGCGCAGCGCCGTGCTGCCGCTCCCACAACGCCTCGCCCGGCTGCCGGGGGTCGACCTCCGTGGGCGGCGCGGTTTTCAGAGCCTCGAAATTGAGGTGCAGCCACCGGTCGGCAGGCAGCGTGTCGAGCTGCGACCACGCGCGCAGCTCCTCGACCGGCTCGCGGGCCGCGAGGGCGCCGATCAGGTCCTCCTCGTGCCAGCGGGTGAAGACCACCAGTTCGCGCGAGGCGTTGTGCATGCGGGTCCGCACGACGGAGGTGTACCACTCCCAGCAGTTGGCGCGGACGAGCGGCGAATTGGCTTCAAGCGCGTCTTTATACACATAATAATCAATATTGTCGCAAACTAATTTTTAAACCAGAAAATCGGCGCAAAATTTTCCCCTCACACCGCTTTCCCGTTTTTATCAATTTTCAGTAGCTTTTGTTTCTATAAAGAAAAAATCCCCGACCGTATAGCCGAGGATTAGCATTGTAGTTCTTCATATTTTGGTGACGTAATTTCAAAAAATTCATTTTATATAGCCCTTGAAAAATGTGTCAC
>CDYZ01073052.1_pt1 | contig 9907 bp, 4 predicted proteins | sample 554921 | NCBI WGS metagenome assembly CDYZ01 (sample SAMEA3182058, study PRJEB8094) | gut metagenome | biome: human; feature: gut; material: Stool; isolation source: human stools | place: Canada | collected 2012-11-26 | reverse complement strand
CTTCTTATCTGTAGATGTTATTGTTCTCTTATCGTTACCAACTGATAATATAATGCTTATATCGAAATATGAACCAACTACATAATTACCAGATATAATACCTTCTACTGCATTCTTATCTTTAGCAGTTACGCTGTCAGCAATATTCTTAACATCAACTTCAATCTTTACATCAGCACCATTAGCAATTGCCTCTTTTTCTGCTTCTGTAAACTCTATGTCATCAGTATCTACTACAACACTTACGATGTCTTTCATATCACCTGATGCAACTGTATCTGGTGTAAGCTTAGCAATTGAAGTAACATCTATCTTCTCAGCACAGCCTTCGTGTTTACAATGACGAGACTTAGAACCTTCTTCCAAAACTGTAGGTGCTTTATCAACTGTAAATTCATCGCTGAAATCATGTCCTAAAGCATCTATTTCCCTTGTCTGTTCAGCATCACACTTAGTACATAATCTGTGTTCAACACCCTTTTCTGTACATGTTGGTGCTGTCTTAACTGTCCACTCACCCCATACATGCTCTTCTGGTCTGTCCTCTACAAGCTGAAGGAAGTCGCCTAACACAACCTTACCACCTTTTCCTTCTGGCATTGTATCAATACCACCAGTAACGATATTCTTGAAATCACTAAGATTCTTGAAATCTTCTGCTGTAAGCTTTGCACCTTCACTATTAACTGACTCGCCATTCTTGTTAATAAAGAAACTTTCGAGTGAATAGTAACGGCTGATTACATCTTCCTTTGCTTCCTTATCTGTCTTATTAAGTAATGCCTTACCTTCTGCATCTACAATTTCCTTGTATGTATCGTCTGAATAAGACTTAACATTCTCTACTGTAAACTGAGGTTCAACACCTGTATATACATGTAATTCTAAGTTAGAACCACCATTATTATAACCTACTAAGTTAACATAAGTTCCCATTGGATCTGAGTTATTAGTAAATCCATTAGCTGTATTACCAAATGAGTAGCTGTTATATATCTTGTGATTAACTGCTATACCAGAACCACCCATCTTAAATCCATTACCATCACCCTTTGAGTCATGTAATGCACCATTGTAATATAACATACCATTACCGTAGCATACGCTGTCATAGATTTCTACCGCTCCAATAGCTCCTGTTGAACCCTTAGAGAATAGATCCCATCCATCATCAGCATTGTATGCTGCTATACAACCCTTAAATACATTGCCTTCACCACAAGTAAGCTTAGCAGCAAAACCATCTGCATTGTTCTGTGACTTATCGCTATTGTTATATGCGTTACAATTAATTATCTGATTGTATGAAGGCCAGTCTGCCTTTTTGTTAGAACCATCTGTTCTTGATACTGAAAGTCCTGAATTAGAGTGACCATAGAAATCACAACCCTCAAGAATATTGTGGCTTCCACCAAGTGTAACACCACCACCGTTAGCAAACTTCATATTAGCTACATACCAGTAATCACCTGATAAGTCAAATGTATTAGATACAAACTTACTATCTACAAAACTTCCGCCAAAATCAAATATTACATCTTCTGTATTATCTGGTGCTGCCATAAAGTACTTCATTCCGTCTTCGCCAGTACCATCATTACCATGCCATATACCTGTTGTCTTAGTAAGCTTGTATGTACCACCAAGTGCATATACAGCCTGACCTGACTGGCAGTATGTTAATGCTGTCTGAACATCTACAGGATCTTCCTTAGTACCTGCTGCTGATGAAGTACCTGTTGGAGAACAATATATAGCTTCCTTAACTGGAGCAATTATTCTACGGTTAACTGTTGTATTCATTACAACTGGTGATGCTGATGTGATATTCTGAGTAGCATCTGGCTCAAAGTATACCTGGAATCTGTTATCACCAACAATTAATGTTGTATCAAATGTATATGTTCCTGCTTCTACTGACTGCTGGCTCACAATTGTCTTAGCATTCTGCTTAACTGTAAGAAGTCCCTTTGTATTAACAGATACACCATATTCATATCTTTCTGATGAAGTCTGGCTAAGTGTTGTCTGTGATACACCTGGCTTTGTAGCTGCTGGCTTGTCAAATGTCTGTGGAGCATCTGCTGCTCTGTCTGTTACATTAAGTTTAACTGATGATGTATCAACTGTAATCTTAGCACCTCTTGCTGCGAAGAAACCAAGATACATATTATCTTCATCTATTGTTGAGAATGTATCTGCTGGTAAGTAATAGAAGATATTCTCTAACTCACCACCTGGATTAGTCTCACCTGTTACTGCACTTGTAACATCTGCGCCCTTAACATATTCACCTGTTGCTGTATCCTTCATCCAGGCATATATACCTGAATTATCTTTCTTTAATCTTAATTCGTAAGTCTGAGGCTTATCCTCTTTAATCTGATATGTTAATGCTTTATTATACTTACCATATCTTGTAATATTATGTCTGTTAGATGCATCTCCATCTGTAACACCATATCTACCGAATACATTTACCTGACCATAATATCCACCGACTGCAATTGAATTAGAGTAGTAGATTGATGCATCACCATCTTTACCGTTAGAATCTCTTACCATAATACCAAAGCCTTCCTGAGCATCAGGAGCTTTCTTTGTAATAAAGTAATTAACTGTTACGTTAGCTGTTATATCAAAGTTATCATTCTTAGCATCTAACTTTGTATAATAATATGCTATACCATCCTGTCCATCATCTGTACACTTACCGGCACCTTCCTTAGCTTCAATGACTACTGAACCTTCTTTTGATGTATCAATACTCATCTTAGACTTTGAAACTGACTGACCAAATATAATTGAATTCCAAGTAAGATCTTCAAACTTAAATTCTTTCTTATCTCTTACTGTTGCCTGAATTGTTGTCTCAAGCGTCTTTCCTTCTACTGTTGCAGAAATCTTAATGTCATATGTTCCTGTTTCATCTTTCTTGTATGCTGATGAATCGACCTTAACATCTGATCCAGCAACTGCAACTTCTTTTCCACTATCATATACAGCAGCTACTTCAAGTCCGTCTGAACTAAAGTCAGCACCCTTAACGTATGTAGTAGTTGTTGGATATACATCTACTTTAAGTGAATGTACTGTAGGTTTAACAACTTCAAGTGTATATTCAGCCTTAGCACCATTGTATTCTACTACATATGTGTACTCGCCTGCCTTAGTTGTATCAAGTTCAGCAGCCTTAGCCTTTACATAAGCCTTAACTGAATCTGTACCCTGAATAACCTTAGCTGAACCATCTGAATAATCAGCTGTTATTGTAAGACCTTCTACATAAGCATCTGCATCATATTCTGTGTCTGTATAAAATCTTGTTGTGTTAGGTGATGTTATTGTAATATTCTTAACTGTTGCATCTGATACGCTTATAGGAATAACAACTTCCTTTGTAACATCACCATATGTATGGCTTACTGTTACTTCTTTGTTTCCAGCAGTTGTGAAATCAACATCACTTACTTTTGTATTAGTATCATTACTATCAATAAGTGTCTTTAAATCGAAGGTTCTACCACTATTATATACAACTTTACCTACTAATCCTGTAAAATCAAGAGCTGTATCAGTTACCATATAATCTGTCTTAACTGGCATATATTCAATATACATATCAGATACTACTTCTTTGATAACTGTTATTGGCACTTCTATTGTCTGTCCAAGATATAAAAGATTAAGCTTTCCAGCATCTGTAACTTCTGCAAATGGGTCATTGCTCATATCAACAACACAATCTGATGCTGTGATTTCTCTTTCTTTTCCATCAACTGATACTGTAGCCTTAAAGCCTGTCAAATCAACATCTTCATATGTATTACCAGCACAGTATGTTGTCTTCTTAGGTGCTGTAACATTTGTTGTTACCTTTACTGATGAGCTGTCCTGTGTGTAAGCTAACTTAACATTATTAAATGTAACCTTAGCATTTCTTGCAGCAAATAATCCAACATACATTGCATTATCTGTAATTAAATCATCTGCTGAACACTCTGCAGCAACTTCACCATTAAAATAAAGTTTAACACTATCTCCAACCTTCTGAATAGCAAGGTCGTATGTTCCACCTACTTCTGGTGATTCACCTAATCTTGTATGTGCCAATGCTGTTGTCTTATATCCAGCATTACCATGTCCACTTGCTGCCTGATTACCATATCCACCAACAAATGCAAAATTATTCTTATCTGCTGTTAACTTTGCAGTATTTCCATGTGCTCCCACATTATCTCTAATTGTTAAACCAAAGGCTGCCTGAGCATTTGCTGCTAATGTATCAACCTTAGCCTGTGCTGTGATTGTAAAATCATAAGATTTATCAAGTTCATACAAGAATGTATTTAATCCCTGATCACTAGCTGAACCATTAATCTTACCTTTATCACCTGTTACTTCTAATGTAACTCCTCCATTTCCTGTATCTGTAGCAAATGCCTTTGTCACATCTGTACTGCTACCAAATACATTCCAGGTCCATCCTTTCCAAGTTCCGTCTTCGACTGTCTTTCCACCTTCAAAAGTAGTTTTTGAAGCTGCATTAGCTTTTGTCATAAGACTATTAACCGGAATAAGGCTTACAACCATTAAGAAAGCTAATACAGAAGCGACAATCTTCCTAACTTCTTTTTTAATCCTCATAACTAGGATTCCTCCTTCTTCATTAATACGCACTTTTAATCAGATACGAAAAAGGCTTGCACATAGTAATATAGAATACAGCTTTCATTCACTATATTAGTCACTATGCACTAAACCTTTATCCAATACCTCAAAAGTTGAGTTAATATTAGCACAACCAACTTGGTGGGTCAAGATGCCCATTGGGTATTTTTTATATTTTCGGCGGTATATACAGTTTTATTTTAGATAATTTGTACAAAAGTAATGAAAATTGTATGAAAAACCTCTTAAATTTTAATTGTATACCGGTACGACTGAATTCAAAAGCTCTTTTGCAGTTATCTACATATACTTTATGTGCGTTTTTATAACCAAGCAAATAGTATTATCACATTGTATAACTTGAATATATCCAATATAAAAATTATAATTATAAACAACGGAGGTGAAATTTATATGACTAAAAAAGAGATGTTAGATGAAATGGAGGAAGCTGGCTGGAGTTATGATACAGATTTAGATTCCCCATATAAAGCCGTCAAAGAGGATTACGATGAAATGAAAAAAGAACTTTCCGATGATTCCTTACTTTTCCCTAACGGCAGAGATTATGATGCTGAAGATGAAGATGGTATTTAATCCGTAATAACATAGTAAGAGGGCTGCCGCAGCAACAACCCTCTTACTGTCTGTCAGCCAACTTTTCTTTATATCCTTCTACTACTGACGTTATTATATTTATTATGACTATGCTCTAATTAATGTAACAAGAATTAATTCATTATTTTACCAGATTACAATTTATTAATACCAGATTCTTTATTTCTGCATTTATAGCAGCTTTCTATACGTCTCCCTATCTTTTTCCTCTATATCCAGTGTATCCATTGCCTCTTCTGCTGTCTGATTCAACTTTCTCATTAATGTTCTTATGCTGTCAAGACGCGCCTGTTTCTCCCCTCGTTCCATTCCTCGTCTTTCTCCGCGTTCCTCGCTTTCTTCTACCAGCAAATCACTTATGTTACACATATCATTCACACACCCTTCTAATTCTGTTGTCATCTCAAGTCCGTATTCTTCTAACTGGTTCATCTTATCCTGTCTTGCCCTGCCAAAAAATAATACTTCTAGCATTGCTATAAGCCTATTTTTTGATTCTTCGACATCTGCTCTGCTTCTTATTCTTATAACCGCTCCATTCATTATGCTTCGCTGTGGAAGCCAGCTTGTATTGCCATAGATTACTCTTGGCTGCAAGCCTAATTCTATTATAGAGTCTTCATCGGCTTCTGTATCCATACATATCCATATGCTGTATACATCTTTGATGTCATCATAGTTTGATTTTATGAATTCTACATTTTTCTGTGAAGACACTAGTCTTGCCATATAATACACCATTCTTGATTCGATATGATAACCAAGCTTTGTATATGAAATACTTTTCTGTGCCTCAACATTTACAAGTATTTTAATTGTTCTATTATTATAATACAATGGAAATCTTATGTCGTAAATAATTTTTCCATCTTCTATATCTACGTCTTCGGTTCCATCACTTTCAATTTTAATGCACAGCTTTTCCAGAACTGTAAGTGATACTATTGTCTCTCCTATGCAGGGAATTATGTCTTTTATGCTGTATTCCCTGAATTCTGGCACTATTACTTTTACTATATTGGCTAATATCTGCGGGTCTGCCAATATACATTTAGCATAGTCGTCTCTCATTGCTTTATCTACATCAAGCTTTGACATTGTTTCTGCAAGATGTGTGGTTACTCTCTGATACTTCATTAAACCTCCTTTTCATTGGTTATCATTTATCCACCATAGTCAGTTATTCGCACTAAAATTTTAAATATTGGAATTATATTGGCGAATTGCCATTAGATTTCATATATAGTTCCGATATGGTTGCCACATATTACTATCAAACATTATTATATTTAGATTAGATACTATATAAATAGAATACCACATATCACTATGTATTGCAATAGAATATTTAGAAAACAAAAAGGCATTGCCAGACCACTCAAATGGACTTTCCTTCCGTGCACACCTGGCCAGTCAAGAAAGCCCATACCATAGGCCCGATAATACCTCTCTTTATTAATTACATTAGGTGATTGCGGTTACTTGTGTTCACAGTACAAATAACAATCAATTTTGCTGAGTTTCGCAAACGCCTATTAATTACATAATTATGCCAATGACCCTCTCTTAAGCCATCTTCCACTAACAAACCTTGCAACAAAGCATACTGACCTTGCTGCCCAGTCAATGAACATTCCTATCCATACGCCAAGAACTCCCATTCCAAGCATTACGCCAAGGACGTAGCTGCTTCCGACCCTGAACAGCCACATCGAGATAATACTTGCTGTCATTGTGAATTTTACATCTCCCGCCGCTCTTAATGGATTGGATAATGTAAATGAAAGCGGCCATATAAATAATGAAACCACATTAAAGCATCTTAAAATCATTACTGTAATCTGTGTTGCCTCACCTGATAAGTTAAACCACGAAGCAATAAATGGTGCTAAGAAGAATAATGGAATATTACATATCCAGTCGCCGAAATACGCACATTTAAGCACTTTTTTAGTATACATTTTTGCCTGTTCTTTCTCACCGGCACCTATGCACTGTCCAACAACTGTGATAAGTGCAAGTCCCATAGATGAAGCCGGAATATTTGCAAAATCGATAACTGTATAGCCAACCGAATTAGCGGCTGTAGATGCTGTTCCAAATGTTGCAACCATACTTACAACCATAAGCTTTCCTATCTGGAACATACCATTTTCTATGCCTGATGGAATACCTATTGTCAGAATCTTCTTTATATATATCCAGTCTGGAACAAAATATTTTATATGATCTATTCTTATCGGATTAGTCTTTCCGCATACAAGTACTGTCATAACTATTCCAGCTGCAACACGGCTAAGTGCTGTTGACAGTGCAACACCAGCTACACTCCACTTAAATACGAATACAAACAAAGCATTTCCAGCTACATTAATCACATTCATAAGTATGCTTATATTCATACTTACCTTACTGTTGCCTACGCTCCTGAATATTGCAGCTCCTGCATTGTACATTCCAAGGAAAGGATATGAAAGGGCTGTTATCACAAAATATAACACAGCACAATCCATAACTGAATCTTCAACAGTTCCGAATATCACCTTAAGTAATGGTCTTGTAAATGAAACTGAAAATGCTGTCATTATAACTGAAAATATTAACAAAACAGTTTCAAGCTGTGCTCCTGACTTTCTCGATTCATCATCCCTGCCTTTACCTATATACTGACTGCAAACAACAGCGCCACCTGTCGCAAGTGCTGCCATAACCTGTATGATAAGCCTGTTGATATTATCAACAAGTGCAACTCCTGCAACTGCCGCTTCTCCTGACTGTGATACCATAAGTGTGTCAACAAGTCCAACAAGCACTGCAAGAAGCTGTTCAAACATGAGCGGAATTATAAGCTTCCTTAAATCTTTACTACTAAACAACATATGTTTACTCCATCTATATTTTCATTTTATGGTGTAAGTGTTAATTGCACAACTATTCTGCACAGCTTATATTAAAGAGCTGCAGAATATGCCTTTAACCCCATCACCAATCATACATTTATCACACAAAAATTCGGTCAGAACGTACTTTTAACATTCTGACCGAATATAATAATTACATTATCAGCTGTAATAAACATCTATAAACCAGTTATCTAAGCTTCTAACCAGCCTGTTAACCATCAGCAATATTAGTCTACTGTGTAAATCCAGCCCTTAGGAGCTTCGATTCTACCCATCTGGATACCTGTAAGAGTTTCATATAACTTCTTTGTAACAGGTCCCATCTCGTCCATACCACTTGGTAAGCAGATTTCCTTGCCGTGATCAACTATCTTTCCTACAGGAGAGATAACTGCTGCTGTACCGCAAAGACCACATTCAGCAAAGTCCTTAACTTCATCAAAGAGAACTTCTCTTTCTTCAACTTCAAGTCCAAGGTATTCCTTAGCAACGTGTACTAATGAACGTCTTGTAATAGATGGTAAGATACTATCTGACTTAGGTGTTACAACCTTGCCGTCCTTAGTAACAAAGAGGAAGTTAGCTCCACCTGTCTCTTCAACCTTAGTTCTTGTAGCTGGGTCAAGATACATATTCTCAGCATATCCTTCTGCGTGAGCTGTAACGATTGCGTGAAGGCTCATTGCATAGTTAAGACCAGCCTTGATATGACCTGTTCCGTGTGGTGCTGCTCTATCAAAATCTGAAACCTTGATTGTAAGTGGCTTAGCACCGCCCTTGAAGTATGGTCCAACAGGTGTTGTAAATACTCTGAACTGATATTCATCAGCAGGTTTAACACCTATAACTGGATTGCTTCCGAACATATATGGACGGATATAAAGTGATGCACCTGAACCATAAGGTGGTACCCAGTCCTCATTAGCTCTTACTGTTTCAGCAATAGCTTCTACGAACTTATCTTCTGGGAATACTGGCATTTCAAGTCTTCTACAAGAATCTGCCATTCTGCTTGCGTTCATATCTGGTCTGAAAATAACTGTGTGACCATTCTCTGTTGTGTATGCCTTCATACCTTCAAAACATGACTGTGAATACTGTAATACACCAGCACATTCGCTGATAACGACTTTATCATCATCTGTGATAACACCGTTATCCCATGCTCCATTCTTATAATTAGCTACGAATCTCTTATCAGTCTTTACATAGCCAAATCCTAAATTAGACCAATCAATATCTTTCTTTGCCATAACTTTATACTTCCTTTCGTATTCGACAGTCTACTCACCCTACTGTCAGGAGCTTCTGCAATACCAACCATAAATGTCTGCTTTGCTGTAAAATGTCCTTACAACACCGCTGACAACCAGTAAATACGCTGACCCCTTGGCATAACACTCTTTCTTTGGTGTTTACTATAATGGATCCCATCGATTAATTAAATTAGGGATATTTTATACCCACATTTTATATAAGTCAATAAATTTTGCCTATCTAATAATTTCACAAGTATATTTTTTATGTATTTTACAGCTTTTTGAGCCGCGCTATTAGTCCAGCGCCGCTTCGCCGCACTGGACACGCGGGCGTTCGCCCTATCAGATAAAATACAAATACAGAGCTTTGTGCAAGCACAGCTCTGTCTTCGTATTTTATCTGGCACGGCTCATTGCTTTCGCGATCATTCATAGCTTGTAATCTGTGTGTAGAAG
>CDYZ01018098.1_pt1 | contig 9991 bp, 8 predicted proteins | sample 554921 | NCBI WGS metagenome assembly CDYZ01 (sample SAMEA3182058, study PRJEB8094) | gut metagenome | biome: human; feature: gut; material: Stool; isolation source: human stools | place: Canada | collected 2012-11-26 | reverse complement strand
CTATGGATTTCAAGTTAGTATCGGACTATGCCCCGATGGGCGACCAGCCGGAGGCGATCGGGCAGCTCGTCAGCTCGATCGAACACGGGTCCAAACACAACACGCTGCTGGGCGTGACGGGTTCGGGAAAGACTTTCACGGTGGCCAACGTCATCGCGCGGCTGAACCGTCCGACGCTGGTCCTGAGCCACAACAAAACCCTCGCGGCGCAGTTGTACGGGGAGTTCCGCAACTTCTTCCCGGAGAACGCCGTGGAATATTTCGTGTCGTATTACGACTACTACCAGCCGGAGGCCTACCTGCCTTCGACGGACACCTATATCGAGAAAGACCTCCAGATCAACGCCGAGATCGAGAAGATGCGCCTCGGCACGGTCGCCACGCTGCTGTCGGGCCGCCGCGACGTGATCGTCGTGTCGAGCGTCTCGTGCCTCTACGGCGCGGGCAACCCGGCGGACTTCCACGCCACGGCCATCAACATCAAGGTGGGGCAGGTCGTCAGCTACAAGCATTTCCTCTACAAGCTGGTCGAGGCGCTCTACACCCGCACCGAACGCGAGCTGGAGCCTGCGACGTTCCGCGTCAACGGCGACACGGTGGACATCATGGCGGCCTTCGGCGAGTTCGGCAACCAGTGCTTCCGCGTGATGTTCTTCGACAACGAGGTGGAGGCCATCCAGTCGATCGACCCCGTCACGGGACAGCGCATCGCATCGCTCGACAGCATCACGCTCTACGCCACGAACCTGTTCGTGACGACCAAAGAGCGCATCAACGCCGCCGTGCAGCAGATCTACCTCGACCTGGGCAAGCAGATCGAATTCTTCGAACGCGCCGGGCGTCCGATGGAGGCGCAGCGCATCAAGCAGCGCGTGGAGTACGACCTCGAAATGATCAAGGAGCTGGGCTACTGCCCGGGCATCGAGAACTACTCGCGCTACTTCGACGGCCGCGCCGCCGGGACGCGCCCCTTCTGCCTGATCGACTATTTCCCGAAGGACTACCTGATGGTCGTGGACGAGAGCCACGTCACCCTGCCGCAGGTCCACGCCATGTTCGGCGGCGACCGCGCCCGCAAGGAGAACCTCGTGGAGTACGGCTTCCGCCTCCCGGCGGCCAAGGACAACCGCCCGTTGACCTTCTCGGAGTTCGAACAGTTGCAGGGCACGTCGATCTACGTGAGCGCCACGCCCGCGGACTACGAGCTGATGAAGAGCGAGGGCGTGATCGTCGAACAGCTGATCCGCCCCACGGGGCTGGTGGACCCGCCGTTAGAGGTGCGCGTGACGCTGAACCAGATCGACGACCTGATCGGGGAGATCGACAAGCGCGTGAAGAACGACGACAAGGTGCTCGTGACGACCATCACCAAACGCATGGCCGAGGAGCTTTCGAAATACTTCGACCGCGTGGGCGTGCGCAACCGCTACATCCACTCGGACGTCGACACGCTGGAGCGCATCCAGATTCTCGAAGACCTGCGGGCCGGGATGTTCGACGTGCTGGTGGGCGTGAACCTGCTGCGCGAGGGACTCGACCTGCCGGAGGTAGCGCTCGTGGCGATCCTCGACGCCGACAAGGAGGGATTCCTGCGCAACGTCCGGTCGCTCACGCAGATCGCCGGACGCGCCGCGCGCCACTCGCAGGGCAACGTGATCCTCTACGCCGACACCTGCACCGACTCGATGCGCTACGCCATCGAGCAGAGCAACCGCCGCCGCGAGAAGCAGGTGCGCTACAACATGGAGCACGAAATGCTGCCGCGGCAGGCGCAGAAGAGCGGCTCGGGACAGAGCGCGCTGCTGGCGGGCCGCGTCGACACGTCGGAGGGCAACATGACGGCCTACCCCATCGCCGAAGACCACTACGCGGCGGCGGCCGACGTACAGAAAAACTACACGGCCAGCGAGAACATCGACGCGCTGATCGACAAGGCCCGCGAGGAGATGGAACGCGCGGCCAAATCGCTGGACTTCCTCGCCGCGGCGAAATTCCGCGACCGGATGTACGAACTCCAGAAACTGCGGGAGGAGAACCGGAATCAGAATTCAAAATTCACAATTCACAATTCATAATCGGGCATTCTGCAAAAATCGGCCTGAAAGTCCGCTCCCGACGACACGAAAAGTCGTTCGGCTATGAATGGAATTCAGGTTCTTGTCTATTCCGGTTTTTCCGCATGGCGGAAGGTGAAATATTTAGCCGCGAGGAAACTGTAAACCGTCGTCAGCAGCGTCGTGACCATCTTCGCCGGCGTGGGCCACACGCCGCAGACTTCCACGAAGAACTTCAGCCCCGCATAGGTCAGCAGCACCGACCCCGCCACCGAAAGCAGGTAGCGCAGAAGCTGCGTCCCGGCCCCGATCGGCGACCGGCGGAACGCCACGTAACGGTTGAGCCAGAAGCCCACGAAGAAGGTGAACGGAAAGACGAGAATCATCGCCGCGATGTGCGGGGAGACAACCACGAATCCCAGGTCGACGTAGCGGTGCGCCACGATGAAATTGTAAAAGAGGAAATAGCAGACGGGATCGAACAGGATGTAGGTCACACCGCCGCAGACCGCGTAACGGAACACCTGCCGGGGCAGGACCGCGGCGACGGGCCGGATGTAAAACCAGTCGATCGCCCGGATTATCAACTCTGCAAGGGCCATCAGCGGGCGGTGTAGGTCCACATGTCGGGGAAACGCCCGTCCTGCACGCGGATGAACTGCGCACAGGCTCCGGCATCGTCCGACGAGAAGGGCGAAACCATGAATTTCCCCCCGAAACGGTAAATCCGGCAACGGAGCGCCGACTCCCTGGCCTCGGTCTCCCGCACAGCGCGCCGGGCGTTCTCTTCGGTGCTGAAAACCCCCAGCACGACATAGTGGCGGCCCGAAAGCAACGCCGTCGGGGCGTCCTGCTCCTGCGCCGGATGCGTTTCGGCGATCTCCGGTTCCGGGGCTGCGTCGGGAACGGAAGCCCCCGAAGCCGCGCCCCCCGCCTGCGCAGCGGACTCCCCGGCCACAGACCGTTCCGTCGGAGGAACTTCGGCCAAAGCATCGGGCGCTTCGACGGTCCCGAAGCTGTCGGACGCAGCGGGAATCTCCGTCACGGCCGCCGCTTCCGGCGCCTCCGGATAGAGCAGCAGGAACTCCCGCCCGCCATAGACCGCCGCAATCCCGATTGCCGCGATGCCGACCCACAGCGGCCAGTCGAAACGACGCTGCACACGAACCCGCACGGGTTCGCGCCCCTGCGGATTCAGCCGGAGGTCGAACGCCTCGTCGGGGATAAAATTCTTGAATTTCAGCTCTCCGACGCCCTCGACGGTCAGCAGGTCGGCCCGGTGCACCCGGGCGATCCAGCGGTCGTAAACGGCCTGCGCCTCGGCTTCGGGTTTTTCGTATCCGCCGGCCTCACGCATGACGCGGGCAATCTCGTCGACCAGCGACACGCCCCGCTGCTGCGAGGTGAAGGCCACCGTGCGGCTCGGCGGCAGTACGGTTCGCCGGTTGAGCCGCCTGGCTCCCTGCCGCTCGGTGTAGAGCGAGCCTACGCCGGGCAGAAAAATCTCCCCGCCGCCGGCCAGCAGGTTGCCGACAAGCCTGCCGATCTGCTCTTCCATCGGGTTCGCGTTCATTTTTTCTTCTTTTTAGGCGTTGCGGCCGGGGCTTTCGGCACCGGACCCGGAACGGTTCCGGGCCGGGTCGCGCCCCGCCAGATCATATAGATTCCCAGCAGGATGAAGGGAATGCTGAGCCACTGACCCATGTATAAAGCCCAGCCCTCTTCGAAAGGCACCTGCTCGGTTTTGATGTACTCGATGAAAAAGCGCGTGAGGAACGTACCGATCAGGCCGATTCCGAACAGAATGCCCGGACGGCGGCGCGCGATGTCCCTCCTGTAATAGAGCCAGCAGAGGATGCCGAAAGTCGCCAGGTAGCAGAGCGCCTCGTAAATCTGCGTCGGGTGCACCGCCGCAGGGGCGAACTCGGCCACCCACTTGTGCGAACGGACGAACTCGAAGCCCCAAGGCAGGGTCGTCGCCTGGCCGAAAATCTCCGAGTTGAACAGGTTGCCCAACCGCACGATCGCACCGCCGATGCCCACCGGAATCATAATGCGGTCCAGCGACCAGATGTAAGGCAGTTTGTTGCGGCGCGAGAAGAGCCACAACCCGATCAGCAGGCCTATGGCCGCGCCGTGACTGGCCATTCCTCCGTCGCGGAATCCCGTGATGATGGTCCACGGCTTCGAAAGGTATTCCATCGTGTCGTAGAACAGACAGTGGCCGAGCCGCGCGCCGAGGATCGTGGCGAGTGTTCCGTAAATGAAAATCGACTCCGAGACCTTTGCGGGAAGTCCTTCGCGATTGACGAAGTTATCGAAGAATTTCGCGCCGATCAGAATGGCCAGCGCCCACATCAGCCCATAATAACGGATGTCGAGCGACCCGATGCTGAACAGCACCGGATCGAAATTCCAGACAACGGAAAGAGGTTGTAGAATCATTTATTTAAGTTGTTTCTTTATTATTCAGCCCCGATTCCTTTTCGGGCGGTCACAGTCGCCGTCTCCGGCGTCGTTTACAAGTCTGCCCCTCCCCTAAATCCCCTCCTCGGAGAGGACTTGTCGCGACGCAACCGGAATTCAGACCGAAATGCTAACGGATCTTACTCCGGATTTCGTACATTCTATTTCATCTCCTGCAAATTCACCTTCTTCAACGTGAAGGAAAACGTGCTGCCCACGCCGAGTTCGCTGCGGACCGTGATCCGTTCGCCGTGCGCTTCGACGATATGTTTGACGATGGCCAGCCCGAGTCCCGTGCCGCCCTGCTCCCGCGACCGCCCCTTGTCCGTACGGTAGAAACGTTCGAACACACGCGGCAGGTCCTCCTTGGCGATGCCCGAACCGTTATCCTCCACCTCGATCAGAATTTTGTCCAGCATGTCGCGGAAGCGGATGCGGGTCTGCCCGCCCTCCTTGCCGTAGCGGATCGAGTTGATGATCAGGTTGACGAACACCTGCCCGATGTAGTGTTTGTCGGCCAGTACCCAGAAGGGCGAAGGCAGGTTGTCGGTCCCCTTGACCGAAATCCGGATCTCCTTCCTGTCGGCCTCCATCTCGGCCTGCTCGGCGATCTCCTTGGCCAGCGCCACCACGTCGAATCGCTCCAGATTGAGCTTGTTCATGCTGCTTTCGAGTTTCGAAATGGTGTCGAGGTCGTTGACGATGTTGATCAGACGGTCGATGCTCTTCTCGGCGCGTTCGAGGTATTTGCGGTTGATCAGTTCGTCCTCCAGCCCTCCGTCCAGCAGCGTCGAAATATATCCCTGGATATTGAATATCGGGGTTTTCAGTTCGTGGGCCACGTTGCCCAGATATTGCTTGCGGAAGCACTCGGCCTCTTTCAGCCGGGCGATCTCCCGGTCGTTGGTGTCGGCCCAGGCCGTCAGCTCCTCGCCGATGTTCTCGACGCGCTTGTCCTTCAGTTCCGAGAAGATCTCGTTGGTGTGCACGTCGCGCGAAAGCACGATCGAATAGATCGGCTTGAGTTTGTAAGCCACGTACTTGCGGATGATGAACAGCGCCGCGAGCGCCACCACGACGAACACCCCGACCGACGTGCAGAGCGTGATCCACCATTCGATATGCTGTATAACCATCCCCACGGCGACGATCGCCGTGGCAAGCAGGGCGATCCACAGCGACGCACCCTCCTTTGTCTTGATGTGTACCATAGGCTTACTTCATGTAGTTTTGCATCAGCCGGGCGATGTATTTGCCGACGATGTCGAATTCGAGGTTCACGACCGAACCGACTTCGATGCGGCAAAAATTCGTGTGCTCGAAGGTGTAGGGAATGATCGCCACCCGGAAACTGCTCTCTTTCGAGTCGCAGACCGTGAGGCTCACGCCGTTGACCGTCACCGAACCTTTCTCGACCGTGCAGAGTCCGGCGCCCTGCGGCTCGTACTCGAAGGTGAAGTACCAGCTTCCGTCGGCATCCTCCTTCGCCGTGCAGACCGCCGTCTGGTCGACGTGCCCCTGCACGATGTGCCCGTCGAGCAGGGCATCGGGTTTCATCGACCGTTCGAGGTTGACCAGATCGCCTTCGCGCAGCAACCCGAGGTTGCTCCTGTCGAGCGTCTCCTTCATGGCCGTCACGGTGTAGGTGTCCTCCGCGATGTCCACAACTGTCAAACATACGCCGTTATGTGCTATGCTCTGGTCGATTTTCAACTCCTTGCAGAAATCCGCCCGGAGCGTGAAATCCTTGTTCTGACGGTCCGTGCGGATCGAAACCACTTCCGCCGTACGTTCCACGATGCCTGAAAACATACTCTTCAACTGTTTATGATCAATTTTCCCTTCACTTTGTAGACCGAGACTATATCGTTGACGTTCAAAACGATGTCATCGTAATTCTCCCGATCCCCGGCCACCAGGCGGACTTTGCCCTCCTCGTCGGCGGCCCGAACTATCCGCAAAGTTACAATTTTTCGGCAGACTATCACATATTCACCCCCGGGAATAATTGCATCGCGGTCCACGGCTTTCAGCAGCACGACCGTTCCGGGCGGCACGATGTTTCCCATCGCACGCCCCGTATAGCACATCGCCAGGTCGCACGCCCCCACCGGAGGCACGACGAGGTTGCTCTCGGCGTCGAGGTGTTCCAGATGTGCGATGCCCTGTTCGACATCCACATTATAATAAGGTATCTGCGCGCCGCGTATCCGCTCCTCGGAGAACATCTGCCCCTCCCCCGTCAGCAGCCAGAGTTTGTCGACCTGGGGGAATTTGCTGACGATACGGTCGGCGACGTCCAGCGAAATGCCGTTGTTGCCCCGCTTTATCTGATAAAGGTTTTCGCCGCGCGCCAGGCCGATATATCGCGCAAAATAGTTGGTCGACATATTCGCCCACTTGATTACGGCCTCGATTCTTTGCCAATTATTCTGCTTTTCTCGCATTTTTTTTCGAATATTAAAAAAAATTTTGCATCTTTGCACACCCGGTCCCGTAGTTCAATGGATAGAATATAAGATTCCGGTTCTTACGATATGGGTTCGATTCCCGTCGGGACTACCAGGCACAGGTGCGCAACAAGCGCACTTGTGCTTTTTTTTATCGTATCTGGGCGAATGCAAAGTCGGGCGTCACTTAATTTATTCAACAAAAATAGTAACAAATTTCGATCATACAACAAAAAATAGCATATTTGATCGTCCGAATACCACTTTTAGACACGCCTGCCCGTAATACGATAAAAGGAATCCGCACTCCCGGTGCGAACTCCTCTTATACAATAAATGTGCGATTTATAAAATCAGACTTCAAAAAGAGAGGCGCACGCCCAGTCTCAAGGTCAGCGTCAGAGGTGAATCCGTACGCGACGTACGCAATCCGGTTTCGGTGAAGTAATACGATCCTTCTGGCTCGAAATAAAGCCCCACCATACCGCCTACACGGTATTGCGCCCCCACGGCTGCAAGCGCCGACCACTGCACGCCCGGTTCGTCGACGGTCTCGGAGCCGAGCCGGGCCGAAACGCATTTCTCGACCATGCCGCCCGCACCCATATATAACGAGAAGCGGCCGCGCTCGAGGAACTGCCAGTTGAAGCGGAGGGGAACCCCTATGAAATGGAGTTTTTGCGCCACGTCGTCCGAGGTGTACTGCATCCTCACGTCCGAACGCAGCAGGGTGTAGTTCACGCCGCTTTCCAGCGACAGTCCGTGGGCGAACTCCTTGCGCACGGCGATGCCGAAGCTCAACGGCTGGTGGTGGCGGAACGAACTCTCGCCGTATCCGCTGCTGCGCAGGGGCGCCAGGCTGTTGCCGTTGCCGATCACCGACGAAGCATCGTTCTTTATCGAGGTGTTGAGCATCCGGGGAGCCAGACCTTCGCTGTTTCCGCCCGCCACGCCGCCGCCGGCAAACAGGGAGAACGACGCCTTTTTATGCGGTTTGGTGTAGGCTACGAACGGCTCGTCGGAGAACCCCGCACGACCGGCCGCGCCGGCCGCCGACCGCGTTGCGGGCCGCCCGGAAGCCTGCTTCGAAGCCCTTTCGCCGGAAGCCTCCGCCTTTGCAGTATCTCCGGAGGCCGCCTTTGCGGTTTCACCGGACGACGCCTTCGCCGCCTCTCCGGAAACTTCCGCCGCGACCTCTCCGGGCCGGACCGCAGGCTCACCGTCCGTCCGGAGATTTTTCAGAGCCGCCGTCTGCGCAGGCTGCCCTGCGGCCGCAGCGAAGAGCGACCGCCGCCCCGCGGAGGATGCCTCCCCGGCAACCTGCTCCCGGGGCAGCCCCACCGCCTTTGCAAGGGCGTCCCGTACGGTTTCCGGCTCCGCGGGCTGCGGTATGGCAACCGCGGTTGCTCCGTCTTCCGCCACCGATGCGATAACAGTCCCATCATTTTCCAACGCCTTGTCCGGCCGGAGCAGGAATTCACCCGCAACGGCCAAGATCAGCACGGCAGCGGCTGCGGCGGCAATCCGCGGCCGGTAGATCCGCCATACGGACCCGCGGGGTTTTGTCCCGGAAACCTCCGGCCCCGGAGCCGCACCGCCCAACTCGCGCTGCAAACGCTCCCATCCCCCCGCCGGAGGCGGGAGTTCGGCGTCGCGAAGCGCGTTCCGCATGGCTTTGATCCAATCCTTGTCTTGTTTCATAGTTCTATGTGAGTCCGGCAGCGCCGGATGATCCACCTTTTTCTGATATTCCGGAACTGCATCCTCTCGATTTCAATGCGTCTCCAAATAAGCCCTGATCCTGCGGGCCAGCATGGCCCGGGCGCGAAACAACTGCGAAGAGGAGCTTTTTTCGTTGATTCCCAGCATCCGGGCGATGTCGCGGTGGGAATACTCCTCGATGCAGTAGAGGTTGAACACCGCCCGGTAACCCTCGGGCAGCTCGCCGATGAACCGCATCAGCACCTCGCGCGGAACGCGGGCCATCTCCGCCACGTCCGGTTCCGCCACCTCCGCCGCGGCCTTCCCCTCGTCGAGCGTCACGCTTCCCAGCTTGCTGCGGCTGCGTATCCACTCCAGCGCCACGTTGACCGTGATCCGCTCGATCCAGGCGCGCAGCGAGCCGGTTCCCCGGTAGGTGAAGCGGTCGAACGCCCCGTAGATCTTCAGGAAAGCGTCGTGGAGCAGGTCTTCGGCCGTCGTGCGGTCTCCGGCGTAACGCATGCAAATCGACAACAGACGGCCTGCATAGCGGTCGTACAGCTCCTTGCGGGCCATATCGTCCCCCTTCCTGCACCCTTCGGCCAGTATCTGTTCCTCCATTTGCATTACTCAATACACTCTATAAATGCCGCGGAAGGCAAAAGACTGCATGGGTGAAAAAAATTTATTTCGCATGCAGTATTCGGCCCTGCCGGACGTTTTAAGAGCGAAAGGTAACATAAAATATGGATATTATGAAAAAATTCGGTTTATTCCTCATCGCAGCTATAGCTGTCACCGCTTTTACCTCCTGCAACGACGACGACGGCGGCGAACCGCTCCGTACGCTCATCACCACCGTCCGCACGCTCGACGGCGGAGACTACTATTTCCAGCGCGACAACGGGGAGACGCTCTACCCCGGCAACAAGTCCCGCGTCCCGGGCTACAAGCCCGATCCCGACAAAACGCAGCGGGTCATCATCTGGTTCACATTGCAGAACGGCATTGCCGATTACGATTACAACATCGACCTCTATTTCGTGGAAAACATCTACACCGGCACTTCGGAGGTCGTGACCGACGCGGCTCGGCTCGAAGAGCTGGGCAGCGCCAAAACGGGCTTCCAGGGCAATACGTTCAACCTCACGAAAGAGTGGCTGACCTTCTATGCGCTCTACCCCGTATCGGACAATTCGAAACACACGTTCACGGTGATCGTCAACGAGGTGAAAGACGAAGGCGAAAAGGGTGACGGAGGCGCCGAACAGTCCGAAGCGGCCGAAACGGATTACCTGCAACTGGAGTTGCGCCACAACC
>CDYZ01002984.1_pt1 | contig 9999 bp, 3 predicted proteins | sample 554921 | NCBI WGS metagenome assembly CDYZ01 (sample SAMEA3182058, study PRJEB8094) | gut metagenome | biome: human; feature: gut; material: Stool; isolation source: human stools | place: Canada | collected 2012-11-26 | reverse complement strand
ATAATAAAGGACGGGGAACGCTGTCAAACTTCCCGAAAAATTTTTGTACATGCAGAAACGGGATCAAAAGCTGACAAAGGGGGATGATTTTTCTCAGTGAAATTTACCTGTTACAGCAACAGAACCGCACGGCTGGAGAAGCGGGTGGCCTTATAATCGGGCGTTTTTTCTGCCGCAAATACAAAAAAAAGATACGCAGATGAAAGTAAGCGGGCGTGAGTTGTCTTAAGTTGGCCCCATCGGACGGCGTAAGCCCTGTTTATAATGAAAATGAAATTCAAATTCATTTTTTACACCAGTTTTTGGAACGGTCATGAAGCACTCCCTGTTGTTCTGGTCCCGCAAATCCCACTGTTGGGCGGGCGTTTATCTGAGCGCCGTCACCCTGCTTTGGCTGGGCGAAATGGCGCTCCTGCCCGCTGTCTACGAGCCGCGGTTCGAGGTTGCGTCCCCATCCCCCGCCGTATCCTCCGTGGGAACGCCTGCGGTGTCCGTACAGGATGTGCTGGATCGCTTCAGTCACGAACGGGTGGACGGCGAACCGTTGACGCCCGATACGGTGACTTTTTTACCGAAGGAGGGTTCGTGGGTTGTCCGCGACGCCGGGCGGTACGTGTCCGTGACCTACGACGTCCGTACTGGTGAGGCGCGTGAGCGGGCCTTTGATTCGGCCAAACTGGTCGAAGAAAAGAACGGGCTGGCGTGGCTCAGCCCTGAACTGGGGGCCGCGCTCAAGCTTTCCTTTCAGCCGTTGTTCATTCTGCTGTGCGTGACAGGGATTCACCTGCTTTTGGGACGGAATCGCCGCCCCGGAAAGGAAAAGGAACGTGTCGCCACGCTGGACGCCGTGCGGACGGGTGAAACCTGCCTGTATGAGCGGGCGGATGATCCATGCCTTGCCGGGCGCCTTGCCTCTCTCGGCTTTCTGCCGGGCGTCGCCGTACGGATGCTGCGTAACGCCAAGCGTGGGCCGTTGCTCGTGCTGGCGAGGCATACGCGGGTGGCCCTCGGGCGAGAGATCGCGTCGGGCATCGTTGTGGCGAGGAAGGGTTGAGCATGGGCGCTTTACGGAACCATCCGGCGGGGAAATCCTTGACTGTCGCGGTGGCGGGCCAGCCCAACACCGGGAAGTCTACACTGTTCAACCGGCTGACCGGGCTGAACCAGCGTGTGGGCAACTGGACGGGGAAGACCGTGGATCGCAAGGAAGGCGCGGCCCTTTGGAATGGCGTGGCCTTTACCTTCGTGGATCTGCCCGGCTGCTACGGGATGACCCCGCATTCGCCTGAAGAGGAAGTTGCCCGCGACTACCTGCTTTCCGGCGGACCCGACGCCGTGCTCGCCGTGGTCAACGCGGCGAGCGTGGAACGGAGCTTGTATATCGTGTCCGAGCTGGTGGCGCTCGGCCTGCCTGTGGTCGTTGCGCTCAACATGACCGACGTTGCGGAGCAGGAGGGCAGGGCTGTGGATGCCGTTGCGTTGTCTTCGGCTCTTGGCCTGCCCGTGATCCCGCTGGTGGGCACGTCGGCGGACGGGACCGCCGTGGATGCGCTGCTCCGGGCGCTTACGGAGGCATCTCGCCCAGCCAGTATGCCCGCCGTGCCCGCCAAGGTGTCGTTGCTCGCGGAGATCATCGGGGCGGCCCTGCCGTGCGCCCCGCTCTGGGCGGCGTGCAAGCTGTTCGAGGGCGACGAGGGGCTGCTGGCCCGGACGGAAACCCTTTCCGGGGAGCGGCGTGAGGCTATTCGTGTGCTGCTGGGCGACGCTTCGGTCGCACCGGAGCTGTACGCGTCCCGGCAGGCGTGGATCGACGCCGCATGTCGCAAGGCCGTCCGTACATCCGGTACGGGCCGAGGGCTGACCGAGCGCTGGGACCGGGTTCTCCTTCATCCGATATGGGGACGGTTGGCCGCGTTTCTGGTCATCCCGGCGGGCTGCGTGCTCGGCGCGGCGCTTGGCATGATGACCGGCGGCCTTGTGCTGTTCGCGGTGCTGGCGTGGGCTCCCGATCTCAAGGCGGCCTACCCCGGCCCGCTGGGGAGCCTCGCCGCCGATGCCCTGCTGCCCGCCTTCGGGTGGGTGGTCGCCCTGTTGAGCATGATCAGCGCGCTCTACGCCATTTTTTCCTTTCTGGAGGACACAGGCTACCTCGCGAGGGTGGCGTACCTCATGGATTCCTTCCTCAGCGGTCTGGGCATTGACGGGAAATCCGCCATCCCTCTGATGATGGGATTCCTGTGCAACACGGTGTCCATCGCCGGGAGCCGGGTCGTGGATTCGCCGCGCCGCCGCCTCATTACCTTATGTATGCTGCCGTTTATCCCGTGCAGCGGGCAGATGGGCGTGGCCTTCCTGTTCGCCTTTGCCCTGTTCCCTGCGGGTACGGCCCTGCTCGTGGTGCTCGGCGTGAGTTGCCTTAACCTGTTCATGGCCGGGGCTGTGGGCAGGATCATGCACGCAACGCTTCCCGGCCGCTACGCCAACGGCCTCATCATGGAGCTTCCGCTGTACCACCGCCCCAATTTCAGGACGATCTTCGGCAACGTGCGCACCCGTGCCGTGCTGTTCCTGCGCGGCGCTGCGGTCAACATCTTCGCGGCGCTGATCGTCGTCTGGGCGATCAGCACGTTCCCCGGCGGCACGGTGGAGACGAGCTGGCTGTACCGTTTCGGGCGGTGGCTGGAACCCCTCGGTTCGTTTCTGGGGTTTGACTGGCGGTTTACGGTCGCGCTGCTGAGTTCCTTCGTCGCCAAGGAAACGACGGCGGGGACGCTGGCGGTCCTGTTCTCCGTGGGCGCGACCGACCATGAGGCCGTCGTGCAGGCTCTGCGGGCTTCCATCACCCCGGCGGGAGCGCTGGCCTTCATCGTGGCTTCCAACCTGTACATTCCGTGCATCGCCTCCATCAGCGTCCTGCGCAGTGAACTGGGGAGCTGGGGCAGGACGCTGGCGTTGCTGGCAGCCATGTTCGCCTTGGCGATGGGCATGGCGTGCGCGGTCTATCATATAGCCGTATTTGTTTAACCATTTTACGAGAGGACAATGATGAACCAGATCCATCCCGAACCGCTTTCGGGCACGCTCGTCGACATTCTGGAGGAGACGGCGGCCCGGTATCCCGAACATGGCATTTTCCATGTCGCGTCGGGGGACACCTCGGAGGAGTTCCAGAGCTACCCCGAATTGCTGCGCAACGCCAAGGAGATGGCGCAGGTGCTGTACCGGCGCGGGCTCCGGCCCCGTACGCCGCTGATCCTTTCGGTGGACGCTTCGCGCACGTTCCTTGAAATCTTTTGGGGATGCCTGTTCAGCGGCGTCCTGCCAGCGCCGCTCGCCCACATGCGCACGCCCAAAGCGGATTCGATGGAGGCGCAGAAGATTTTTCACGTCTGGGAGGCAATCAAGGCTCCCATCGTGGCCGATTCGTCCAACGAGCGGGCCTTTGCCGTGCTGACGGACATGTTCAAAGGGACGGGGGCCACGCTCATAGCCAGCGAAGACCTCATCACGGAGGCCCGCATCGTCGATTTCCAGGAGGACGACCGCTACATCCCGCAGCATGACGATTCCGCCGTGCTCCAGTTCTCCTCCGGCAGCACGGGTATGCCCAAGGGCGCGCGCCTCACGCACCGCAACCTCATTGCGAACATCCGCGCCCTGCGGGCCATCGAAGGCGGCACATCCGAGGACAGGCTGGTGACGTGGTTGCCGTACTTCCATGATTTCGGGCTGTTCGGATGCCACCTCATGCCTATGCTCGCGGGCATGGATCAGATCAAGATGGACCCGTTCCAGTTTGCTCAGCGTCCGTTCCTGTGGATGGAAAAAATCCACGAGCACCGGGGCACCATCACCTCCGCCACCAATACCGGCATCGAGCATCTTTCCGCATACATAGGCTTGCGTGCCGACCGGCTGCCCGAAGTGGATCTCTCGTGCCTCAAAGTGTGGACGGTGGGCGCGGAAATGATTTCCGCCGAATCGTGCCGCATTCTGCAGGAGCAGCTCGCGCCGATGGGCCTCGCCCCGCACCTGCTCATGCCCGGCTACGGGCTTACCGAGACGACGCTGGTGGCGACGTGCCACCCGCGCAATACCCCGGTGAAGACGTTCACCCTCGACCGCAGGCTCATGGTGTCGGAGCAGGTTGTCCGCTACGTGCCCAAAGGCGAAGACGCGGCCGAGTTCACCAGCGTGGGCAAGCCCGTCCAGTATTGCGAAGTCCGCATTGCCGACAAGGACGGCAAGCCCCTGCCCGCCGACCGTGTGGGCGTGGTGGAAATCCGGGGGGACAACGTCATCTCCGACTATTTCGACAATCCCGAAGCGACCGAGTCCTCGTTCAACGGGGAGTGGTTCTCCACCGGGGACATGGGCTTCATGGACGCCGAGGGCGACCTGTGCATCGTGGGCCGTTCCAAGGAAATCATCATCGTGCGCGGGCAGAACTATTATCCCGCCGACATCGAGCACATCGCCCTGTCCGGCATGGAAAAGGCGTTCCGGCTCGTGGTGGCGTGCGGCGTGTACGATCCCCGGGAAGGCCGCGAGATCATCCTGATGTTCTACATCCCGGCGAAAAAGGGCGCCGATGCGGAACTGGCGCAGCTCCTGCACCGCATGAACGAACAGGTTTCCACACTCGCCGGGTTCTCCGTCGACCGCTTCATCGCCGCGCGGCAGGGCGACATCCCGCGCACGTCCAGCGGAAAGGTCATGCGCAAGGCGCTGTGCGAGGGTTACCTCAACGGCGATTTCGACGGCAAGATCACCGTGCTTGAGCATGAGGGGCCCGTCCTCGATCCCGCTTCGATGGATCACGAGCAGATCGTGCTCGGCGTGTGGAGCGACGTGCTTGAACTGCCCGTTGACGCCATCGGCACGAAGAAGAACCTGTTCCGCCTTGGCGGGGATTCCATCCGGGCCATGCGTATGCAGGCGCGGCTTGAGGACATCTATCGGGCCAAGATGGAAAGCAATTTCTGCTACCTGTTCCCCACGGTGGAGCAGCAGGTGCAGTATTTCCGCACCCGCGACTTCAGCATCGAGCCGCCTCAGAACGAGATCGAGGCGCTCCTTCAGAAGATCGTGGCTTCCAGCCTCGGCATCAAAGCCGAAGCCGTGAGCGTCAGCGCGGAACTCATGCCCCTCATCGGGGACATCTCCAAGGCGTTCGCCCTGTTCGACGCTATCCGCGAGGTGTTTGCGGAAGCGGAGATCGGCGAGGACTTCCTGCGTCTGACCACCATCCGGCAGATGGCGGACTACCTGTGGCCCCGCGTCTTTTGCGAAACGCACGCGGACGGCGACGTGGCCTACTTTCCGCTGATGCATTTTCAGGAAACGCTGTATTTCCACCGCAAAGGCTTCGTGCAGAACGAGCCGAGCGGCCTGAGCTGCTACATCTACCTCAACGCCCGCATGGACGGCGACTTCCGGCCCGACGTGTTTGACAAGGCGCTGAACTATGTGGTCGGCCGCCATCCCATCATGCGCTCGGTCATCGACGAGGAACGCGAGAAGCCCCGTTTCAAGGTCTTCAAAACGGTGCCCGAAGTGCACGCCAGACATATCGACGTGTCGCATCTGCCGCCTTCGGAGGAACGGGCCTACATCCTGCAGCGCGGCCTCGAACTCAACGACTACCGTTTCGATCTGGGCGAATGGCCCCTGTTCTTCTGCGAGATCACGAAATTCGCCAATGATCGCTATGTGTTCGCCATGAACATCGACCACATGCTCGTGGACGGCTTCAGCTACATGCAGGTGTTCGACGAACTGTTCAACACCTACGACCGCATGGTGCTCGGCGAGCCGTGGGAATTGCCCGAAGCGGCCATGACCTTCGGCGACTATGTGCGTGTGGAAAACCTGCGCCAGCGCACGCAGGAATACAAGAACGCGCTGGAGTTCCAGCTCGGGCTGTTCAAGGATCTGCCCTCCAAGGCCCTCCTGCCCACCAAGCGCAACCCGGCCCTGTTGAAAGAAGTGTATTTCGACACCTTCTATCAGGAGATCCGGCCCGAAATCATCGAGGGCCTCAACGCCATTGCCGCCGAGGAGCAGATCAGCCTCAACGCCCTGCTGCTCGCGGCCTACTTCAAGCTGATGAACGTGTGGTGCCATCAGGACGACATGATCATCAACATGCCGGTGTTCAACCGCGAACAGTATTTCGCCGGGGCCCGCAAGACCGTGGGCAGCTTCATCGACATTTTCCCGGTACGCCTGCAGACCCACTTCGACGAGCCCATCGTCCAGATCGCCCGCAAGGCCGAGGCGTTCACCCGCAAGCTCCTTGAGGTGCCCGTCTCCTCCATCGAGCTCTCCCGCGAGCTGTTCGAGCGGCAGGGCCTGCGCGCCACGTCCATGAGCTCGATCATCTTCAGCAACTCCATCGGGATGTACGCGGGCGAAGTCAGCGGCATGAAGACCATCAAGCTGGAGACGCCCGAATTCCGTACCGGCGCGCCGGGCACGTTCATCGATCTCGTGATCTACGACTACCGCGTGCGCCGCAACGACAACGACGTCTTCTACTTCAACTGGAACTATATCCGCGATCTCTTCGACCGCGAATTCATCGAGACGCTGGCGAAGCAGTACCACATCCTGCTCGAACAGCTCATCCGTTATCGGAATGAGCCGGATCATCCGTTCTCCGGCGAGGACATCGTGCCGGAGCGGTACCGTTCGCTCATCGCGTCGCTCAACCGTACCGAAGCGGCTATTCCCGAGTCCACGCTGCACGGCCTGATCGAAGAGCAGATCCGGCGTACCCCGGACAGCGAGGCCCTGACCTACGAAGGGCGGAGCCTCTCCTACGCGGCCTTCGGGAAGCGGGCCGATCAGGTGGCCGGGCTGCTGCGGCACCTCGGCGTCTCTTCCAACGAGTTCGTCGCGCTGTTCCTGAACCGCAGCTTCGACACGCTGGCGGGGCAGCTCGGCATCATGAAGGCCGGGGCCGCCTACCTGCCCATTGGGGTTGACTATCCCACGGATCGCGTCGCCTACATGCTGGAGGACTCCGGGGCGCGGGTACTGCTCACCCAGTCCGCACACCTCAAGGAACTGGAAGGCGCGCTCGGCAGGGTGGAGCACATCCTCGTCATGGACGAGGGCGCAAGCGCCGCCGCCATCCCGGAATCACTCCGGGAACGGGTGGTCATGCCGTCCGGCATCTATGTTGACCGCCCGGACGTGGCCCTGCCCGCCGGATCGCCGGACGACCTCGCGTACATGATTTATACCTCCGGTTCCACGGGCAAGCCCAAGGGGGCCATGATTACCCACCGGAATATCGTCAACTTCCTGACGTGGGTGAAGGAGGAACTGGGCATCACGGCGGCGGAACGGCTGGCCTTCGTGACCTCCTACGCCTTCGACATGACCATGACCAGCAACTGGACGCCGTTCCTCGTCGGGGCCTCGCTGCATGTGCTGTCCGAGGAGAAGACCAAGGACGTCAACAATCTGCTGCGCTTCATCAGCGAGAAGGGCATCACGTTCCTGAACATCACGCCTTCGCATTTCTCGCTGCTCTCCAGCGCGCGGGAATTCCTCGCCGATGCGGACATTCCCCTGCCCGAGACCATGCGGATCATGCTCGGCGGCGAGGTGATCAGCACCAAAGACCTCAACCAGTGGTTGAAGTTTTACCCCGGCCACCGGTTCATCAACGAATACGGCCCCACCGAGGCGACCGTGGCCTCGACGTACTTCAGGATTCCGGTCAACGCGGACAATCAGGTGGATCTGCCCGTGGTGCCCATCGGCAAGCCCGTCTACAACACGCAGATCTACATCCTGAACCGCTTCCGCGAGCATTGCATGCCCGGCGTGCCCGGCGAGCTGTACATCGGCGGCATGGGCGTGAGCAGGGGCTACCACAACAAGCCGGAGAAGAACGCCGAAGCCTTCGTGCCCAATCCCTTCAACCCGGCTGATCCGTCCGACAGGCTCTACCGCACCGGAGACGTGGTGCGGATGCTCGACACCGGCGACCTCGAATTCCTCGGCCGCGAGGATCACCAGATCAACCTGCGCGGCTACCGCATCGAGGCGGGCGAGATCGAAAGCGCGCTGCGCGAGCACGAGTCCGTGACCGAGGCCGTGGTCGTGCCCCGCAAGGACACGGCGGGAAGCCTCACGCTGGTGGCCTTCCATACCGGTTCCGAGGTTCCCGCGGCGGCCCTGCGTGACCATCTCGCCAAACGGCTGCCCGAATACATGATCCCGGCCCACTTCGAGCTGCTCGGCGAAATGCCGTGCACGCCGAGCGGCAAGCTGGACAAGAACCGGCTCCCCGACGTGGTGATCGAGGCCGGGAAACGAGACGCCGCCGTGATCCGCCCGGTGACGGAACTGGAAAAGCGCATCACCGCCATCTGGGAGGATGTGCTCGGCGTCACGGATCTCGGCATGACCAGCAATTTCTGGGACGTGGGCGGCGACTCGCTCAAGGCCATGCGCCTCATCATGCGCATGAAGAAGGAAGGCTTCATCGACTTCGGCCTCAAGGAAGCCTTCGAATACCAGACGGTCGCCTCCATCGTGAGCCGCATCCTCCGCAAGGGCGAAGGCAAGGCGGAAGAGGCGGGCATCGTGGCGCTGACGGATGTGGAACGCCCTGAAGCAAGGCTCTTTTGCCTGCCCTACGCGTGCGGCAACCCCACCATGTACCGGCAGTTCGGCAGGCTGCTGCCCGCATCCTACGCCGTGCTCGCCGCGAACCTGCCCGGACACGGCAAGGCCGGGGAGCCCATGCGCTCCATTCCCGAAATGGCGGCCCTGTGCGTGGAGCAGCTTGCGGCCTTCAACGACGGCACGCCGCTGTTCCTGCTCGGCTACTCGTTCGGCGGGTTCCTCGCCTACGAGATCGCGCGGCGGCTTGAGGAAAAGGGGCGCCCCGTCGCCGGGGTCGTGCTGGTGGCGAGCCCGCCTCCGGGCGTGATCGGCGGCCTGCGGGCAATCATCGACAGCTCGGAGGACGAGATCGTGCGCGTCTCGAAGGAGGTCTATCATTATGATTTCGCGGAGATGACCGAAGCCGAGCGCCGGGACTATCTGAACACGCTCCGGGTGGACACGCAGGCGATGCTTGATTTCGCTTTCGGGGCCGCCGTGGAAGCCCCCATGCTGAACCTCGTCGGCACGCTTGAAGAGGAAGAAGAGCTGAAGACGATGGCCGAGGCGTGGAACGCGGTGTTCGCCAACCCGTCCCATGACCGGACGGAAGGCGCGCACATGCTGATCAAGACGCATCCGGAGGAACTGGCCGGGAAGGTCAGGCATTTCATGAACGAGCTGTTGAAAAGGGAAGGGAAGGCATGAAGAGAAACGGCATAGCGGGTATCCTTGCGGCGGTTTTGCTGTCGGCGTGGTCGCTGCCCGCTGGGGCGGAGGAAACCTATAAACTCGATCCCGTGCTGGTCACGGCCGAAAAGCGCACGGAGAACGTGCAGGACGTGCCGGTCAGCGTGACCGCCATTTCCGAGCAGCAGATCAAGGACTCGGGCATTCGCTCGATTCAGGATGTCGCCCGGCAGGTTCCGAACCTGTTCATCGCCAATTGGGGGTTCCGGGGCAACTCGTACGCCTTCATACGCGGCATCGGGGCCGTCAACAACGACCCGGCCATCGGCTTTTATGTGGACGACGTGAACTATATGGATTCCCGCGTGTTCGACACCAACCTGTTCGACATCGAGCGGATCGAAGTGCTGCGCGGGCCGCAGGGGACGTTGTACGGAAGGAACAGCCTTGGCGGCGTCGTCAACATCGTCACGAAAAAACCTGACAATGAATTTCATTATGGTCTTGAGCAGACGGTCGGCAATGAAAACCTCTACGAGACGACGCTCTACATGCGCGCGCCGCTCATCAAGGACAAGCTCTTCTTCGGCGTATCCGGCACGTCGGAGCAGATGGACGGCTACAACACAAACGACTTTCTGGACAAGAAGGTGGATCGCCGCCGGGGCCTCAACGGCAGGATGC
>CDYZ01070550.1_pt1 | contig 10049 bp, 9 predicted proteins | sample 554921 | NCBI WGS metagenome assembly CDYZ01 (sample SAMEA3182058, study PRJEB8094) | gut metagenome | biome: human; feature: gut; material: Stool; isolation source: human stools | place: Canada | collected 2012-11-26 | reverse complement strand
GACCGTCTTGATCGTGTCGTCCGCATCCTCGGAGGGAGACGCATGAGCGTATCGGGCATCATCGAGAACATCGTGCGCCACCACCTAAGCCTTTATGAAGAGGACTTCGAGGCTTGGCGCAAATTGTGAGAATTAAGGTCTGCGACCTTGGACGTGGATAGCTGAAAGGCTGTAGTTCCAACTAACGTGTTCTGAGAGGGAGCGAGGTTATGTTTTGGGAACCCCAAAACGCCTCGCTCCACCATGAGGGCGGAGGAATTTTGCTCCCGGCGGTCGCAGAAAGTAAGTGTACCAACTGTAAACAGTATATCGAATGACAAGCATACATGAACAGGACAAGAAAAAGGGCGGAAGACCGCCCACAGGCAGGGTTCGCAAGTTGTCGAAGTCTGTCACGGTGAAGTTCTCGAAGCCAAGCTACGAGGCATTGAGACTGAGGGCGAGAAAAGCCAACCGCAAGTTGGCGGAGTACATCCGTGAGTCCGCCTTGAACGGCGAGGTGGTCAGTGGACACAACACTGAGACGGTAGCCATCGCCAAGAATCTCATTGGCATGGCGGACAATCTCAACCAACTTACCAAGCTGTCGCATCAGAAAGGTTTCCATGAGACCCATGAGTACGTGATGGACTTGTTGAGGAAGTTGAAAACCATCCTTTGTGAATACAGACAAGCATCCCAAACCTTAAAATCAAACATAGGCAGGAAGGAGACAGCGATATGATAGGCAAGCTAAAGAAGGGCAGCTCATTTGGTGGTTGCATCCGCTATGTTACAGGCAAGGACGAGGCGAAAATCATCGCCTCGGATGGTGTGTTACTCGGCACGAATGCCGAGATGGCGCAAAGTTTTGAGCTACAAAGGCAACTAAATCCAAGAATTAAGAAGCCTGTGGGACACATTGCATTGAGCTTCAAACCCGAGGACAAGCCACGTTTGACGGATGATTTCATGGCTAAGATAGCCCTTGAATACATGCAGATGATGGGCATCACCGATACCCAATTCATCATCGTAAGGCATCACAATACGGACAATCCACATTGTCATATCGTGTATAACCGCATCAACAATGAGGGCAAGCTCATATCTGACAGGAATGATTACAGGCGTAACGAGCAAGTGACCAAGGCTCTTAAATCCAAATATAGACTTACTTACGGAACGGACAAAAGCAATACTAATACTTGCAAATTACGCAATGCCGAGCGAGCCAAATATGAGATTCACAATGCTGTAAAGAGCGCATTGAGAATGGCAGATAGCTGGGACGAGTTCAAAAGTGAACTTGCAAAGCGAGGTGTTCTCTTGGAGTTTGTCTATAAGGACAAGGAGCGAACCAAGGTACAAGGCATCCGATTCTGTAAGGACGGATATAGCTTCAAGGGTACGCAGATTAGCCGAGGCTATAGCTTTGGCAAGCTGAATGCAAGGTTTGAGGGAATGGAGAACCTTTTATCAGCAAGAGCCAAATCTGCTCAGCAATACGAGCAAGGCTATCACAAGAGCAACCATGAGCCATCCATGTCGGATAGCAGCCAAGACCCTTGGGACGGCATTTCTTCCATTGGACTTTTTGCTTCTGCCAACGCACAGACCTTTGAGCCATTCCCAGAGGATGAATCATCCAAGAAGAAAAAGAAGAAACGCAGAAGAGGCTTTAGCCTTTGATGCAAGTTACAAACCATTCAAACAACAAAAGAAAGATGAAAGAAGAACTATTGGAAGCCATCTACGGCACAGTTGAGAGATTGGAGCAGAAAGTCGATGAACTTTCTGCCTCCACAAAGAACGCAGGAGCGGAAAGCACTCCGGCCTCTGTAAGTGTTGATACTAGCAAACTTGAAAAAGCTATTCTTGCTATGGCTGTAAAAAAAGGGGAAGCTATTGACAAATTGGTAAGATTAAGAGAAGCTATCTGCATTTTTACCGACCTTACCAAGAAAGAAGTAAGCAAAGAGGAACAGCGAAGTAAGCTCTTGTTTGATACCATTAATCAGGTGAAACAAGAACTGAATGACACATCAAAAGTTGTGCAGGACAAACTTCACGCAATAGGTTACACACCTCAAAAGAAGGTTGTAACCCACCGCTTTGAGCCAACCTCAAAGTATATTCTTCTCTTCATTGGTGGTTTGCTCCTATCTCTTGTTATCTCAATTTGGGGTAACCTTACCCAATGGCGAGAGCATCAAGATTGGGAGGAGGCAGACTTGAAGTATAGGGCATTGAAGATGGTGCTTCCATCTGATGACCCAAACATTCGTTACATCGAAAAGCATTTCAATGTGCAACGAGATGAAAATGTGATAAACAACGTAAAAAATCGCGTTGCTGCTTATGAGGATTCTGTTCGCCACCATTATGAAATGATAGAAATGGCAGCTTATAAAGATAGTGTAGCCAATCGGTTATTGCGAGAGTCCGAAGAGATTAAAAGTAATTTCACCAATCGTTAGCCTAACAGAATATCGGTAATTTAGACCTTGTCCTAATCGGGGGTGTTCCCCCAAAATCGGATTTCCTTATTCCAATCTGCCGATATAGAATGTACAAAAAAGGCAGTGCCACAATGTGTGCCACTGCCTCCATACTTGTTATTTCATCAGAAATTATTAATCTTATCCTTCGTATATACACACTTGACATCATCGTGAATCAAGGCACCACTATACCAACCATCACCAGAAGCAGTCCAATTGAAACCGACTTCCGTACCTTTTGATACTGCCTTGATATTTTTCTTGACCTTTACACCAAAGCCCGTAACATACATTTTTTGGTCAGGATAGTTGTTGACGTTACGAAGTTTGATGGCAAGATACCTGTCTTTCAAGCATCCAGTAACACCCTCGTTAGAGTTGCAACCTCTCAACTTCCAGTCACCATCCGCATCACCCTTGCCACAGAATTTCATCTCGACAACGGCATTACCTGTTAAATGTCCAAGTGCATAGTAGAAGTACATCTTGCCTTTGGTTACCCCTTTCACATAATCGTACATGTTTTCTTCGAGACGATAGAACTTACGACGGATGCCATTGATGTCATCAGCGTACAAGAAGTCTTTCACTGCCCCAGAAGTGATGTGCATGGCAATGGCATCCACGATAACCATATTACGCTGTTCTACCTTCAAGCCATACTCATTCATGTATTCTTGCAAAGCATCAATCATTGCTTGGCGACGAGGGTCAGAAAAATCAAGAAGCTGATATAGTGGAATAAGTCCACTATCAGTGGCACTATCAATGCCCAAAGAATAGCCAAGAAGCGCACAATTGTTCTTCTCGCCCTTTACGCAACTATTCATCCATGCGTTCACATCTTTTACAGATGTGTCACCACCATAGCGGTGCTCCACTGTCTCGACATTGGAGTTCTCACGACACTCCTTATCCTTAGGCTCAAACGTGATATGTTTCTCACCATCAACAGTTGCACCTGTATCAGGAATAGGAACCTTTGCCGTAACATCCATCTTGAGAAGTTTCTCAATGGAAGTCTCCCAGTTGTTCTGTTCTCGACGCATGATATACTCATACATGCAACCGTAGAAAGTCTTCGTGGTAACGTGGGTACCATACTTCTTGTATAGTTCCTTGATGCGGTTCTTGTCCAAACGAGCTGCAGACGAAGGATTAGCATTGTCTGTTGCATTGATTTCATTCCATACTTCGGTAGGAATGTAGTCACGCAGTGTGTCCAACACAAATGGCTTGACATTGAGAGCATACATCTTGCGGATAATCATCTTCTCGGCATACTCATAGATGTCAACTTGCTTGGTGCTCTTGTTGAAAGAACGGCTAAGGTTGCTTCCAAAAGAAAGACCTTTCACACCAAGTGAGATTTTTCCTGCAAGGCAACTATTGATGGAGTTCGTCATTTCGGAATAATCCTTGCCAGAACGTTCTACGTCGTAAAGCATTTCTGCGTCATCAAGCTCAACAAGTGCTTTCTGTACCAACAGATTGTAATCGAGAATCTGTGTCTTTACCGACTCATTCGTACCTAGTACTCCTGTGATGTCAACACCACAACCGAGTCCAGTCTTTGAGACGAGGTTAACATCATTTGTGTTAACGGTCTTTAGTGTCATTGGTTTGTCATTCATAATTCTCAAAGTTTAATATGTTCTACAAAACAAACAGTGGATGTCTATTTGTGGCGCACCAGGATAATCGCGCATTATTTCGCCAACAATTGTACTCAAACGAATAGGATTAACTTCCGAAGTTCTTCTCATATCATTTTTCACAATGACAGGGGGATAAACAATCACACCATTTGAGTAATTTCCTGTTGGTGACAATCTAAAATGTCCACACCACAAGTTAAAATCGTGAATTCGGCAGCCACCAACTATTACTTGTTGATAATTATCACAAGTTTGTCCTGCAAGCAATCTGTCTAAAACACTATAAGCACGATCATTCTCCAATATATTTCCATTGGGGGCATAAAAATGCAGATTTACATTTTGAGGCAAATTATAATAGTCATTAGTTTTTGCCCCATGACACGAAATAATAGCATTCATAATTCATGTTGTCTTCTTTCCTTACTCTCTTTACTATTAGGCTTTTCAGGACCCGCCTCTCAACGTTGATGGTGCAAAGATATAGCGAAAGCCCGACTGATGCAACTATTTCCACCAGACGGGCTTTGCGTCCATCGAATAGGCTCTTTCTGCCTATTATTTCATAAAAATCTTACTTGTTTCGGTTTCTCGAACCCCAAAAGTGAAACGAGGACTTCAAGGCATCACGGTACTTGTCACCGATGTGTACTTCCATACCATTCTCCAAAACAACATGCCCATAATAGTACATATCGATGTAGCGAATGTTGACGATGAAAGAACGGTGAATGCGCTTGAACATGTTCGGGTTCAACTCTGGCTCAATGTCTCCCATAGGGCAAGATTGTGTGTAACGCTTGCCATCAACCATGTGGATAATACAGTTGTCCTTCATTGCCTCAATATAAGCAATGTCAGTGACGGTAATTCGCTTGCATCCCATACCACAACTAATCAAGAATACATCGGTAGGGTACAAACACTCGTTTGATGCTTTCATTTCTGTTCTCATAATATAATTTTGTTTGAGCACCTCACGATTGACGCAAAGGTACTTCAAACCATGAAAACAGGTAGCACGAAACCACCACACTGCCATATCATCCACCCAACAGGTATCAAGACACGATGAAGGGTCTATACGCCCACCTCTCATCGTGGCATATAGACCCTTGTCGTTTCCCGATTCCTAAGACATAGCCAAATTTTTGAGCAACTTTTTGTGTTAATAAATACAAAAGAGGTATTTTGGAACATACAGGCACTAAAATATCGGTAGCAGAAATGGTCATAATTGACTTTTCTGTTACAAATCAACACGGAACTCGTTCTTTTAATAGCGTGTGGCTAGATTCCTAATTAGTTATCCGTGTTTGTGTCTTTACAAGACTCTAAATGGCAGTAGCACAGACTGCTATAGTTCACTTGTTTCGGACTTATGATATTGCAAGTTTTTCATTGCTGCTCTTTGAATCCAACGGTTCCCATTTTCTGTTCTGCTTACCTATGGCGAACATTCTGAGAACAAGTTTGAACTTAACGGCATTCAATGCCTTGCGTTTTGTGTCTGAATCTTGCTTACCTCCTAATTTACGGTTATAAAATGATTGTAACTCTGCATCATATTGTACAACAACTGTGGCCGCCATGGATAGATCTGCTTTCGCCTGACCATCACAGCGTGCTGAAGGTCGGGGACGCCATTTCACACTGGTGCCTGAAGTGCGGAAGTGCGGTGCCACGCCAACATAACTAGCATATTGCCTTGCTGTTTCAAAAGCGGTAAAGTTTCGGGTAATGACAATGACATTTATGGCATTGACGAAGCCTATTCCCGGTATTGTCAGAAGATTCTTGTAAGTAGACAAGAGGCTATCGTCTGTAGCCAGCAACTTCTGTTCTTCCAACTCGATGTTCTCAATGTCACGGCTGAATTTTTTGATGTAGCCATCATATAACTGGGCATCTTCCTTTGTGATGCATAGCTGTCTTCTGTTCATGAAGCATGTACGCTGTTCCACCAGGAACTTACGCTCATTCATCAGTGCCTTGAGTCTCTGCATGGTCTTGTCAGGCATATTATAAGGCTTGACACATTCAGTACCATTATAGCGATAGAGAAAGTCTGCAATCTTGGCAGAGTCAATCTTGTCGCTCTTGTCCTTGGGTCCCATGGGATAATGCTTTACCACATGGGTGGAGAGCATGCAGAACTGATAGTTCCTGGTATTAAGAAACTTCTCCAGCTCCATGGAATAGCTGCCGGTGAACTCCATTCCGAAGAGACAGTTCGAGAGAACCACATGATTCTTCTTGAGCCATGTGCACATTTCGCCAAATCCCTTGCGGGAATTGTTGAATACATCGTGAGAAAAGTCCTTAATTGGGGTTTCTTCACAGAAAATTGATACGTCAATGACATTTTTTGAGATGTCGATGCCGATAAATGATTTATTTTTCATACCTTTGTACCGCATTTTGCAGGAAGGAGCTCTCTATGTCAGGGTAAGCCACATCTTTTAAAAGCTTCCACGGCTAATTCCCTAAACGGCACTTGACCTGGCATTTCAGGCTGGGGAGACTAGATCAGGGAAAGGTCTTTGTCTAAGACAAAATAGTTCACTACCCCCGTCCGGAGTTCCTTCCATTTCAGATGCTCCGGCAAAGGTAGTGAAAAAAACGCAGACAAAAGACTTAGTCGGGAAATAGTTATGCTCTAAGAAGTGCGATAGTTCACTTTTGCTGCATTTTAGTTCTTGTATGCATCTGTCTCCACGTATGGTGTTCCACGCTTTATCACGGCAAACATACGAAGGACTAGCTTGAACTTGACGGCATTGAGCACGATACCACCGCATTTTTCCTTTCTCTTGCGTATCCAATAGTCTCTTATTGAAGGATTGTTCTTTATGGCGGAAAGGACAGCTATGGATAAGTCTGCCTTGGCTTCAGAAAAGCCTTTCTTGGAAACCCCCGTTTTCTTTCTTACTGAGGTACCAGATTCCTTTTTAAAAGGGGCTATTCCTATGTAACAGGCATATTTGCGAGGATTGCTGATTGCAGTGAAATTTTCCGTCAATACAATGGTTTCCAACGCTATGATGCAACCAATGCCAGGAATGGAGGTCAGCAGATTGTAATTCTTTCTGATGCTTGTATCTTCATTCATGTAGCTGTCAATCTCTTTGTCTATTGCTTTCTGGTTTTCCTGCATGTTCTTCAGCAGGAGTTTCTTGCGTTCAACGGATAAGTCTGTATCGTATGCGCAGATATCATGAAGCTGCTGCTTATAGAGAGTTGACTGCTTGGTGTTCTGCTTACGCTCTGCCAGCAATCTCTTCAACTTGAAATAGACAGGTGAAGGAAGTTTGGAGGGATTGCGAAGAATCTTCTTGTGGTTCTGCTCACAATAGATTGCTATTCTGAAAGCATCCAGTTCATCAGTCTTGATACGGTCTAGAGAGCGCTGGTCATCATCCAAGTCTGGCTCGAAGCGATGCATTTTGCGAGGTTCCACCATACCATAGATATATTCTTTGGATTCCAGCCATAATCTGAAGTTTTGGTTATAGAGTCCAGTATATTCCATACAGAACAAAAAGGTATCGAAGTCTTTTCCTACCTTTGCGACCCAGGAGCCAATCTTTTTGAACCCAGCATCATCATTGCTCACCTTAATATGAGCATTCTTCCAGTCGATGGTTTCACCATCATAATAAGCAAGGTCGAGAGTCTTCTTGGAGACATCTACGCCAAAGTAAAGTTCCTTATCCATATTATTGACATTTTAGCATTAAATGGAAACAAGAAAACATTTGGCTTGGCGAAGGACTGAATCAAAAAATAGTGATATTCTAAAGTGACATACAGTTCACCTTAACACCCGTTAACCAATTCGTTTAAACTTGTTTCCAGGTGCAAAGGTAAAAGATAGTGATATGTACCTCTGGATTCTCTCAATATAGTTGTTATCGAGAGCCGTATCACCTCTTTTGAAGATGTCACAAATGGCATTATATTCATTAAGGGCATAACCGACCGCCTGCGCCAAGGTAGACTTGGGCAGCAAATCTTTCCTGGAAGATATTTCCTCCAGTTTCTCCAATAAATCCTGTAAAATGTCCGGTGCATATGACTGCCGATAGGCAAGATGGTCTTCAACGGTCCATCCATTTACCCCAACCTTATGTTTTTTGTCTTCTCGATAAAATCTGTTGAGGATATCTACGACTTCCTGAGCATCCTTGTCTTCCTTGCCGCAGTCGACGAAGTCTCTCTTGACATGCTGCAGACAGGCGATTCTCATGATGTCCGGATAAGCATCCGACTCCAGTTTCCGGTAAGGAGCATATGCATCACTCTGTATGGTACCTTTATAATCAGAGAATACGTTAAGTATGACCTGCTCAGAGCGTGATCCATCCTCATATACGAAGAAGACAAGTCCCAGTTTAGGCGCACTTACAGCCCAGAAGTAGCCTTTCTTCGAACCCTTGTCTGTAGGCTTTGTCTTGGTTAACAGCACTTTATGGTATGTCTCGTCTGCCGAGACATAATCCTGCTGCAACACTACTTGGCAGATAGCCTTATAGAAGTTTTCCAGTACATCGGCACTTCTGGCAATCAGTTTGTTTGCCGTGGCTTTCCTTAACGTAAACCCATTGTCGGCAAAGTATTTGATAATTCGCTCTACCGGCATGGAATAGATGTATCGCATCTGCAGGAGTCCTGCTGCAAAGGAAGGTGAATAGGAAGAATTCAACAACAGAGCCGGCGGAGTTTTCCCCGGATACATGATACTTCCATCAGTATAAGTGTTGATGTGATACACGGTCTTGATGAATTTGATGGGTTCCATGCTGTAACGTATACAGGTACGAGTTCCGAAGAGACGCAACGTCTTCAAAAACTCTGCATCCATGACTGGATCTATCGTAACATGCACCTCTTTCATCTCGTAATGCATGTCACGCCTGGCACCGTTGTTTTTGCGTGCCTTTCTCTTTTCGGCCTGCTCTGTTTTCTTCTTGTCAAATTCCTCCTGGGTCATCGAGGCTTGTGGATTCTTTTCCTGACGTTCGGACTTCTTGCCTGAAACGAGCTTGCCGAGTGCCTTGTTCTGACGATTCGCTTTGTCAATGGCGATTCCTTTCTGGACGAGTAGTTCTTCTAATGACTTTATACGTTCAATGAGTTCGTTGACCTGTGTAGTCAACGAACTCACTGTATCATTAGCAACTTTTAGTTGCTCCTTTAGAAGCTCTATAATTTCGTCCTTTTTCATAGTGCAAAGGTACGAAAAAATATCGAGATATGCAAATGTTCTTATATATTATTTTTAGTTATTTTATTGATACACAACATATTAGGGTTATCTTACCACTACTATAGATTGAGTCTCTTTCTATATTTCATGCTTTTTAGGCAAATTCCGCTCATGATGGCCGATAGTGTCCTGTACGGCATTTTGCATTGTTTGTTCTTGGGGTCAAAGAATGGTAATTCAAAGGTTCCTCGCTCCAATCGCTTCTGGTACAGCAAGAAACCATCGCCATCCCACTTGAGCATTTTTACCTGCTGGCGGTTCTTGGAGAAGAAGATGAATACCGCACCACCAAGTGGCGGAAGTTCCATCTCGGTTCTCACTATCTGATACAAGCCATTTATGCCCATGTTCATTCGTACGTATCTCTGGCAGACATAGTACTGGGTACTCTCATTCAATCCAAACATCCTGCATCCTCCTTCTCATAAAGTTTCATCAACGCCATAACAGACTTGGCACATCCTTTTTTAACGGAAACCAAAGTTCCATTTGGAAAGGTTATGTTTATGCCATAAAGGAGGTCTTCCATAGGCAGATCTATGGTAGGAGGTTCCATAGGCACGAACATCATGCCTGTACTTGATGCAGATGCTTCTGCTTTTTCTCTGCGGGCTGCCTCCTGGGCTTGGCGGATTTCCT
>CDYZ01028876.1_pt1 | contig 10063 bp, 8 predicted proteins | sample 554921 | NCBI WGS metagenome assembly CDYZ01 (sample SAMEA3182058, study PRJEB8094) | gut metagenome | biome: human; feature: gut; material: Stool; isolation source: human stools | place: Canada | collected 2012-11-26 | reverse complement strand
CAGGACCACTTCGCCTATGACGGGTTTACGGTCCTCGACACGGTTCTGATGGGGCATCAGCCGCTGTGGGAGACGATGAAGGAGAAGGAGGCGTTGTACGCCAAGCCCGACTTTTCGGAGGAGGACGGTCTCCGGGCCGGGGAGCTGGAGGAGCGGTTCGCGGAGATGCAGGGCTGGAACGCCGAGAGCGACGCCGCCAACCTGTTGAGCAGCCTCGGGGTCCGGGAAGCCCTGCACGGCCAGCTGATGCGCGATTTGAGCGCCAAGGAGAAGGTGCGCGTGCTGCTGGCGCAGGCCCTGTTCGGCAAACCCGACAACCTGCTGCTCGACGAGCCGACCAACGACCTCGACCGGACGACGATCGCGTGGCTGGAAAACTACCTGTCGAACTACGAAAACACGGTGCTGGTCGTCTCGCACGACCGCCACTTCCTCGACTCGGTGTGCACGCATACGGTCGATATTGATTACAGCGACATCAACCTTTTCTCGGGCAATTACAGCTTCTGGTACGAATCGAGCCAGCTCGCCCTGCGCCAGCAGCAGAACCAGAACAAGAAGGCCGAGGAGAAGAAAAAGGAATTGCTGGAATTCATCCAGCGGTTCAGCGCCAACGTCGCCAAGTCGAAGCAGACGACTTCGCGCCGGAAGATGCTCGAACGGCTCAACATCGAGGAGATCAAGCCCTCGATGCGCAAATACCCGGGCATCATTTTCCAGCCCGAACGCGAGGCGGGCACGAAGATCCTCGGGGTCGACGAGTTGAGCAAGACGGTGAACGGCGAACGGCTTTTCAGCGACGTCAGCTTCACGGTCGAGAAGGGCGACAAGATCGCCTTCCTGGCGCGCGATCCGCGTGCCGTGTCGGCGCTGTTCGACATTCTGGTCGGCGACGACAAGGCCGATTCGGGCGTCGTCGAGTGGGGCACGACGATCAATTACGCCTACCTTCCGCTCAACAACGCCCCCTGGTTCGAGAGCCAGCTCTCGATCGTCGACTGGCTGGCGCAGTTCTCGTCCGACACCTCGGAGCTCTATTTGAGGGGGTATCTGGGCAAGATGCTCTTCAGCGGCGAGGAGATTTACAAGAAGGTCAGCGTCCTCTCCGGCGGCGAGAAGGTGCGCTGCATGGTGGCGAAGATGATGATCCAGCAGCCCAATACGCTCGTGCTGGACTCTCCGACCAACCACCTCGACCTCGAATCCATCCAGGCGTTCAACAACTCGCTGATCAATTTCAAGGGCAACGTGCTGATGAGTTCCCACGACCACGAATTCGTCAATACGGTCGCCAACCGCATCATCGAACTCACGCCCAACGGCATGGTCGACCGTTATATGGAGTACGACGACTACATCACCGACGAGGTCGTCGCCCGGCGTCTGGAGGCCCTCTGGGCCTGAAACGCGCGGCATGCCGGCCCTGAAAACGAAAACAGCCCCCGCTTCGGTTAGCGGGGGCTGTTTCATGCGGAGGTGTGCGGAACCTACTGCGGCTGCTTGCCGATGTAGGCCAGAATGCCGCCGTCGACGTAGAGGATGTGTCCGTTGACGAAATCCGAAGCGTCCGATGCGAGGAACACGGCGGGTCCCATCAGGTCTTCGGGCGTGCCCCAGCGTGCCGCGGGGGTCTTGGCCACGATGAACGAATCGAACGGGTGGCGCGATCCGTCGGCCTGACGCTCGCGCAGCGGTGCGGTCTGGGGCGTCGCGATGTAACCCGGGCCGATGCCGTTGCACTGGATGTTGTATTCGCCGTACTCCGAAGCGATGTTGCGGGTCAGCATCTTCAGTCCGCCTTTGGCTGCGGCGTAGGCCGAGACGGTCTCGCGGCCCAGCTCCGACATCATCGAGCAGATGTTGATGATCTTGCCTTTGCCCTTCTTGATCATCGAGGGGATGACGGCCTTCGAGACGATGAACGGGCCGTTGAGGTCGATGTCGATCACCTGGCGGAACTCCGCGGCGGTCATCTCGACCATCGGGATGCGCTTGATGATGCCGGCGTTGTTGACGAGGATGTCCACGATGCCGACCTCTTTTTCGATCTGCGCCACCATGGCGTTCACCTGCTCCTCGCTGGTCACGTCGCAGACGTAGCCTTTGGCCTCGATGCCCTCGGCCTTGTAGGCGGCCAGGCCTTTGTCCACCAGCTCCTGTTTGATGTCGTTGAAGACGATTTTTGCGCCCTGACGTGCGAAAGCCGTTGCCAGTGCGAATCCGATGCCGTAAGAGGCGCCCGTCACGAGCGCGACCTTACCTTCCAGTGAAAAGTTTACCATAATTTTGAATTATGAATTTTGAATTATGAATTATTTCAGGTCCGTTATTTTCGAAAAATCCTGGTCGCCGTAGTCGAGGTTCTCGCCGCCCATGCCCCAGATGAAGGTGTAGTTGTGCGTGGCTGCGGCGCTGTGGATCGACCATTCGGGCGAGAGCACGGCCTGATCGCCCTTCATCCAGATGTGGCGCGTCTCGTCGACTTCGCCCATGAAGTGGCATACGGCCTGGTCCTCGGGCACTTCGAAATAGAAATAGGCCTCCATGCGGCGCGAGTGCACGTGCGCGGGCATCGTGTTCCACACGCTTCCGGGCAGCAGCTCGGTCATGCCCATCTGCAACTGGCAGGTCGGCAGCACCTGGTTCACGAGCATCTTGTTGATGTTGCGGTCGTTCGACCCTTCGAGCGAACCCATGTGGGCCACCACAGCGTCGGCTTTGGTGACCTTCTTGTCGGGGTAGTTGCGGTGCGCGGTCAGCGAGTTGAAATAGAATTTGGCGGGATTCCCGGCGTCCTTGCTTGCGAAGGTCACCTCGCGGTCGCCCGAACCGAGGTAGAGGGCCTCCTTGTAGCCGAGTTCGAACACGGCGTCGCCGGCCTTCACCACGCCGGGGCCTCCGACGTTGTAGATGCCCATTTCGCGGCGCGTGAGGAAGAACGGAGCCTTCAGCGGGTCGATGGCTTCGAGGCGGAGCGTCTCGGCGACAGGCATGGCGCCTCCGACGACCATGCGGTCGTACATCGAGTAGACCATGTTGACCTCGTCGGCCGTGAATACCTTTTCGATCAGGAAATCGCGGCGCAGACGCGCCGTGTCGTAGCTTTTCGCATCCTCGGGATGCGCCGCATAGCGGATTTCGTAATTGGTTTTCATAGTTATAATTGTTGCATTCGTTGTATTCCGGAACGGCGGGCCGCAGCCCGGAGTTTGACACGGTCGAAATTGGCGAACCAATTCGACCTTTGCAAAGATAATAAAAAATCCGGAATTGGTTACCCAAAACCGGATTTTATTTGCGCAGCTTTGTCCGATTGCGTTTTTTCGCCCCTTCGGTCTGCCTCCGCTGTTCCTGCTAACGGATCGAGTTCATCCTGATGCTCGCCTTCACGAGCGCGATGGCGCGGATGCGCGAGATCTCCACGTCCTTGTCGGCGTGGTGCTGGTTCTGGCTCACGAGTTTCACGTAGCCTGCGCGGTCTGATTTCTGAATGTACTTCACCGTCACGTACTCCTCGCCGTCGATGTCGATCGACAGCAGGTACATGTCGCCCCAGAAGATGTCGTTTATGTCGCGCAGCTGCTTGTACAGCACGATGTCGCCGCTCTTGAGCAGCGGGTACATCGAGTCGCCGACGATATAGATCGCCCCGTCGCATTTCGGGAGGTTGGGAATGTGGATGAAGTTGACGGGCTTGCTCTGCGCCTGGTCGGTGAACAGCGGGACCAGGCCCGCCGTGCCCTCGATCGAGTAGAGGGGGACGCTTTGCAGCGGCAGCGAGTTGTCCGTGCGGTGCATGTAGGCCGTCAGATCGGGTTCGGCGTTGAACATGTTGCCCTTGCCGGTTTCGAGCCAGTCGGGATTGACGTTCAATTCCTGAACCAATATGTTGCGGTTGCGCGCCGAAAGCCCCGCCTTGCCGGTTTCGATCATCGACAGCGCCGCTTTGCCGATTCCAAGTCGTTGTGCCAGTTGCTCTTGTGTCATGCCGAGCTGCTTGCGTATCAGTTTTACCCGTTCGTTCATCGCTTTGTTATCGGAATTATTTATATAAAATATTTGAACTTTATTGCAGAAAATTCAAATTTTGAACTTATCTTTGTTCTGCAAAGTTAAACAATTTAGTCTCTTCTGCAAACTCTTTTGCGAAAAAACGATTAATTATCAATGATGTATTCGGTTTCATCGGAACTTTACCTTGAAGTGGCCGCGCGTCTTGCGGAGGCCATCGGCGGGGGAAGTTACTTTTCAGGCTCGCTCACGTTTCCTTTCGGCGATATGGAGTGCCGGCTCACGGCCTCGGTGATCGTCTACCGGCGGCGCGAGCGGCTCCCCGAGGGCGACCGGGACGCGATTGCGGACCTGGTTCCCGTCTGGTGGGAGTTTCACACCGTCGGCAGCGACGGCGAAGCGCTGAACGACTTCTCGTTTTCCGAGGTGCGCGCGCTCCTCTGACCTGCCGCCGCGCTCCGGCCCTCCTTCCCCGGCACGGCGCTGCCGCCGGAGCGCACCCCGACAAAAAACCTGCCCGCCGCGGCGCCGCGCATGGGTTTTTCAAAAAAATTCAGTAAAATGCTCAAACCAACCGAACCGACCTCTGCGGAGCGCTCCTCCGCAGAGGTTTTCGTAACCGGCGGGAACGCCTCTCCGGATGCTCCCGCGTGCGATGCCGTATTTGCGGGATTTCCGCTGTTTTCCGGCGGCTCGCCGTTTCCCGAGGGGCTGGTGCTTCCGGACGACGCGCCGCCGGCTGCGCCCCCGTCCTTCGCCGATTTCGCCCTCGGGGTCTATCCCTTTCTCGAGCTCGAACCCTTTCACCGGGCCTATTACCGGGTGCTGGAGGCCTTTGCCGCGGGGCGCGTCCGGCGGCTGATCGTCACCATGCCGCCCCAGCACGGCAAGAGCGTCGGGGCCACGACCCTGCTCCCGGCCTACGTGCTGGGGCTCGACCCCGACTGCCGGGTGGCGATCGCCTCCTACTCGGGGACGCTGGCCTCGAAGTTCAATCGCCGCGTGCAGCGCATCCTCGAATCGCAGGAATACGCGGCCTTTTTTCCGGACACCTCCATCAAGCGGGGGGCGAAACCGCCCGGCTACATCCGCACGGCCGACGAGGTCGAGATCATCGGCCGCCGGGGCGGGCTGCTCTCCGTCGGCCGCGAAGGGTCGCTGACGGGTAACCGCGTGGACTGCTTTGTTTTGGACGATTTATACAGAAAGTAATCAATTTTGTCGCTAAATATTGTAAAAAGTATTATATTTGCACAAAAGATTGATTATTAGCGTTATGGAGAAATCGAAACGAGTTGTGGGTTATGCCCGTGTATCGACGGAAGCGCAAGACATCACCCGTCAAGTTGAACTTATTACGGCCTATTGTACCGAACGAAATTATCATCTAATCAAAATCATTCAAGAGAAGATTTCGGGAGCCAGAAAGGACAGAAAGAGCCTGAACGAACTTTTAGAGGTGGACGATACAGTTGCAGACATGATTATCGTTTCTGAACTCTCCCGTTTATCGCGTGAAGATGATATTTTATCCGTTCTTTCAGTGATAAACGAACTTTTGAAACAGGGTGTCGATATTCAGTTTTTGGACAAGCAAGACCGCATTTATAAGGCAGGAACCGTTTTATCTCTTTATGACATCATCACGCTGTCGGTAGAGGCCAAAGCAAGCGCCGATGAACGCTACAAGATTGCAGGACGGATGCAGACGGGTTTACGCTCCAAATTGTCCGAGTTTACCAATATGTTTACAGGCGGGACTGTTCCATTCGGTTATAAAGTCATTCATAATCCCGATTACAAACTGAACCAAACGCCTAAAAACCTGCTTGTCATCGACCCTAAAAAAGCCGAAGCGGTAAAATACCTTTTTCAGCAACTAATCGACGGCAATACGATACGGCAAACTGTAAGGGTCTACAATAAATTGTACCCCTACAAACTCTCTTATTCGGGCATTTGCCGCATTATCCGCAATCCCAAATACAAAGGGGAGATATACCGACGGGGAAAATTGTACGGCCAAATTTCCGAATTGCAAATCATTTCACCAGAGGATTTTGACAGAGCCAACAAGCAAATGCGGGAAAATGAATTATTCCAAAGCAATGCCCCGAAATACTATAATCCGCTGAAAGGTCTTATCTTTTGTCCTTGCGGATGCAGTTTGTATATGAAGCCCAACCACAACAGCTATTTGATTTATCGTTGTTCAAGTTCCTATAACGATAAACAGCGGTGTGAGAATTTCGGCATTAAATGCTCCTATGTCCTTTCTGCTGTCTGGACTTGTGTAAAGGCAACCTTGCATACAGAAGAATACCTGCGTTTCAATAGCCGACGTTCTAATGAATTGCATGAAATCAATAAACAAATTCGTGAAACTATCACCCAAAAAGTGAATATTGCAGATGAACAGAAAGCACAGTCAGCCGCTCTTATAGACAAAATCAAGCGTTTGACTAACAGCGTTCTAATTGGCGAATTGGAAGCCGAATACAATTTATTGCAAAATAAACTCAAACAGACCGAGCAGGAAATTACGGAATTGAACGGCCGTATTGCAGAAAATGATGCCGAGATTCAAAAAAGCGTAGAGCAGAAAGATTTTAGCCAAATGGAGCAATCCGCCTTATATAAGGAGAAATTGCAAAAGGTCGTTTATCACTCGTTATCTGCCATGCGTGGCATTTTGGAAATAATCTTTAAGAACGGCATGATACGTTATGTGCTGATTAAAAAGCATCGTAACGGGGGTGTCTTTCTGTTGCCAGAGTTCTGGACGGTGGATATATCCCGTGCCGTGATAATCATTCCGACACATCCCAGCGTAGACCCAGAACATCCCTATACGCTTTTGCCTACAATTCCCAGAGAATACACCTTTGACACTATCATTACCGAGCGGGATATGGATGAATACCGCATCACCGTATCGTGACGCCCTGCTTTATTCAAATCGAGGGGTGGGAATATTTATAGTTCCCGCCCCTCTTTTTCCAATATCTACTATCCGAGATACTGATTCAGCAAATCAAAAGTAGCCTGCTCTCGGCTCTGATTCTCTCCTTTGTGAGGATTCATAATTTCATCCGCCTGCTCCCGTGTCAACTGGTTGATTTTCTCTTCCATTTGATCGGTAAAAGCGACAGGGTCGTCTGCATGGGCAAACTTGGTGATTATGTGTGCAATCAAATACTTTTTGGCGAGGAAAGCATCGAGAAATTTCCCTTGTGCCGCATTATACCACTTGATACTACGTTGATACCATCCCGTATCTTCAAATTCTTTGGGCAGTTTATTGCTTTTCAGACTTGCCACCAAAGTTTTAGGTTTGAGCGTATTACCGCCTAAACACCACAGCGAGATAGTTGCCAGCGGATAGCTTTTGCTATGCAACAGCATGGCAAAATCGAATACCTCGTTCGATTTTTCCAGCATCATGGCAGGAGCGGCCATATAATCCGCCCCTTTCCATGTCGTCGTGCAGATATTCATTTGCGCAATGACCTCGGCAATCGACAACTCGGCATTGAGGGGTTCACAAATCACAAGGTCGTCCATATTCATCCCCAAATTCTGATAGGCAATCAATCGGTGCTGACCGTCCAATACGGCGTAATACTTCACGGCTTCATCGTTGGGTATTTCATTCCCTTGCTGGTCAACCAGACATCCGCCCATCGCCGTTACCTTTTCACCGTTTACTACGGTGATGGGTGAGAGTTGTCCATACGCTTTAATAGAGCGTTCTTTTGCCTTTACCACTTTGCTGTTTGTAGGGCGGTTGCCCTTGACAAATGCAAACTGACGGTTGGCGTCATCTACTGAAATTACCATCTTTTTCATGGCTTTTACTTACTCTGTCCTTTACGCAGAGGGGCTGATAATGGCTGCAATCCCTGCCCAAAGATTGCAGACCGCAAAGAATACCCTTACGGCAGAACAAAGGTCTGAATAAATTTCTGTCAGAATGTCGATTAGAGATTGATTTTCAGATGCTAACAACGCAAACCATATAATTTATTGCAAAACGCATTAAACTATTTGATTATCGGTTAAATATTTTATATCTTTGCAAGGCAATTCCGCAAAGACATCCACCCAATCAATCAAACAGTTCATATAAGGCGGAACCTATCCGCTTTTCCTTTATCGCCCGATATTTCCACATTTTTTGAGTGTGAAATGAAAATTTCCTTTATAAGCATAAATTCGGAATCAAGAAATACGGAAAGCAGAACAGCGAATTGATAATGAAATTTTGGAGGTAAAAACATTTTTTTTGCCGAAAATTTCTTTCTGTTTTTGCGGACTGCTCAAAAGGTCGATAACAAAATTTCAGAGGTAAATTCATTTTTTCATGCAAAAAAAGTTGCAAGAATTTTCTTTGAACGACCCTAATACAATGCTTATATATTTAATAATCAAAGATTTATGTTTTATTTCAAGAAATCAAAGATAAATTGACAAGATGGTAGGGTTCATAGCATACAGGCGATTGCTCAAAACTGTCCTGTGTAAACTGCTCAAAAGTGTCCTATATATACACTACCTACTTTATACTTATACATAACCTATTAAAGTCTTTCAGACCATGTACTACCACATCAAAGACTGCAAGTGATTCGATAACCGCAAGCAGGCCAAAGAGCATTACGGCATTGCCTGTTTTCGGAAATTACTACATCTAAAAGAAATCATATTTACCAATAACACAAATTCCATTGCTAACGATGAATTATACCGTAATCCCCAAATCAATCGTGACCTTTCAGACGGGAAACAGTAAACCCGTCGATGTTTATGTGTGAGCCGTCATTAAATGTTGCTCCAATCACAAGACCAATATTTCCCATGTAACAGAAGAAAAACTATCCCTGCTTACTGGTTTGGATGAACGAACAATCAGACGAAGCATTAAACGCTTAAAGGATGCAGGCTGTCTGACCGTACAGACTATTGTTAAAGAAGATGCAGACAGAGGCTTTATAAAACGCAACTCGTATTATATAAAGCCAGCGAACAAAGACTATTTCTTTTTGGATAACGGTTTCTTTACAAAGAACTATCCCGCCAAGATTGCAGGGTTTCTGCTCTTGTTAAAGGCTGTGTGCCTTAATAATACCGATACTGTCCAATGAAGTAACAGCCAAATTGCAAAGGCTGTCGGATTATCCCGTAATACGGTTACTGCATTAATAAATGAATGTCTGCAATTAGGGCTTATTAAGGCCATAGAGAAAGGCTATGAACTAACGGCAGGTTGTTTTATCAATTCAGCAGTCCGAAAGACTGCCGCAGGAATTTATAAGGAGGTATGCGATTTTTGTAAGGCGAAAGGTGTTGCTATTCCTAATTGGGATAAGCGGGCAATGTCGGTACTGCTTACAAAATACAATGCGATCAACGTACCGAATACCGAGCCGATAAACCTAACCTACCAACTCGATAAACGATGCAAGAACCTGCCCGAAAAAGTATCGTTGGCCTACTTTATAAAAACCCTCGATATGCAAAAGCCATATCGGAAGATTATAGAGCGAGAACAACAAACCGAAGCAAATTTCAGCGGTTTTGCATTTTAGATACACAGCCCCCGTGCTTACGCACGAGGGCTTTTTCATTTAATATGAGATGGTGACATATTTCGGGAATTTCTTATTTATATACCCCTTGAAAATTGCGTCACTCCAATTTCTCTCTTTACATACGCGCCGTAGGCGTTTATCAGAAACAGGCTATAATGCCTGTTTTTTGTAAAATATATCCCCTGCATATCCATCCACTCTATACTAAAGCCCCTCCCCATTGCCGAATGTAAAACCTTTTCAGATATGAAAACACTTGACAGGAGAGCGGCGGAAATTTTCCGCAAAATGTTAGCTTTGCAGACAACCAAAATCGACAACTCGGACGGTACTTACATGCCCGTCCACATCGAACTAATCGGTCGTATCGACAAGTACGACTTTTTTTCGCTGGCTCATTACGGACAGCAGAACGGAGATGCCATGCGCGACCCCGTAATGTTGTTTGCCCTGCACAAAGA
>CDYZ01022649.1_pt1 | contig 10084 bp, 3 predicted proteins | sample 554921 | NCBI WGS metagenome assembly CDYZ01 (sample SAMEA3182058, study PRJEB8094) | gut metagenome | biome: human; feature: gut; material: Stool; isolation source: human stools | place: Canada | collected 2012-11-26 | reverse complement strand
GAGGTAGAGATTGCGCTCAATGTTGGTCGCGTCCACGATGTTGATAATGCCGTCCGGCTTTTCGTTCAGAATGAAATCGCGCGAGACGATCTCCTCCTGCGTGTACGGACGCAGCGAGTAAATGCCCGGCAGGTCGACGACGGAGCAGCCCTTCTCATCGCGCATCTCGCCCATTTTCTGGTCGACGGTCACGCCCGGGAAATTGCCCACGTGCTGGTTCGAGCCCGTGAGGGCGTTGAACAGCGTCGTCTTGCCGCAGTTCTGGTTGCCGACAAGTGCAAAGATCATGCCGACACCCCCTCGACCTCGATCTTCTCCGCCTCTTCGATGCGCAGCGTCAGCTCGTACCCGCGCACGCGGATCTCGATCGGGTCGCCCATCGGCGCCACCTTTTGCAGCGTGACGCGTGTGCGGGGCGTGAGCCCCATGTCCAGCAGGCGGCAGCGCAGCGGGCCGTCCCCACCGACCGCCGTGATGACGCCTGAAGAACCGATTTTCAGTTTATCCAATGTCATTGCTTTTGCCTTTCCGTATAGATTGCATTCCCTTTACGATAAAATAGGTGTAGCACGCGGCAGCGGGGTTTGTCAAGTATATGACAGGAATTTCCGCACTTTTTACGGAATTTTCGCGAAAAAATGTGTGTGCGCCAACCAAAAATCCCGGAGCGGCATTGCCGCTCCGGGATGTCCCGTTTTGGGGCTTTGGAGGTTGTGCGCCCGCGCCTTGATTACGGCGTTTCGCCTTCTGCGGGCGTTTGCACCGTTTCGGGCTTTGCCGTTTCAACCGGCTGCGCGCTGGGTGCAGGGGAAGCGCTCGGCTCCTCGGGCGAAGCGCTGGGCTCCTCGGGTGAGGCACTGGGCTCGACCGGAGCGCTCGGCGCACTCGGTACATCCGGTGCATCCGGCTCATCCGGCTCGTCCGGCGTCAGCGGGAGCACCTGCATCATGTACTCCGCCATCATCATCGCAAACTGCTCGCGCGTCGCCGCGCCCTGCGGATCGAGCAGCGCCTCGCGGCCGACTGCGACACCAGAGATCAGGCCCTCGGCGACCGCCCATGTCATGGGCTCTTTCGCGAAATTGGAAACCTTGCCCATGTCTGCAAAGGCCGACAGATCACCATACACATTCATGTCACAGCCCTTGAACGCTGCGTACTCATACAGGATCTTTGCGACCTGCTCGCGCGTTGCATCGCCGTCCGGGTCAAACTTGCCGTCGCCGATGCCGGCCACGATCTTGTTCTCCGCCGCCCAGATCACCGCGTTGGTGTACCATCTGTTGTCCGCAACGTCACGGAACGGATTCTCCCCGGTGACGGCGGGCTCACCCTCGAGCGTATAAAGGATCTTGACGATCATTGCGCGGGAAAGCTTGGTCATGGGCTCAAAGGTCGTCGCGCTCGTGCCGAAGAAGAGCTTGTGCGCAACGACATAGTCGATCGCGCCGTGTGACCAGTAGTCGGTCGACGGCATGTCGCTGAAGATGTGGCCCGGGCAATGCTGATCGCCGGAGCACGGGATGCGCAGCGGATCCTGCCGCTCACAGACCGTGCAGTAGCCGCCGACATAGTGATGCCTTGCCGGGATGCGCTTTGAGCCTTCCAGCGTCGTGCCGCACACAGCGCAGACGATGCCGCCCGCCGTGCCATCCTCCGTGCAGGTCGCCGGAACGATCTCCGTCGCCTTCGGCGTATGCGGCTTCATCGGAACCTCTGTCTGCGCAACGAGCGTCTCGCCGCAGACGGAGCAGTGCTTGCCTTCCGTCAGGCCGGTCTGCGTGCAGGTCGCATCCTTCGCCGGGTCGATCACTTCCTTGTGACCGAGCGCCGGGATGCTCTCGTACATGATGTTGCCGTTTTCACAGGTGTAGGTACGCACGCCGTTCTCGGTGCAGGTCGGCTCCTTGGTCACGACGCCATCGTCCCACGTATCGTTGAACTCTGCGCTCATCTTTGCGATGCGCGCGCTCAGCCACGTGTTGAGATCCTTGACGGTGTCGCCGTAGGTCGTTCCGTCGGGCCAGAAGTGATTGTCCGAGCTCGGCTTGCCGACGCGGACCAGCGGCCACTGGCGGTAGTTCATCGCGGCGCTGGCCGAGATGTGATCGTAATACCCCTGAACCTTACCGTTGTCGCCGACAAGCGCCTGCGCCTGTGCAAGGAAGGTGTTGTGATAGTAGTTGTTCACCGCAGCGCGGAAGCCGGGGATCTGGGTGAGTGCCTGGACAAGATAGCGGCCGTTGATGAAGGTGTTGTCCGACGTGATCACGCCGGACCAGCCGCCGCCGCCGGTCAGCTCCATGTCCCAGACGGGGCCGGCGTACATGAGGCCGTCCACGTCCTTATAGAAGAAGAACGAGGAGTAGAACGCGTCGGAGTTGCCGGAGAGGTACTGGATCAGGTAAGCCTGAACCAGCGAGTTCAGATCGCAGTACTCATAGTAGTACTTGCCGGTCTGCGCGTTGTAGCCGGTATAGTTGCCGTCGGCATCCTGCGCGTAGACGGCGTCTTCAAACTCCTGATAGTACTCGCTGATGTAGGCCATAGCGTCCTTGCCGCACCACTCGGGGCTCTTGACATTCATCGCGGAGCCCTTGCCGGTGATGAAGCCGCTGGCCTCGTCATACTTCGGATTGTAGCTGTCGTCGAGCTTCGTGCCGTTGAGCTCCAGCAGGTAGCCGCCGGTGATGTTCTCCGGCTCGGTCAGGCCGGTGGTGTACTGGTAAGTCTGGCCGTACTTGTTCTCGGCCAGTGCCGTGGAAGCGTTCTCACCGTAGCCGGGGTTGCACGCCTCGTAGGCTTTTTCCATGTCAGTGATATTGACGCCTGTCTTGTTGACGGAGTTTTTCTCACTGACGAGGTATGTGCCGCGATACACGCCGTCGTAGTACAGATCCACCCAGTCGGTGCTGGCCGTGTACGGCATGCCGAGCGACTTGGCAAGATCCTTGAACATCTTGTCGCGCATGAGCGTTGCGTCGTGGGAGCCGGCGAGCAGGGTCCAGGTCTTGATCTTCTCGCCGCAGGCGATCAGGTCGGACTTGCCGTCGAGTTTGATCTGGTAGGACTTCTTCTCGGCGTTGGTGAAGGTGGTGTTGCCGCGCGCCTTGAGCTGCGTGAGCGCACCGTCATACACGGCCTTGCCGTCCTTGTCTACGACGAGCAGCTTGCCGGTCGCGATGTTGGACTTGCTGGCATCGACAAAGTCTCTGCCCTGTGTGGCCGGATCGTCACTCGTGATGTAGAGCGCGTTGATATTGGCCGACTGTGCGATGTGCACGACCGCAGCCTTCTGGCCATTGACGAGAACCGCAAGATCGTACAGGCCGTCCTGCGCATCCGCCAGCTTGGTGACGTTCACGGCAGCACCGTCGAGCGTCTGCGTGCCCTTCGTGCCCTGCAGCTCGATCTTGAGTGCGTCGCTGTTCTGCGTCGTGACCGTCAGGGCGAGCTTGCTCAGCTTCGCACTGGCCGGCAGGAACAGATACTGATCTGCACCGGACTGCAGGCCGGAGATCGTCTGTCCGTCGACCGTCGCACAGATGTCCTTGAACTGTTCGGACGGTGCGAACTGGTCGGCGTTGAGTGTCGTTGCGCTGACGACATTGGAATAATGCTGAGAATTGAACCATGTGTCGCCGACCTTCGTGCAGCCGTATACGCGGAAGCTGTACGCCGTCGACGGGTTCAGGCCCGTGGCCACGCAGCTGGTCTGCGAGGTCACTTCCAAGACCTCCCAGGTATTTCCGCCGTCGCTGCTGATCTCCACGCGGTAGTTCTCAGCACCGGGAGCCGGATTCCAGCCGACGGTCAGACGCTTCTGGCCGACATCCGTCACCGCAACACCGGAGACGACCGGCGGAACGATCTCATACTGTGCGGACACGATGCCATAGTAATCGCCCATGCCGCGGATCGTCACGACGCCATAGCCGACCTTGGTGTTGTTGGAATAGGAAACATAGCCGTCAACACCCGCGTCGCTGGTCTTGACTGTCAGCTTCTGTCCCTCGTAGGTGGCCTCCACATAGCACGGTGTGCTGCCGCCCTTATAGGTGGCCGGCCATGTCTTGACTGTTGCCTTGGAGATGTCCCTGCCCACGAAGCCGCACTTCGTGCAGACATAGTTGTCATCCCACTTATGGCCCTCCGGCCAGAGAGATGCACTGTGATGGACGGCGCCGCAGGTCTTGCAGGTGGTCTCCAGCCAACCGTACTGCGTGCAGGTACGGGTGTCGACCGTCTCGGTCACGTGGGCGATGCCGTCATCGCCGAAGTGGTGCATCTTCTCGCCGATCTGCTGCCAGCCGGTGACATAGTCGCCGGCCAGGAAGTACATCTGCTGTTCGGTGCCCTCGACGGTCATCCAGCCGGTGTACTGCGCGTCCTTGACGTCGATCAGCTTGCCGCAGACCGCACAGGCAGACTTGCCATTCTGGTAGGTCGTCAGCTGGTGGCCCTTCGAGCAGCGGGACTGCAGCGTCGTGGAATCGACCACACGGCCGTCCTTGCTGTCGTAAGCGGTGATCGTCATTTCCTTGCCGTTGGCCGTGACGTACAGGATCAGGCCCGCGTAAGCCTGCTCCTTGTAGGCAAACGAGAAATCGGAAGACATCGCATAGTTGACGTTTTTGGACTTCTCGCCCAGGTCGCCGCAAATGAAATAGGTCACGCCGTTTTCGGTGACGGCCGCGCCGTCCTTGGCCATGATGCGTGCATAAGAGTGGTCATGGCCGGAGAAGACCACGTCGATGCCGGCAGCCTCTGCCGCGGCCGGGATCTGATCATGGAACCGCTCGCTGCCGCCCTTGGCGTTCGTGTAATACGGCGGCTGGTGGATGGACAGGACCTTCCACATGCAGGTGCTCTGCGCCGCGTCCTGCTTGAGCCATTCGCAGGCTGCGCTCAGGTCGGCGCCGTTGTTGATGACGGCGACGTAGACATCGCCGTACTCCATGGAGTAGTAGTCCTTGCTCGGGAGCTGAAGGATATTGCTGGCAGTGCTGCCGCTGAAGTCGCCATAGTACTCATGGTTGCCGAGCGTGTGGATAAAGTCCACGTTCGGGAACGTGTGGTTAAACGCCTCCTGCATCTCGACCCACATGGCGTAGTTGGTGCCGTTGTCGACATAGTCGCCCGTCTGGAGGCCGAAGTCGACCTGCTTGTCCTTGACAAGATCGCCGAGCGCGTCGAGGATCGCGATGCTCTCGGCATCCGCCTCACGGTCACCGGACATCTGCGTGTCGCCCATGACGACGAAGGCCGTGGTGTCCTGCTGCGCCGCGTTCGTGCGGAAGGTGTGCAGCTCGGACCATGTGCTGCCATCGCCGACGCGCAGTTCATAATCCGTGCCGGCCGTCAGGCCCGCGAGCTGAATGGTGTTGACATAGGCCGCATCCTTGGAGGTAGAGAAGCCGGTGAGCGTAGAGGTGCCATCGGCCGTCTGCCAGTCCTCCGCACCCTTGACGCGGTACTGCACGACCGCCTTGCCGCCCGTACCGAGACCGGACAGCCAGCTGATGTTCTGCTTCGTGCTGCTGCCCTGAACGGCGTTGAGATGGACGGCGGTATACTCCGTGCCGGCGGCGTCCGCCAGAACGGTGACCTTCGTCGCCTCTGCGACGCCCTTCGGGCCGACAGCCGTGAGCACGCAGACCGTGCCGGCTTCCTTGGTCTTCATGGCATCGGTCTCGAGCAGGCCGTTGGCATCGGTCTTGCCGATCTCCGTGCCGTCGAGCGACACGGTCACGCCGGCGGCGGGACTGCCGTCCTTTTCATAGACCGCGACCACGCTGGACATGCCGACTGCCTGCGGGCCGGGCTGGATGCTGTAGTATGCCGACAGCGGCAGACGCACCGCCGCCTGCGCCGCCGTGTAGGCCTCGCCGTTCGCCGCGGTGAGCGCGATGTTGGACACCGTGTACGTGAACTGGTTGACCGTCGTGTCCAGACCGGCGTCGATCTTGAAGGTCAGTGTGGCCAGCTCGCCCTCGACCGGGGCGGCCGCCTCGAGATGCAGCGTCAGCATGGCCTTCTTAAAGCCGGTCTTGGTATACACCAGTTTGCCGGTCACACCGTTGGCATAGGTCATCGTCGGCTGACCGATGTCATCGTTGAGGTTGAGCATCGTGATGTCCGCGGAGCGGACCTTGCCGTCCGCCGCGACCGTCAGCGTATAGTCGCTGCCGAGCGGGACGAAGTCCGAGCCGCTGACGCTGACCGTGGCCGTGTCCTGCATATCGCCGGCAACGACAAAGGCCGTGGTCTTTTCGACCGTGTTGCCGAACGCATCGGACACGGAGACCGTCATGGTGTGCTTGCCGTTCTGGAGCGTCAGACGCACGGTCGCATTCGTGTCGGAATTGTCCGACTGGAGTTCCTCGCCGTCGATCTTGATGACCGTTGCCTTGGCATTGATGCCGGAGCGGTTCTGACCGTCCACATCGTCATACGAAGCGACCGCTTCGATTGCATTGGCGTTGATGACGGTGGAGCCGTCGTCCGCAAGCGTCTGGCCGTTGACCGTCATTTCATCGATGACCGGGTTGTCCAGGTCGTCCAGGTTCGTGCCGTAGACGGCGCGATAGTTATCGAAGTAGATGGTGCCGTTGCGCCGCCCAGCGCCCGCATGTCCCATCATATCGTCGACCTTTGCTGGCTGATAGGACAGCCAGAACACACCTGCGCCGGGGATGATGCTCAGCGGGTGCTCATCATCCTGATATTGCCAAATGTCCTGAATATTTGCCGAGCAGTACATCCACCCGGTCCAGTCAATGATCGTGGAGCGCTCGCCATTTGCGCCCTTATGCGAGAGAAGGTAATTTTTAGTTCCATAGTCGCTGCCCTTCCAGAACATAATGTCGGCATAGAGCGAATAACACGGCGTGTTTTCCGGTGCATAGATCCAGACGCCGATCTCCGTGGGCGTGCCCTCGATCTTGATTTGGTCGCCGCAGTAGCGAACATAGAAGTTGGAGTTTTTCGACCCGTCATAAGACTCGTAGTCATAGTTCAGCTCCATGGCATAGTCGCCGAAGCGCACCTGACCGCCCTCGGCCGCCGTCGTCATCTTCAGGTCGCCGCAGAGATATTGCGTGATAGAGGCGTTCGGCCACAGGTAATAGCTATAGCCGTTGGCGCGGAAGATGTCCGAAGCCGGAACGTCGCTGTCCCAGTTGCCTGTGAAGCGGTAGGGCGCAGAGAGCTCCGCCGTCGTCGGGTTGTCGGAATACGTGCCGCCGGTCGTGACCGTGATCGGGGACACATTGCCGATGTAGCCGTGGTCGGGATTCATGCCGTTATCCACGTAATCGTATTTGCCCCAGTGGTAGTGCGCGCAGGTCTGGCGCTGGCCGTTGATGGGCTCAAAGTCCATGAGCGTCACCGGCAGCTTGCCGATCTCCACACCGACCTCCGCCGACTTGGCACGGTCGTTTGCGTAAGTGACCGTGACAGCCGCGTTCATCGTGCCGCTGCCGGTACCGGCCACGAACGTATTGCCGTCCATGTGGCCGACGTCCTTATCCGGCACACCGGCCGTCTTGGACTTGATCGTCCATTTGAAGTCACCGGGCTTATAGGCGATGTCCACACCGTCACATTTGGCAACAAGGCCGAGATCGGATGTCGCGCCAAAGTCGAGCGACACGGATGCGCTGCTGAAATACAGGTCCGTGATGTCCGCGATCTTCACGGTCGTCGTGCCCTTGACGGTGCCATCCACAAGCAGACGCGCCGTCACATCACCCTTATAGTTCTTCGCGGGCGTGAACAGACCGTTGGCGTCGATCGTGCCGCTCTTGGCGTCCGCGACCGTCCAGGTCACATTCTCCGGGAGCGCTGCCTCGCCGCCGTTTTTATCCACGCCGATGGCCGAGAACTGGATCTGGCTGTTGGGCGTGTAGACCGTGTTGTTCGGGGAAAGGGAGGCATGGTCGAACACGCCGTCGCTCTCCGCCGTGGAGACCAGCAGCAGCGCGCTGGCGACCGTGCGCTCCACACCGTCGGACGGGCGGTTGCGGACCTGAAGCTCCGTGGTGCCCTCGCGCTTGGTGGCGCAGGTGGCGGAGCCGCCGCCGTCGAGGAAGATCGCATTCACCACGCCCTGCGCATACAGGAACGAAATCTCCTCATCGATCGTCATGCCGACCGAGTACGGGCTCTGGCGGCCGTCGGCCAAGAAGGTCACGACCGTGCCGTCCGCCTTGATGCCGATGCAGTTGCGCGGCATGAGGTCCGGATTCCCGTTGTAGCAGGGCTGTCCATCCTTGATCAGATAAAACGGGCCGGAAATCGCTTCCAGAACGTCGGAGCAGTCCACACCGGCGTCGCGAATGGCATAGGTACCGTCCTTCAAAACCGCAAAATACGGCTCGTTGGCAACACCGTTATTCTTCTGAATGAGGTTGCCCTCCATGATGAGGTAACCGAGCGGCTGCAGCGTCTGCATGTTGTAGTAGTCGCCGTTCATGGCCATGATGACGTTGCCGCCGGTGGCCTTAGTATAGTTAGCAGCCTGCATCGTGGTCTTTTCCATGCTCCAGGCCAGATTGGCCGCCTTGTCCTTGCGGGACGCGGGCGTGCTGCCTTCTGTATAGTAGCCGTTGTACGAGGCCTTGAAGGTCGCCTTCGCACCCGGTGCAATCGTCGTCATAAAACCGGCGATCTGCGCATTGCCTTCCTTCGTATTCAGGAAGATGTCAGATTCCGTCACGCCGTCGATCAGCGTGTAATCCGTCTGACTCACAAGGATCTTACCGCTGGCAGGTTCGACGGGGTCTACGGTGTTCGCAGCCAGCGCCTGCGGGGCAATGAGCGTCAGCGTCATCAGGACGGCCAACACAAAAGCCCACGCTCTGTTCGCGAATCGGGTCACTTTCACGACTCACATCAGCTCCTTTTCTGTAGTTTCCTCTCTAAATTTGTCAGCTCGATGTGTGAAAAAAGAAGAGATGAGGTTTTCCCATCTCTTCTTTGTGCTTTGGGGTCTATGATTTGTCTATTAGCAACCGAAGTCCTGATAGAAAAACATGTAATTTTCAGTAAGCTCCTTACTCCGCGAACGCGTTGTACAGGAACTCAACAGCCTCGGCACGGTTGCAGACCTTGTCCGGGCTGAACGTGGTAGCGCTGGTGCCGACAGTCAGGCCGTTGGCCCATGCCCACTGCACTTCGTTGTAGTACCATGCGCTGGCCGGAACGTCAACAAACGGCATATTGTCCGTTGCGCCGTCCGACAGCAGACGCACGAGGAAGCAGACCATCTCGGCACGGGTGCATTCCTTAGCCGGGCTGAAAGTCGTGCTGGTCGTGCCGGCAACGATGCCCGCCTCATAGGCCCACAGGAGCGCATCCTCGTACCAGGCAGCGTCCGGAACGTCGGTGAACGGAACAGCCTTGATGGTCGCGGCCGGATTGCCGGCGGCGTTCCACAGGAACTCGACCATCTGCGCGCGGTTGCAGGCTTCAAGCGGCGCAAACACCGTCGGGGTCATGCCGGCGGTCACACCGTTCTTGACGGCCCACATCACGGCGTCATAGTACCAGGCGCCCTCTGCCACATCGTCGAACTTCATTTCAGGCTGGGACGGCTGGGACGGCTGGCTCGGCTGGGACGGCTGGCTCGGCTGACTCGGCTGAGACGGCTGGCTCGGCTGAGAGGGCTGGCTCGGCTGACTCGGCTGAGACGGCTGGCTCGGCTGAGACGGAACGACCGGCTGAGACGGCTGAGACGGCTGACTCGGCTGGCTCGGGGTGGACGGCTCGGTCGTGCCGGACGGTGCCGACGGCATCGACGGGGCGGACGGGGCCACGCCCGCAAGAGCAGTCGTGGCGAGCAGGCAGACTGCCACCAAAAGCGTCAATACGACTGTCAGGATTTTTTTCTTGGACATGCTTTTTTCCTCCGTTTAAAAATAATTGCAAATTCCTGTCATTGGATGCTGGAATTCCATGCTTCCAGACGAGTTAGAATTCAACACTGTCATCGTATCACAAGGTCTTCCATATTTCAAGCCCATTTCGGACAAAACATCCGGTTTTTGTACCGGTTTGTGCATGCGGGTGTCCCTCCGCCGCG
>CDYZ01034058.1_pt1 | contig 10179 bp, 7 predicted proteins | sample 554921 | NCBI WGS metagenome assembly CDYZ01 (sample SAMEA3182058, study PRJEB8094) | gut metagenome | biome: human; feature: gut; material: Stool; isolation source: human stools | place: Canada | collected 2012-11-26 | reverse complement strand
GCACGGATTTCATGCATCACCCGTTTCTGTGCGCCCGTGAGTTCGAAAGGAAGATGGTGGGCATAGAAATCATGGAAGATGTCGCCGATTCGGTTGAAGATGTAGCCACGGTATTTGCGCCGCTGGTCGCTCGCGTACCTTAATATATTAAGTTGCACATAGAAGAGTTCCTCAAACTTGAGTCGCACCTGTGCTTTCTGCATCTCCTGATGGGTATGCGGATAGTGGATGAAGCGGAAGGCTTCATCGCGGGAAATCAGATGCAGGCGGGAGGTGATGGAGTCGGGTAATGTCTCGGGCAATTGAGGAAGCAGTCCTACCAAGGTCTTGGTGAGCTTCTCAATGGTGCGGGAGGAGAATCCGTACTTCTTCATCTTTTCGGTGGTATTATAGAAAGGTTGCATTCCCATTTCTGAAATCTGCAGGTTGCTGGCATCATCCATGTCGGGATGGGCAAACTGATAGCGGCCGCCAAAGAGGGCTGGTTTGCCGAAGACGATGTATTCGGTACCTACATGATAGGTCTTGAGAATGTACTGGGAACTGCGGAACCAGACTAAATCGACCACGCCGAAGCCATCGGAGAAGTGGGCAACAAGACGCTTGTTGCGTTTGCCAGTATCAAACTCCTCGTAACTTAGTATTCGGCCTTTGATCTGGACATAAGGCATGTCTGGGGTGAGTTCGCTGATGTGGAAAATCCTCGAACGATCTACATATTTATAAGGGTAGTATTCCAGCAAGTCACCATAGGAGTTGATACCGAGCTCCTTGCTCAGTATCTCTTTCTTTTTGGGTCCTACGCCAGGCAGGAACATGATGTCTTGGTCTAAAATACTACTCATATTTTTAAGTGAAGAGAGAAGAGAGAAGAATTCTCTTGTTCTTATTCTGATAACAATGCTTCGGCAATCTTGATGTCGAATGGGGTGGTGATCTTGATGTTCTCTCGATTTCCATCCACCATCGCTACCTGACAGCCGAGACTTTCTACAACGGATGCATCGTCGGTAAACTGTTCCTTGTAACCCTGGTTGAAGGCCTGTTTTGCCAAACTGATGTCAAAGGTCTGTGGAGTCTGCACGATGCGATAATCATCACGGAGCACATTCTTGCCACCGCCACGCTTGTCAATATATCTCAGGGTTTCAGTCACCGCATAGACAGGGATGGCTGCATATTCCTCGCGTGCCGTCTCGTAGCATTCGCTGATGACGTCGGTAGAGACGAATGGGCGCACACCGTCATGGATTCCTACCACACCGTCCTCTCCATCGGGGATGAGTGCAAGTCCGTTTTTCGAAGATTGGAAACGGGTGTCGCCACCATTGGCAATCTGATGTTTGATATCGAAATGATGCTCCTCGCAGAGCTGGTGCCAGTATTCCTGCTGGCTCTCCGGCAATACCAAGATGATATTCAGATGCTCATCGTATTCATGAAAGCGCTCGATGGTGCGCATCAGGATAGGCTTGCCTGCTACTGGCAAGAACTGCTTGGGAATCTCACTTCCCATGCGGAGGCCTTTGCCCCCAGCTACTATAATTACGTAATCCATATTTTTCTTTTTACTTGCTCTTCATGAGATGATCATACATCATTCCGTCCTGCAGGGCAGCCACGGTTTCCTTGCTCACGAAATAACTCAATATCTGGTAGGCATAAGGAAGGGTGGCTGCAGGACCTTCACCTGTAATCACATTGCCATCTTCCTGGAAGAGGGTGCCTGTATATTCTGTGCTGGCATCGAAATACTGTTCGAAACCAGGATAGCAGGTAGCTTTCTTGCCGTCGAGGATGCCTGTGCTGGCCAATACCATAGGCGCTGCGCAGATGGCACCTACACGTTTGCCTGCCTTGTGCTGGGCGATGAGTGCCTGGCGTACTCCCTCATGCTCATTGAGGTTGGTGCTGCCCGGCATTCCACCAGGAATCATCAGCATATCGGCATCTTCAAAACTCTCGATGTCCTCGAAACGGAGGTCGGCCTTGATGGTAACTCCGTGGGAAGTTTCCACAAATTCACTACCGGTAACGCTGACCGTCTTGATATCTACGCCCCCTCTGCGGAGGATGTCAACAGGAGCCAAACCTTCGATTTCCTCGAAGCCATTGGCAAGAAATTCATATACCTTTGCCATAATTTTATCTTTTTTGTTGAATAATTCGATTTATATTATTACCTTTGCAAAAGTAACAATAATAATTGAAATGACAAAACAAATGGCAGAACAACATTTGAAATTTGCAATATTTGGCAATGAATACCAGGCTAAGAAGTCGGCTTCCATCGAAACTATCCTGGCTTTTCTGGAAAAAAAGAAGGCTGAGATCTATGTGGAAAATGCTTATTACGACTTTCTTGTGCGCGACCTCCATCTGGATGTGAAGGTGGCGGGTGTCTTCGAGGATTACAACTTCGATGTGGATTACGTCATCTCCATGGGCGGCGACGGAACCTTCCTCAAGGCTGCCAGTAAGGTGGGGGCGAAAGGGACTCCTATCATCGGTATCAACATGGGCCGATTGGGATTCCTGGCTGATGTGTTGCCAAGCGAAATAGAGACTGCACTGGACAGCCTCTATGCTGGGGAATGCCAGATAGAGGAACATGCGGTCATTCAAGTAGAGGCGAGGGGCGGCGTATTGGCTGGCAATCCTTTTGCCCTCAATGATATTGCCGTTTTGAAGCGTGATGATGCTTCCATGATTTCCATCCGTACTCATGTGGATGGGGAATTCTTGGTTACCTATCAGGCGGATGGGCTGATCGTTACCACGCCTACGGGTTCTACTGCCTATAATCTCTCCAATGGCGGACCTATTATCATCCCGCAGAGTGGAAGTCTCTGTCTCACTCCTGTTGCTCCGCACAGTCTCAATATCCGTCCTATCGTAATCAATGATACGGCTGAAATCCAACTGGACATCGAGAGCCGCAGTCATAATTATCTCGTGGCTATCGATGGTAGAAGTGAGCGCATGACGGAGGAAATCAGTCTCGTCATCCGCAAAGCTGCGCATTCTATCAAAATCGTGAAGCAGCGCAACCAGCGTTATTTCTCTACGCTGAGAGAGAAACTGATGTGGGGCGCTGACCAGAGGGAGAGATGAATTTAAGTGAAGAGGGAAGAACGAAGAGTGAAGAATTCAAATGCTTAGATGGATGAAGATATTCAAGGTTCCAAAGTTTAAGTATGATGCCAAAACCTTGCTGATTTGGCTTTGGCAGGCATGGCGGGGCAACCAGTTGCAGGCTGTCCTCAATGCTTCCGTGGGTTTGCTCTCGGTGGGAGTGAGTCTGGCACAGGTTTGGGCGGTTAAGCGTGCCATAGATGTGGCTTCTCATGTGGTGGAAGGCGATATCTATTGGGCTGTTGCTCTCATGGGCTTCCTGATTCTTGCCGACTTCGCCCTGAATGTTTCTTCCGTCTGGATTCGTAATCTCTTGGGCATCAAGGCGCAAAACCGTATGCAGCAGCGCATGCTCGATCGTATCCTCCGTTCTGAATGGCACGGTAGGGAAAAGATGCATTCGGGAGATGTGCTCAACCGACTGGAGACGGACGTGAGCAATGTGGTGAATTTCCTGACGGAGACCATACCGAATACGCTGAGCGTATTAGCGATGTTTCTCGGTGCCTTCTTCTATCTTTTCTCGATGGACAAGGTGCTCTCTATCGTTATCGTCATCATGATTCCGATTTTCTTGGCTTTCTCCAAAATCTATGTGGGAAAGATGCGCCAACTGACCCGCCAGGTGCGTGATTCAGACAGTAAGGTGCAGAGTGTGCTGCAGGAAACTATCCAGCATCGTATGCTCATCAAGACCTTGGAGAAAGATGATGCGATGGTGGATAAACTTGAGAATACACAGAAGGAATTGCGTGGACACGTGGTGAAGCGTACGATGTTTAGCGTGTTCAGTAATCTGATAGTCAACTTCGGTTTTGCCTTAGGTTATCTCGTGGCTTTCCTTTGGGCGGCCATTCGTATGAGTGCCGGCAGTCTGAGCTTCGGAGGCATGACGGCTTTCCTGCAGTTGGTCAATAAGATACAGGTTCCGGCAAGAAACCTTACCAAGTTGGTTCCTGCCTTCGTGAGTGTCTTTACGGCAGCAGAGCGACTGATGGAACTGGAGGAAAATCCGCTGGAGGAACAGGGAGAGCCAATCCTGATTCCTTCGCCTTGCGGCATCCGATTGCAGGATGTCTGCTACAGTTATAAGTTGGCTGAGGCTTCTCCAGAGGAAAAAATCTTGTATCAGAACCAGCCATTGGACAAGACGAATATCATCAATCATCTGAGTTTTGATTTCCGTCCGGGCAGCTGTACGGCTATTTTGGGAGAAACGGGTGCAGGAAAAACTACGCTTATCCGTCTGCTTTTGGCCTTGCTCCGTCCTCAGCATGGAAAAGTTGAGATTTATCATTTGTCGAAAAAGCAGGGAGAACTGTCGCCTCGCCACCGTTGCAACTTCGTATATGTTCCTCAGGGCAATACCCTGATGAGTGGAACCATCCGTGATAATCTGAGATTAGGCAAGTTGAATGCAACTGATGAGGAGATGCAGGCAGCCTTGCATACGAGTTGTGCCGACTTTGTGATGGAATTGCCACAAGGTCTCGACACGGTTTGCAGCGAGCAGGGAGGAGGTTTGAGTGAAGGACAGGCACAGCGTATTGCCATAGCCCGAAGTCTGTTGCGCAATCGCAGCATCATGCTTTTTGATGAGGCTACGAGTGCATTGGATCCAGAAACCGAGCGTCAACTCCTTCAGAATATCTTGGCTTCGCATGATAAGACCGTTATCTTCATCACGCATCGCCCTGCCGTAGTAGATTATTGTGATCAGGTATTGAAAATAGAGCGCACCCCGAGATAGAACGTATTTGAAGCAGTCTGTTTTCGTGTAATTATTATTAAAAATCTCGAAAATATTTGGCTATCTCGTTTTTTATTGCGTAATTTGCGTTGCGTAAAAAGCGCAATGGTTATTTGTGTAATGAATAATGATGAGATATGGCAACATTGAACAATCCTTTTGTTGTGTATGGTTATAAAGGAGCAGAGTATTTTTGCGACCGCCAGAAAGAAACCGAGAAGATGATTTCTACGCTGCATAATGAGCGTAACATCACGCTTGTCGCCCCTCGTCGTATGGGTAAGACGGGCTTGATACATCATGTTTTCCATCAGATGGAGGAGCAATATGAAGGGGTGAAATGTTTCTACCTCGACATTTTTGCCACCAAAAACCTGGAGCAAATGGTGCAAATCATGGCTTCTGAAATCATCGGAAAACTTGATACGGTTTCTCAATCGGCCCTTCGTAAAGTTCAGGAGTTCTTCAGTAGTTGGCGACCTACTTTGACGATAGATGAACTGACAGGAATTCCTACTTTTTCTTTAGATTTAAAGCCGAGTGAGGGTAAGGAGAGTTTGAAGCGAATATTTGAGTATTTGAAGCAGTCAGGTAAGCGCTGCTACATCGCCATAGATGAGTTTCAGCAGATATTAAACTATCCTGAGGATGGGGTAGAGGCAATGATCCGTTCTTATATCCAGTTCTTGCCGAATGTATATTTCGTATTTTCTGGCAGTCAGCAGCACATGATGCAGGAGATGTTTCTATCTGCCAACCGTCCTTTCTTCCAGAGTTCTTTGGTGTTGTCTTTGCCTTGTATCGAAGAGCAGGTGTATTTGGAATTTGCCAATCGCCTTCTGTCTTCTCAGCACAGGTCAATAGATGAATCCACCTTTTCTTATATTTATCAGCAGTCGGATTGTGTAACGTGGTATGTGCAGGCAATATTGCATGGCATTTATGAGCATGGTTCTTCTGAGATTACGAAGTCATTGGTAGATGAGGTGGTTCAGGAGTTGATAGATGAACAGGCGATGGCTTATCAGAACTATTGTGCCTGGCTTACGGAGAATCAGCAGTTGCTTCTATTGGCAATAGCTCGAGAGGGACTGGTGAGTTCGCCTTTGAGCCAGCAGTTTATCAGATCCCATCAGCTTCCTGCTACGAGCAGCGTGAAAACTGCGTTGAAGGCATTGGTGGATAAGCAGTTGGTAAGCAAGACTCCTAATGGTTATTTAGTAAGCGACCGCTTCTTTGCGAAGTGGATTTGTATTCAGTATGTATGAGAAGTTCCTGCTATGCCCTTCAAACGGTCCTTCGGGGATCACGTGATGGGGAACCGATGAACATGAGATGAGCAACCGTTGCTCACGAGGCGGGCAATAAGTGCCCAAACAGAGGGTCGTAATTTGGGCAATACAAACTTTGCTTAATGCGGTTTCTTGACTTTATAAAATAGCAAAAGAGGTATTGCCCGAAAACGCTTTTTGGGAATACCTCTTTTAAACCTAAAACAAAACCAACTAACTAATAAAAAATGTATGCCTAAATTAAACTCTATTTGATATATTCTGCTGTAACATCCTTCACTTTATATTTTTTTCCTTCCTTGGATGTTTCGATTTCAAAGTAAGCCGTATTGGTGAGTCCTGTTATATCTACAGTCTGCGGCTTACCTGTACCACTACCATTATTGAATATGACATTTACCAACTCGGTCGCATTATCAATGCTGACTTCCTTGTAGTACCATGTCTTTCCACCAATGGTCTTTGTTTCTGTCATCTTTTCACCAGGCCACTCAACAGATTCTTCTTTCTTCCATGTATAGCAGTATAATGGATTCCATTTCACAGCATCGGCATTCACATAAATCATAAATTTATATGCCTTGAACTTCTCAATCGTATATTGATGTGTGGCGATATTTCTAACTTCACCATTCACAAGCAATCCAACCTTCAAGGTACAAGTACCATTGATGCTGATTTCCTTACCACTTTCTACAGTTGTGCTCTTTGCAGTAGGGGTAGAGCCGTCCAAGGTATAAACCAATTTAGCTCCCTCTGTCTGGCTGACTGCAGTAAGCGTGGTCTTGAAACCTTCCTCGTATGAGCCAGAAGGCATGTCGGTCCAAGAGGTTTCTGCATCATTAGAGAGGAAATAGGCATAGTGTTTACCAGAAAGAATCTTTGTATAGCCTGTTTCTCCTGCATATTTATCAGCATCATTACCTACAGCCACAAGAAGTTTGTGCTTCGTACCAGTAACCTCGTTCACATAAAGAGTTTTCTTGCTCTGCTTGTTGGCATAATTGCTCATATTAGTGATGCCTGCATATTTGCGGGCTGCAATCATCTCCTTTATCTCAGACTTATAAGCATTCCAGTGTGGCTGGAAGATACATGGTGTGCCTGGCATGGCGAGCATATAGGCATTGGCTGCTATGGTATCTTTGCGCAGAGGGTCGTTCTGTTCTGATTCAGAGCGTTTCTGCGTATCATGATTTTCTACAAAAGTAACCGCATAACGACGATAATTGGCATCGTGCATAAGATTGTCGTTACTGTTGAGCTTTGACCAGTCTGAAGATGTTGTCACCTTTCCGTTAGCCGCTCCGTTTACGGCATCGCGTACATTATAACGGAACTGGAAGTCGAAGGCAGCACTCTTCTTGTTAGTTCTGTTTATCCAACTTTCTATTTTGTCGTTACCATCCCAGTATTCGCCAACAGAATATTCTACACCTACGGCATCATTATATTCGGCAACATGGCTACCATCGAAACCTTTCACCATATCATAGCGGAAACCGGTGTAACCCAAATCATCCTTCAGATATTTCAGATACGCTTTGATCACCTTCTGCACATTTTCGCTCTTGTGGTCGATGTCACGGCAACCTCCAAAGTCGGTTCCCTCATCATTGTTCTGGCTGAGGCTTACCCCGTCTGTGGCAGCCTGGGTTGCTGTAGTTCCACCATCATCATTCTTGCAAATGTCTGTAGGTTGCATCTGATAGGTCACACCCTTGTATGTTTCAGCAGGGAATTTATACCAGCCATCCGTATTACGGTGGTTGACCACTACATCAGCTATTGCGCCTATACCAGCGTTTTTAAACTTGGTAATCAGATTTCTGAGTTCAGCCTCAGATCCGAATGATGAGTTCTGATTGAAATAATAATATGGCATATAGCCCATCACCTGGGTGGTTTCTATACATTTTCCACTTTGTGGAAGCCATACAAGATCAATGTAGTCTTTCAGGTCATCAACTTGGTTGGCTAAGACCTTCCATTGTGACTCATTATAAGAATCCCAGGAAAATCCTTGCAGCATCACACCGCTATAGTTGTTTGCCCAACCTTGTGAAGTGAGACCAGGTTCTGGCTCAGGCTTTGGTTCTGGAGTTGGGGTAGGAGTAGGAGTTGGCTCTGGAATATCAGGGTCGTTGCTACTTGAACAAGCTCCGAGAGTGAGTGCCATTGCAGCGAGGAGGGTGAAATATAATTTCTTCATGTTAATATACTTTTGATTGTTAATCTATTTTTATCGTATAGGTTTGTATTGTTATTACGGTGGCAAAGATACGATATTTTTGATTAGCCTGCATCATTGATTGATGCAAATCAAGTGAATAAATCGTGCAAACGTTTGCATAAATTGCTCATGGCATAAAGTGGAATTACATCTACATGATGACTGACATTTTGACTTATACCCATAGTATCTTGGGCTCACCTATTTCCGTTTTGAGGTATTATTCAGCCAACTGAGGAAACGAAATTCAGCCAACTGGGGAAATAAAATCCAGCCAACTGAGGAAACGAAATTCAGCCAACTGAGGAAACGAAATACGGCCAACTGAGGAAATAAAATTCGGCCAACTGAGGAAATAAAATCCAGCCAACTGAGGAAATATTGAAAAAAAGTTGTATCTTTGCATGCGAATCAACAAATATTTGAAATATGGAATACAAACATAGAATCGCAGACCAAATGCTGGCAAAGAAATTGGCAAGCAAGGGAGCTATTTGGAAGCTTTGCGCAAGATATTTGTCATAGAAGATTCTGAAGCCTGGAATCCTAACCTGCGCTCTAAGACGTCTATCCGTACGGCAAATACCCGTTACTTCATTGATCCATCTATAGGAACGGCAGTATTGGGATTAGGTCCTAAAGATCTTATCAATGATCTCAATACGATGGGACTCTTTTTTGAAACCCTTTGTGTTCGAGATTTACGAGTCTTTGCTGACGCTTTGGATGGAGAAGTGTATCATTATCGTGATAAAAACGGGTTGGAATGTGATGCCGTGGTGCATCTGCGCAATGGAAAATATGGACTTGTTGAAGTAAAATTAGGTGGCGATAAACTCATCAACGAGGGTGCTGCAAATCTTCTAACTCTTGCTGGCAAAATTAATACAGAAAAAATGAATGAGCCTTCCTTCATGATGGTACTCACGGGAACAGGCGATTTTGCTTATCGAAGAAAAGATGGCGTATTTGTGGTTCCTATCGGTTGTCTGAAAGACTAATTCCTCAAAGAAAGCACATTATAAGCTCTAACGAATCGCATCGTTAAGTTGCAAAGAAGCGCTTCTTCGTCCGTCTGTAATTTTCGAGGAATTTTGTTTCATTTTTTCCGTCCCTGTACCACTTTTATTTTTCCCTGCCCACGGAAAAATTCTTGCGTGGGCAGGGAGAAAAATATACCTGGGCAGAGAAGGATATTCCTCATTCCCTCATTTTCTGAATTTCCTCCAGTGGAAGTTCAGTGGCCGTTGATACTTGTTTATCAGAAATCCCCATTGATAGGAGGCGGCGAGCTGTAGCTATCTTTTCTTTTTCCATACCTTTCGCCATACCTTCCTCACGCCCCTTTTCCAAAGCCGTATCTATAGAGTTTTTGACATCACGATAAGCCTTCAAACTATCCTCATATTCTTTCAGCTGTTCTTCTGCCCGTTTCATATCCATCTCCTTTTAAAACGTTTAACTGATTTGTGATGCAAAAATACGACTTTTCCTCATAACTTCCAAGGTTTTAGGGAAAAATACTTGAAAAGGATGAGGAGAAAGAAAAAATAGGCAACTCCCAGATTGGAGGAGAGTCGCCTATTCTATGAGTTTTTAACCAAATCAGTAAAGTTCGACCAACTTTCAACTTTGAATCCTCTTAGATCTCTGACTGATTTCTTAAACCACTCTATTTTAGAAAGCTCCATAACTGTTTTTACAAGTGCAGTCAAATCATCATTCATCGTCATGTATGTACTGCCTTGCACCCACTCGAAACCATTCTT
>CDYZ01071759.1_pt1 | contig 10188 bp, 8 predicted proteins | sample 554921 | NCBI WGS metagenome assembly CDYZ01 (sample SAMEA3182058, study PRJEB8094) | gut metagenome | biome: human; feature: gut; material: Stool; isolation source: human stools | place: Canada | collected 2012-11-26 | reverse complement strand
GTTACCAGAGTGGCCAAATGGGGCAGACTGTAAATCTGCTGGCTATGCCTTCGGTGGTTCGAATCCATCACTACCCACTTTTCCCAAAAATAACTCAAAGATATAAAGATCCGGTTTTCATCATGAGAATCGGATTTTTTGTTTTTATATTATCCACAGATAATACAAAACGAAAAAGCGATGGATTTCTGCAATCCATCGCTTTTCATATTTCTCTACCAAAAGATTAGTCCTTCAAACTCTCCTGATACCAGTCGAAGAGCTTCTTCACACCATCCTCAATCTCAACCTTGTGAGTCCAGCCGAGGCTATGAAGCTTATCTACTGAGATGAGCTTTCTTGGGGTTCCATCTGGTTTGCTGGCATCAAACTCAACCTCACCCTCGAAACCTACAGCCTTCACTACAAGCTCTGAGAGTTCACGGATGGTAAGTTCCTTACCGGTTCCCACATTGATATGGCAGTTGCGAATCTCACCGAGAGATGGAATGGCTCCGCCACGACCCTCTGAATTGTTTCTATCCACAGCACCATCTACCTTGGCACCATAGAATACAGAACTGTACTTCTCGATACCGATGATGTCCTTGAAATCCACATTCAGGAGCACATGTACGCTGGCATCTGCCATATCCTCGCTCCAGAGGAACTCACGGAGCGGTGTTCCGGTTCCCCAGAGCACTACCTTATTATCATAGATACCATAGAACTCCAATGCTTTCAGGATGCGCTCATGAGAATTGCTTCCATCCACATTGCCCTCGCCGATGATGGCACGGAGCTTGTCTGTAGGATTGATAGGACGCTTGTTCATATCTACCTCGATGCTGTGCCAGTCGCCGTCGTGGATGAGCTTGGCAAGATAGATCTTGCGCATCATCGCAGGCATCACGTGACTATTCTCCAAGTGGAAGTTATCGTTAGGACCATAGAGGTTGGTTGGCATCACAGCGATATAATTGGTACCATACTGAAGGTTGTAGCTCTCGCACATCTTCAGTCCGGCAATCTTGGCGATGGCATATTCCTCGTTGGTGTATTCCAGCGGAGAAGTGAGGAGCACATCCTCCTTCATTGGCTGCGGAGCATCCTTCGGATAGATGCAGGTAGAGCCCAGGAAGAGGAGCTTCTTCACGCCATGAGAATAGGCATTGCTGATAACGTTGCACTGCATCTTCATATTCTGCATGATGAAGTCGGCACGATAGAGCGAATTCGCCATAATACCGCCCACGAAGGCTGCAGCCAAGACCACAGCATCCGGCTTCTCCTCATCAAAGAACTTCTCTACTGCATACTGGTCGGTCAAGTCGAGTTCTTTGTGAGAACGACCCACCAGATTGTGATAGCCTCTCTTCTCGAGGTTATTCCAGATAGCAGAACCCACGAGTCCGTGGTGTCCTGCTATATAAATCTTAGAATCTTTTGATAACATTGATTATTATTGTAAACTATCAACCGTTAACTATCAACCGTTAACTATCAACTGTTAACTATTACTTAACAATACCCTTCTCCAAGTATTCCACGAGGTTGCAGCGAACCTTCTCACCGGCAGCCTCGGCAGCCACCTTGGCCATATCGCTCTCTACCATGATCTTGACGAGATCTTCGAAAGAGGTGGTGTTTGGATTCCAGCCGAGCTTAGCCTTTGCCTTTGTTGGGTCACCCCAGAGGTTAACCACGTCGGTAGGACGATAGAAGTCAGGTGAAACCTCAACGAGAGTCTTGCCAATAAGTTCCTCAGGACCCTCAACGCAGATACCCTTCTCGTTCTCATTCTTGCCTTCCCATTTCAGTTCGATGCCTACGTGGTGGAAAGCCAACTGGGCGAACTCACGAACTGAGTGCTGCTTACCTGTTGCAATCACGAAATCCTCTGGCTTCTCAGCCTGGAGAATCAACCACATACACTCTACGTAATCCTTGGCATAACCCCAGTCACGGAGAGAATCCAGGTTACCGAGATAGAGCTTGCTCTGCTTGCCCTGCTTGATACGGGCTGCAGCCAATGTAATCTTGCGGGTTACGAAAGTCTCACCACGGCGCTCACTCTCGTGATTGAAGAGAATACCCGAGCAGCAGAACATATTGTATGCCTCACGATACTCCTTGACAATCCAGAAGCCATACTGCTTGGCAACTGCGTATGGAGAATAAGGATGGAATGGAGTGTTCTCGTTCTGAGGAACCTCCTCTACCTTACCATAAAGCTCAGATGTGGAAGCTTGATACATACGGCAGGTCTCGGTCAAACCGCACTGGCGGATAGCCTCCAGGATACGGAGCACACCTGTGGCGTCAACATCGGCAGTAAACTCAGGAGAGTCGAAGCTCACCTGTACGTGGCTCTGAGCTGCGAGGTTATAAACTTCGGTTGGTTTCACCTTGTTCATCACCTGGATGATGCTCATAGAGTCACCGAGGTCGGCATAATGAAGGTGAAAGTTTGGGGTACCCTCCAAATGTGCGATGCGCTCGCGATAATCGGTAGATGAGCGACGGATTGTTCCGTGAACATCATACCCCTTACTCAACAACAATTCGGCTAAGTAAGAGCCATCCTGACCTGTGATACCTGTAATTAAAGCTACTTTTCTATTTTCCATTTACTTCTTTATATATGATAAATTAATAAATTCGTTGCAAAAGTACGACTTTTTTCTCAGACTATCAAACTTTCTGTCATTTATTTACTTTTTTCTCTAACATTGAACCGTCTGTGTCTCCGGCCAGTTCACCAGATACAGCATTTCCGTAGCTCGCGTAAAGGCGGTATAGAGCCAGTGGATATAATCGGGATTGAGCATATCATCCGTCATATACCCCTGATCCACATACACATGTGCCCACTGTCCGCCCTGCGCCTTGTGGCAGGTTACGGCGTATGCGAATTTCACCTGCAGGGCATTGAAGAACTGATCCTGTCGGATGGCCTTCATCCTATCTGCCTTGAGCGGAATATCCTGATAATCCTCTTCTATCTGATGGAAGAGCTGCTCCTGCTGTTCATGGGTCAGAGCAGGTGCCTCGCTCGTCAATGTATCCAGCAGCACCGTAGCTTCCAGCTCATAGTTGCCGTAATCGGGAAACTGGAGCAGCAGCGTGGCAAAGCGGAAGCCATAGAGGTCAATGCGGCGGCGCACCTTCAGCACTTTCGCCCGATCGCCATTCGCCAGAAAAGCAGGAATCTCATTACTTGGAACTTTGAACTTGGAACTTTGAACTGTATGATTAGCTGCATCTGCGCCTGGAGCCTCTGTTTTGACTCCAGACTTCAGAATCTTCTTCCTCTCTTCTTCCATCCAGTAATAATTGTTCTTCACAATCATCAGGATATCGCCCTGCGAAAGCTCTTCCTCCCTATCCAGCACCATATTGCGGATGCCCTGATTGAAGATGTTTGCACGCTTGTTGCTGCGAGTCACCACGATGGTATCGTCCAGACCCACATGGTGATAGCTGTCGGCCAAAGCCTCTATCAGTTCGGCTCCAGGCATCGGCTTGATATCCGAATAGCCAGCGAAATGAATCTTCGGAAGTTGGGTAATGTCATCATGCGTAATCATCTGTCTGATCATCGTGGCATTATAGAGAATACCCGATTCCTCGCTCTGTCGGAGCACCTCGTTCAGATCACATTCATACACCTTCAGTCCATATCCCTCCAGCATCGCTGCATGCAAGGCAGGCGATTCCTCCTCGCCTACAGGAGGCAACTGCGCCTTGTCACCTATCAGCAGCAAGCGGTCGTTCCGTCCCTGATACACGAAATGCACCAGGTCATCCAACAGGCATCCGCTTCCGAAGCTCATCCCTCCCAATCCCATATTGGCTATCATCGACGCCTCATCTACCATGAAAAGCGTATCGGTATAGAGATTATCATTCAGATTAAACTGTCCCTCTACCCCCGAAAACGATTTTTCACGATAGATACGGCGATGGATGGTATAGGCAGGCGAACCGCTGTTCAGCGAGAAAACCTTCGCAGCCCTACCCGTAGGTGCCAGGAGCATCACCTTCTGGTGAATCTCCTTCAGGGTCCTGACGATGGCACCTGAGAGCGTTGTCTTACCCGTACCCGCACTACCTCGCAGAATCATCACGGCATGCGGATCTCTATCGGTAAGAAACTCAGCAAACACCTCCAGAGCATGTGCCTGTTCCTGGGTTGGCGGAAAGCCAAATTGCTGCAATATCTTATATTTTAGCTCGTCTATTATCATCAATTTGTTATTTATCCTTTAATAATTAATAATTTCAACACCAAATATTTTGCGTTGTCTTCGTTTTGCATTATCTTTGCAAAAGATAAGCTGCAGAAGCAGATGCAAAAGTACTAATACTTTTTGAAATGAGAATGAAATTAAGAAAAATAAACAATAATGCCATCCTGGGCGCCTGCGTCATCATCATGATGCTGCTTTGCGCTCTCAGTATCAGCCAGCCTCTCATCTTCGAGAAACAGATGGCGAACCGCGAAGCCGAGGTGAAGGAGAAACTGATGCTCATCCGTTCTGCCGAAGAAAGATACAGGGCGAAGTATGGAGTCTATACCGGCGATTTCGCTATCCTCATCAAGGCGAAGTATCTCAAGGCTGAGGATACCCTCATCCCTTATTCCGATGGCAGGAAATTCTCGCTCGCCGCCACAACCATCGTCCATAAAAGCGGAAAGCAGATTCCGCTGATGGAATGTGGAGCCACCTACGAAGACTATCTCGATGGTCTCAACGAGGAGGCGATTCAACAGGTAACAGAAAAAGCTTCCGATGCCGGCAACTTTCCTGGATTAAAGATCGGAGACATCACCAAAGACAACGACAATGCAAGTAATTGGTAAAAAAAGAACACAGCAAGCACGACTCACCATCCGTGTGAGCAAGAATACACTCAGCTTCTCGGTTGTTGATCGCGAAGCCGAGCACCAGTTGATATACGAACCTTACACCGTGAAAAGCGGTGTATCGATAGCAGCCAACCTCAGACAGGCTTTCGGCGAAAGCGAACTCCTGCAGCGCGGCTATCAGAAGGTGCGTGTCTATATCGATACGCCTATCCTGCTGGTACCTATAGAGGAATTCCACGAGGAAGACCTCACCGTGCTCTATCAGCATGCCTTCACGGGCAGCCACAGCGATGCCATCCTCTACAGGGTGCAGCCGAATCTGAATGTGGTGGCCGTTTTCCCAATCAACAAGGATCTGAAGATGGTGATAGAAGACAACTTCCAGGATGTGCGCTTCACTCCTATCATGCAGCCGATGTGGAACTATCTGCACAAGCGCAGCTTCACGGGTATCTACCACAAGCTCTATGCGTATTTCCACGACAAGAAGGTGGACATCTTCTGTTTCGAGAAAAACAGATTCAAGTTCTACAATTCCTTCCAGGCTGATCATGCCAAGGATGCACTCTACTTCATCCTCTTCGTATGGAAGCAGCTGGGATTGCAGCAGATGCAGGATGAGCTGCATGTTTCGGGCGATATTCCGGATAAGGATTGGTTCCTCTACAATGCCAAGCTCTATGTCAAGAAGACCTTCCTCCTGAATCCGAGCGCCGAATTCAATCGTGCGCCCATCACGGAAATCAAGGGAATGCCGTTCGATCTGCTGACGCTCTACTTAAGCAAGTAGGAGTTGATTGTTAAAAACTGATTGTTAAAAATTGATAGTTAAAAGTTGATAGTTAAAAGTTAATTATGAGAATCATAACAGGACAATATAAGGGTCGCCACTTCGACATACCACGTTCGTTCAAGGCGCGACCAACTACAGATTTCGCAAAGGAGAACATCTTTAATGTTTTGCAGAATTACATCGATTTCGAGGATGCCACAGCCCTCGACCTCTTTGCCGGCACAGGCAGCATCTCGCTGGAACTGGTATCCCGTGGATGCAGCCGAGTGATCAGCGTAGAGGCCGACCGCGACCATGCCAACTTCATCCGCGAGTGTTTCAAGAAACTGGGCGAAGACAGGGATCTTCTGATTCGCGGCGATGTATTCCGCTTCCTGAGAACCTGCAAGCAGAAGTTCGATTTCATCTTTGCCGATCCGCCATACGCACTGGAGAAGCTCCCCGAGATTCCAGACCTCGTACTGAATGGCGATCTTCTCAACGAAGAGGGCATCTTCGTTTTCGAGCATGGCAAGAACTACGATTTCTCCGACCATCCAAGATTCCTGGAGCATAGAAGTTACGGAAGCGTAAACTTCTCGATATTCAGATAAAAGCAAATTTAGGCACGGCTTAATAAAAATCCGTGCCTAATTACAGCAGCGGCGAAAGCAATCTTACAATACTCTCGAACAATCTTTTCAGGAACGGGCGCCTTACGAAATACGCCACATCATCCACCAGAATGCTGCTGGATTCATCCTTCAGATAAATCCGCTTGATTCTCTGCGCCATTTCCTCATCGTAGAAGAAGGCATTCGCCTCGAAATTATTCTCGAAACTGCGGAAATCCACATTCGTGCTGCCCACGGTACAGAGATTGTCATCGCTCACCAGCAACTTGCTGTGATTGAATCCACCCGTATAGAGATAAACCTTCACACCAGCCTCTATCGCCTCCATCAGATAAGAACGGGAAGCCCACTCCACCATCCTGGCATCTGAATGTCTAGGCATCAGCAGGCGGATATCTACTCCCGCCAGCGCCGCCGTGCGCATCGCAAAGAGCACAGGCTCCGTAGGCAGGAAATAAGGCGTCTCCATATACACATACTTCTGCGCCTGGAGCAGAATGCGCACATATCCCTGCATGATATCAGGCCATGGAGCAATCGGACTGCTCGTTACTACCTGAACCAGACAATTATTCCTGATTTTCGAATCCACCGGAGGATAATACTTTCGGTTTGACACCAAGGTGCGATCCACAAAATACCAGTCTATCAGGAAAGCACGCTGCAGGGCATACACGCCTCCGCCCTCTATCCTCAGATGCGTATCGCGCCACTTCTGCTTCCCGGTGCCCTTCACATAGCGCTTGGCGATGTTCATGCCACCGATGAATCCTACCCTGCCGTCTATCACGCATATCTTGCGGTGATTGCGGTAGTTCACCTTGCTGGTAAACGCCGGAAACCTTACCGGCATAAACGAATGCACATCGATGCCCGCTTCCCTCATGCGCTCAAAGAAGGCATCCTTCACCTTCCAGCAGCCCACGTCATCGTATATCAGTCTGACTTCCACTCCCTGTTCCGCCTTGTCTATCAGGGCATCAGCCACCAGATAGCCCAGGGCATCATCCTCGAAGATGTAGGTATCCAGATGGATGTGATGCTTCGCCTGACCTATCTCATATAATAAGGAGAAGATGAATTCATAACCATCGGTAAAGATATCCACCTGGTTGTCCTTAAACGGGAATGCCCAGTTCTGATTGGTAAAGAGATTCATCAGCGGCTTGTTGTTGGCTGGGATATGCAGATTCTCCTGCTCGGCAAACTCCAGCATCGAGCGTTTGGTCAACTGGTCCATGCTTCTATCGCTGATCAGCCGTTCCTTTCTCGTGTTCTGCCCGAAGAAGATGTAGAAGATGATTCCCACGAAAGGCATGAAAGCGAGCACAAGAATCCACGCCATCGTCTTGGCGGGCTGCCGGTTGTCCATCAAGACGGTGATGATAGCGGGAATCATGATTGCCATATAAAGCAAGAGATAAATCCAATGAATATATATCATACCTTTCTTTTTTAATCTAGTTGAATACCGAGTTGGTCTGGCTGGCAAGCAGCGAGTTCATCTTCTTCAGTTTCATAAACTCCTCCACCAGCTCCCTGTTCGTAGGATTTCTGGCAAATTCCTGCTGCACCTCTATCAGTCGCTGTGCGATATAATGTGTGCGGAAGCTCAGCAGATCCTTGAAGACAAACTGGCGCAGCTTCTCAGCGTTCAGCTGCAGCTGCAGACTCGCCGTAGAAACCTCCTGTTCTCCCGTCGGCAGACTGGCAATTCTACTCACCTCCGGATCCGGATGGTTGGCAAAATAGGTTTCCGCCACGAAGTTCTCATCCTCCAGATGCTCCAGCGTTTCCTGCAAGATTCTGTTATAAAGTTCGTTATGGAACCTGAACTCATCGCCCGACATATCCAGATAGATATATTGTGCTATCGGCAGTTCTATATCGTTGCCCTCCACATCCTTCACCACGATATGCTTTTCTCCGTGGTGTATGATCAGCTTCACCAGCAGGTCCTCCACCTCCAGCAGCTTGTCCAGCGGCGTCACGCCCCTCATGGCAGCCTGCATTCCCTGCTGTGGGGCAGTAGCCTTCGGGTCTCTCAGTCCAGCCGCGCGCCGTTCTGCCTTCACCTGCTCGCTCATACCGTTTCTCACGAAGTTGTTCAGCGCATTCACGATAATCGCCTCGTTCACGCCCAGCCGGTGGGCGCAGTCGGTGATGTAAGAGGCTCGGGTAATCTGGTTCTTAATCTTCGAGATGCTCTCCACGATGCTGTTGATCGCCTGGCTTCTCTTCACCGGATCGGTCACGCCGTTCAGCGAGAGGTCGGTCTTAAACTGTATGAAGTCCTTCTGGTTTTCCTCTATGTATTTTCTGAAATCGGCAGCGGTATGGCTTCGGGCAAAGCTGTCAGGGTCGTTTCCATCCGGCAGGAAGAGCACCTTCACGTTCATCTCCTCCTCCAGCAGCATGTCGGTACCTCGCAGCGCCGCATGCACGCCCGCAGCATCGCCGTCGTAAAGCAATACGATGTTGCTGGTGAATCGGTGGAGCAGTCTGATCTGATGGATGCTCAGCGCCGTACCCGAGTTGGCCACCACGTTTTCGATGCCGCACTGGTGCATGGAGATTACATCCGTATATCCCTCCACCATATACACGCAGTCTTCCTTGGCGATGGCCTTCTTTGCCTGATACAGTCCGTAGAGTTCCCGCTCCTTGTGGTAGATGATACTGTCGGGCGAGTTCACGTATTTCTGGCTCACACCCTTGGTACGGGTATCCAGCACACGTCCGCCGAAAGCCACCACCTTTCCGCTCACACTCAGCCACGGGAAGATGGCGCGCCCAGAGAATCGGTCCAGATACTTGTCCTGTCCGCTCTTGTTGCCCGCTTCCTCCTTGTCCACCTTGAAGCAGAGGCCGGTATCCACCAGGTATTTCGGCTGATATCCTTTCTTCACCGCCTCGTCGAAGAGCGCCGTGCGCTGGTTCAGGGCGAATCCCAGCTGGAATTTCCGGATGATGTCGTCTCTGAATCCTCGGCTTCTGAAATACTGCATGCCGATGGCTCTACCATCCACATCATTCTGCAGGATGTCCTGGAAGTATTTCGCCGCCCATTCATTCACGATGAACATCGATTCGCGTTCGTTTTCGCGCAGCTTCTCCTCGTTGGTCATCTCGCGTTCCTGAATCTCGATATGGTATTTGTTAGCCAGCCATCTCAGAGCCTCAGGATAGGTCATCTGCTCCAGCTCCATCAGGAAGTTGATGGCGTTTCCACCCTTGCCACAGGTAAAGCAGTGGCAGATGCCACGCGTAGGAGAAACGGAGAAGGATGGATGGGAATCGTTGTGGAAAGGACACAAGCCGACATAGTTGATGCCGCGCTTTTTGAGCGTGACGAATTCAGACACCACCTCTTCTATCTTGGTGGAGTCCATGATACGTGCTATCGTCGGTTTGTCTATCATATTTTCTATCTTATTTTTATGTTGCAAAATTAATACTTTTCTCTGAAAACACAAAACATTTAGGGAAAAAGACGTACAGAAACCGCATGGAAAGCCAAAATGAAACAAATAAAAAAGAAATCTGCTCAAGGGTAAGCGCGAGAAATTCGTCATCATCGTGGTGGACAACCAGCTCGGCATCGCCGGCTACTGCCGATGGCATCCACCCCCACTTCTAACGACCCAGCCATCGTCTTCGAGAAAATCGTGATTGCTGGAAGAGGAGGGAAAGGGAGAGTCAAGGTAATATAAAGGTATAATATAATAATAAGGTTATAGGCACGCCCCCGAAAGGATGCGTGCCTATTTTTATAAAAAATGGTTAATTCATTTGGTAATCAGAAAGTTTCCTCGTATATTTGCAAAAATTATCAAGAGAAATCGCTTATGTGTAAATTTGAAGAAATAGAAGGTTGGCGTCTTTCCAATGGCAAGACCATCCGAGAGATCAAAAATGCCGTGCATGAG
>CDYZ01037514.1_pt1 | contig 10288 bp, 9 predicted proteins | sample 554921 | NCBI WGS metagenome assembly CDYZ01 (sample SAMEA3182058, study PRJEB8094) | gut metagenome | biome: human; feature: gut; material: Stool; isolation source: human stools | place: Canada | collected 2012-11-26 | reverse complement strand
GTCCAATCATTTTCTTTAAGATATTTTACTTCCTTTTCTGACAAAAATTTATAGAAAATAAATCCCAGAATATAATCTTTGTACTCATTTGCCTCAATTTTAGAACGCATCTTATTTGCGGATTCCCAAATTCTAGCTGCTAATTGTTGCTTATTCATAGCCTTCTCCTTGTTTTTAAATATTTTTATTCTTTTATCCAAATTCTTGTCCTAAACAATGGACTTATTATTACTTTTCAGGAATAAACTCCACCATATCTTCTACCTTACAGTCCAGTGCCATACAAACTTTTCCAAGTACTTCTGTTGTTACATTTTCATCCCGGCTCATTTTGCTCATCATATAATGACTTATACCGGCTAACATTTCCAAATCCTTTTTCTTCATATCCCTGTCCAAAAGAATATGCCACAATTTTTTATAACTAACTGCCATTTTATTACACCCTTTCTCTGTTAAAGCATGTGTATTTATATTATATCCCACAAGGTTGATATATTTCAACATTAATACTGTATGTCATACATAAGTATAAAATTTCAAACTTACTTATAACTCTATCTTGATTAAATGGTGAGAATTTTTCTTGGGAACAGCGTAAGTCGGGTGACATTGCCCCACTTAGAGGTGGCTTTGCCTTTAAAAGTAATGAATATTGCTCTGAAGGAGTTCCAATAGTCCGAATCTCAAACATATTATCAGATGGTTCGGTAGGATCAGATTTTGCATACTATAATGAACAGAACTATGACGAGGTATATACCCTTTATGACGGGGCTGCTGTACTTGCAATGTCTGGAGCAACAACAGGAAAAGTGTCAGTATTATATGCTGAAAAAGGGCAGAAATACTATCAAAATCAACGGGTAGGTTATTTTGTGCCTACAGATACTTGCGAGTATAGCTTTATAAGAACGATTATGAGATCACAGTTATTCGCAGACCAATTATCTGCTGTTCTTGTTGCAGGAGCTCAACCAAATGTGTCATCAAAAGAAATAGATGGATTTGAATTTATGATTCCGAAATCAAAAGATGAGCAGCGTTGGATTGGAGAGTATTTTACTAACCTAGATAACCTTATCACCCTTCATCAGCGTAAGTTTTTTATATATAAATCAGATACAAATTTGCATTTCAATTAAACGTCAAAAAGGCATGACGTTAATCCGTCATGCCTTTTCATTCCTATCCTTTTCGAATCTGCTCATTAATAATCTTCATGTCCAATAAACTTGCACTTAGCAATATATCCACCACACCAGACGGCTCCTGCCACCGTTACAGACAGTAGACACTTGAATACCGCCAGTGTGATGATTCCAATTGTAAGATTTCCTGCAAAGTATGCAGAAACCACCCCCTGTATTGGTTTACATAACATAAGCCAGCCTCCCACATAAAGGGCTAGCAGCGTTCCGATGACAGAACAGAGTGTTCCGATCATCAGTCTCAGTGTTTTATGGCTAATCTGTGTTTCCTCTGCCTGTTTTGTAACTTCTTTCATCCTAATTCCCCTCTTCTCTAACATATCCCTTAGCATTTCTACTTGTTTAAACTTTTCAGATAAAAATTTACATTTCTATATCAAATATACAATTTTTTTGTCGAAAATTCAAGTGATTTTCTATTGCAATCTGTTGTAATCTGTTGTATCTGCGCCTTTCTTACTTTATAATAGTAACACAGTAAAAAGAATTTTTTTCAGGGGTGACTCTATTATATGAATGGTCCGAAAAAACTACAACAGATATTGGCTGTTCTCTTTATCTTTACAATTTTATTATGCAGCTGTAGAAAAGCAGAAAATACTCTATCCACAAAACAGGAACCTTCACTGCCAACTATTGTAATTGGCAGTGACAATTATCCGCCTTTTAATTATAGCGGAACAGACGGCAGACCAACCGGCATTGATGTGGAACTTGCCACGGAAGCCTTCCACAGAATGGGCTATCAGGCTGAATTTGTCACCATCGACTGGGAAAATAAAAAAGAGCTTCTGCAGGATGGCAGTATCGACTGTGCCTGGGGCTGTTTTAGTATGGACGGACGAATGGATGAATACAAATGGGCGGGACCTTATATGATCAGCCAGCAGGTGGTTGCAGTCAGTCCGGACAGCAATATTTACACCCTGCAGGATCTTGCCGGTAAAAACATTGCCGTTCAGGCCACCACGAAACCGGAAGATATTTTTCTCAACCAGACCGACCCCGACATTCCAAACATTAACGGGCTTTTCTCCATGCAGAATCGTGAGCTGATTTACCCAATGTTAAGCAAAGGTTATGTGGATGCAGTTGCTGCCCACGAAACTTCTATTTTACAATATATGTCCGATTATCATGTGGAATACCGCATTCTGGATAAACCGCTTCTTACTGTCGGACTGGGTGTGGCTTTCTCTCTTGATGATACCAGTGGGCTTAACGAAGAGCTGTCTGATACTTTAGAGGAAATGCAAAAGGATGGAACCTCTGAGAAAATCATCGGAAAATACTTAGCGCATCCAAGTACTTATCTGGAGGTAGAAAATTATGAAGTCAAATAAGAACAAACCCTTTAGACTGCGTTTTTTCTGGCCTTTTTCAATATTTCTTGGCATCCTGTTCTTCCTTCTGGTATTTTTTACTTCCGCAAACGATGATATCGAATCCACAGAAGAACACCTTGCAGATACGGTTAATTATTTGAAGAAACAATGCTCCACCTACAGCAATTTAAATTTAGCCTCCGAAACCAAGAGCCTGATGCGTATTATTGAATGCTGTCAGCAGGCTGCCCACAATATTTCTACGGATAACCGTCTGCATGGCACAACATCCATGGAAAAAGCTTCCATGGAAGAATTTACAAAAGACCTTTATATTACCGGCATTATTTTTCTGGATGAAACCGGAACTGTAACCTCTGAATATTGTACTGATTCCATTGGCAGTGCCGGTCTAACCGATACGCTGGAAAAAGAAGTTCTTCTGGATGTTGCCATACATCCGGAAAAAACATACTCTTCCAGAATCGACTGTGAAGATGGCTCTTATATCGATCTGGCAGCGGTAGGACGTACCGATACCTCTGGTATTATTGTAACTTATTACCATACACCACTTGATTATATTGAAAGTTACAGCATCTCTTTTCAGAATTTGCTGTCTGGCTACAGTATCAGCCGTAGCAGCACCATTGTCATTACCAGTGGTGATAAAGTGATTGCCTCAAATGAAGAAAAACTCGAAGGAACAGATATTAAGGATATTGAAGTACTACAGAATATAAATAAAAAAGCGGTGAGTGGACAGATGGTTCATGTTCATAATACAGTCTCCTCACCAAAGTATGTCTTTGGTATGTTAGACCAGGGGCAGAATTATTATATCTACGTCTATCTGCCTGAGCATGCAGTTTTTGAAACGACTCCGCGAAAAGTATTTTATTATATGTTTGGTTATATCTGCCTTCTTCTGATTTTCCAGATGCTGCGCTGGAGGACTGACCAGAGCTACCAGGAAGCCCAGTTGAAGAGGGATAAGCTCTATCAGGAATCACTAAAGGAGGCTGCCAAAAAAGCAGAAAGTGCTAACCTTGCCAAGACTGAATTTTTGCAGCGGATGAGTCACGATATCCGGACGCCGATTAACGGAATCCGTGGTATGGTGGAAATTGCCGGACATTATAAAGATAACCCTGTCAAGCAGCAGGAATGTCTCGGGAAAATCCGGGAGGCTTCTGGTCTGCTCTTAGAACTTGTAAATGAAGTTCTTGATATGGGAAAACTGGAATCCGGCGAAATTGTCTTAGAATCCCGCCCATTCCATGTTCTGCACCTGGTCCATGATATCACCACCATCGTAGAAAAGCAGGCTGCGGAACGTGGCATCGAAATTATTTCCGGAGTTCCTTCTGTCCAGCATCCCTGTCTCATCGGAAGTCCTATTCATATCCAACGGCTTCTTATGAATATTGTAAGCAATGCAGTAAAATATAATAAGGAAAATGGAAAAGTCATTCTAAGCTGTCATGAAGTACGTTTCACGGAAGATACTGCCTGGATTGAATTTACCTGCTCTGATACCGGAATCGGCATGAGCAAAGAATTTCAGGAGCATTTATTTGAACCTTTTACCCAGGAAAGCCATGATGCCCGTTCTACTTACAACGGTACCGGACTTGGCATGGCAATTGTAAAGAATCTTTTGGATAAAATGGGCGGAACCATTGATTTTTCCAGTGAAAAGGATGTCGGCACCACTTACCGGATTACGATTCCTTTTTGTATCGACCATAACGCTGCTTCCACTTCTGAAGCAGAAACTTCCGATGAAGAAATCTCTCTTTCCGGCTATCATATTCTGCTGGCTGAAGATAATTTGCTAAACCTTGAAATTGCAGAATTTATTCTGACTGATGCCGGTGCAGTGGTTACCAAAGCCTGCAATGGAGAGGAAGCACTACAGCTTTTTATGGAGGCTTCTCCTTATGAATACGATATCATTTTAATGGATATCATGATGCCGGTTATGGATGGTTATCAGACAACCCGTGCCATCCGTTCCTTAGACCGTCCGGATGCAAAAACAATTCCGATTCTTGCCATGACTGCAAACGCCTTTGCAGAAGACCGTCAGAAAACTTATGCTGCCGGTATGGACGAACACCTTACCAAACCACTGGATACGGAACTTCTTTTAAAAACAATTGCTAAATACACACCAGAGAAAAAAGCTCCAATGACACCATAGTACAGCGGGAGCTTTCTCTTCTTTGCCAGACAACCGTAAGAAACTGCCGACAGCAGGTTCTTACGGTTATTTGATATTATAAAAATCTCTACCCAATCTGACGTCCGACAATTCGATAATAGGTTCTTGAGGTCATCTTGTATACCAGCAGATAAATAACTGTAAATACTGTAATCGTACCAAGGAGACAGTATGCAAACAGTCTTCCATTATTCAGATTCATCACTGCCAGTATCATCCGGATCATTGGAAACGCTGCCAGCACATGTAGCGCAGCGGTAACTATCGGTAGTAAAAATACCATCCGGATCTGTGCACTGATTGTTTTCTTTACCTCTTCATTGCTCATTCCTACTTTTTCCATAATGGCAAAGCGCTCTTTATCCTCATATCCTTCCGAAATCTGCTTATAAAAAATAATAAGTACGGTAATCATCAAAAACAGGATTCCAAGGAAAATGCCAAGGAACAGAAAGCCACCATACATCTGCCGGAAGGAATCTTCATTTTCTGCCCTGTTTTCTATCATGATATAATATTTACCGTCATGCCTTTCTTCCATGCCGTCTGCACCAATTGCCGCAGATACTGCATTTCCACAGGCAATTTTTTCTTCCCTGTTTCCATCGATGTCGATATACAGAGAGTAATAATAGCTGCTGGCATTTTTCCCATATATCTCTTTCTGTGCTTCATACAACGGTGCCATATCTTCTACGCTGTTTACTACCATATAATAGACCTGATTATCCATCCAATGTCCATTTTCAGAAGAAAAATACTGTTTCTGTAAAATAGGATAAGTATAATCCCCAACCGTAATCGTATCTTTATCATAGTCATCACTGGTTGCCAACACCACTTCGTGATCCGAAAGCTCCGGAACCCTTACATTATAAGCTTCCTCATAATCTTCCCTTGTAATCATGCGGAGCATAATAATATCAGAACTATAATCGCCCTCATCATCATGTTTTCGAATTACAAGATTTCCATCTTCTGATATGCAGGAAAATGTCAGCGTCATCATGCCCTGTTCTTCTTTTATACTGCGGTTCTCCTGCCGGATGGTGCGGTTCACTAACTCCCGCAACGCATCACCTTCTGTAATCGGATTTTCACTGGTAATGGATACTCCGATATCTCCCTGATAACGGGCTGCCAGTTCATCATCCAGTCCGGCATACATACTTACCGTTGAAGAAATTACCACCAGTACCATCGTGGATAAAATACAGATGCTTGCCAGTCCTGCTGCATTCTGTTTCATCCGGTAAATAAGACCAGAGACTGCCACAAAATGTTTCTTTTTATAATAATAACTTTTTCTCTTTCTTAAGAACTTAAGCACGGCAATGCTGCCTGCCATAAATATAAAATAGGTTCCGATAATTACAAGTATTACCGCTACAAAGAACAGAAGCACTGCAGTTACCGGATTATCTACTGTAATTGCCATATAGTAGCCTGCTGCAAGTGTTACAATTCCAACTATTGCCATCAGCTTTTTCGTCTTCGGCTCCCGCTCGCCCTGGCTGCTTCCATGCAGCAGTTCCACCGGTTTGGCAAGCTGTATCTGAAACAGATTATATATAAAGGTCAGCATAAAAATACCGGCAAACAAAAGGATGGTACTTACAACGCCACTTTCTGATACATAAAAAACAATTTCTGCATGGTATCCAATCATGGCATACAATAACATACACATCAGTTTACTGAAAGCAATTCCTGCAACAAGTCCGCCACCGATGGCACCCACTGCCGAAAAAAACGTCTCCAGGAAAATTACTTTTGCCAGATGCCTTTTCTCCATTCCAAGAATGTTATAAATACCAAGCTCCTTTTTTCTCCGCTTCATAATAAAGCTGTTGGTGTAAAACAGGAATATCACAGAGAAAAATCCAATAATAACTGCGCCCAGTCCCAACACAAGCTTTACATCCACGGCACCAAATGGCAGTTCGTCCAGTCCCGGATTGTGATTGAGGTACAGCATGGTATAAAAGAATGCCACCGTCAGCATCCCGGTCAACAGATACGGCAGGTAAAACTGTCTGTTGTGCTTTATATTATTTACTGCCAGTTTTCCATATAAACCCCTATTCATGTTTCTCACCACCTGTCGTAAGCATCGTCAGTGTATCTGAAATCTTTGCATACAATTCCTCACTGGTTAAATTACCACGGTAAATCTGGTGGAATACTTCCCCATCTTTAATAAACAATACTCTTCTTGCATGGCTTGCAGCCTTAGTGCTATGGGTTACCATAAGAATTGTCTGCCCCCGCTCATTAATCTTATTAAATAATGTCAATAAATCTTCCGTTGCTTTGGAGTCCAGTGCTCCGGTAGGCTCATCTGCCAGTACCAGCTCCGGCTTGATTATTAAGGCTCTTGCTACCGCCGCACGCTGTTTCTGTCCGCCAGATACTTCATAAGGATATTTTCCAAGAATATCAAGAATTCCAAGCTGCGCCGCAATCGGTGTTATGCGCCGCTCCATCTCTTTATAATCCACACCGGATAACACCAGCGGAAGAACGATATTATCTTTTAATGAAAAATTATCCAAAAGATTAAAGTCCTGAAATACAAATCCAAGATTTTCTCTCCGGAATGCGGAAATCTCTTTTTCCCGGATATCCACAATGTTCTTGCCATTTAATATGACCTGTCCACCGGTGGGCTTATCCAGTGCTGCCAAAATGTTTAAAAGCGTAGTCTTTCCGGAACCGGATTCTCCCATGATTGCTACATATTCTCCTTCTTCCACTGAAAAGGAAAGATTCTTTAATGCCTCTACCTGATTTCCACCCAGGCGGGTTGTATAAACTTTTTTCAGATTATTTACTTCTAAGATTGCCATTGTTTTCTCCTCACTTTATTGCTCTGTCATCTTTTCCATTATCATAGCAAAAAAGGAAAATGTCAGCCATGGATTCTGCTTACATTTTCCCTTTATCTCTTACATTTTTGTAAGATTGAAATTATATTTTCTAGCTTTTTTATTGTACCATAATTATATTCCACATTTTTCAGGTGATAAATTTGCTAATATTTACATTTTTCAGGACATAATTTTGTATATCACTTATCTCTACTTCGCATTTCAAGATGTACCTTCGTTCCCACTCCAATCTCCGACTCAATCGTGATTTCATGGGACAGCTTGCGCATAATTTTCCGGCAGAGATACAATCCGATGCCGGTAGAACGCTTGTCGGCATGTCCATTGTATCCAGTATAACCCTTTTCAAAGATTCGTGGCAAATCCTCCGGTGCAATTCCAATCCCGGTATCTTCGATGATAAGTTCTTTTACTTCTTTCTTCTCGTCTGTCACATTTATTTTCTGGTAAATGGAAATCGTTCCACCGGCAGTATATTTAATGGCATTGGATAAAATCTGTTCGATTACAAATTCCAGCCATTTTTCATCGGTCAGTACCTGCGTGTCAATGGAACTTAATTCCATTTTAATTTTCTTTCGCACAAACAGTCTGGCATACTTGTGGATTGCCTCCCGCACTACTTTATCCAACGAAACTTCACCAATCACAAAATCCGTACTTTTCGCAGACAGTCTGGAAAACTGCAATGCCATTTCCACATACTGCTCAATAGAGAAAAGCTCTTCCCACATTTCCTGGCTCCGCTCATCCTCTTCCTCTGCCAGCAGCAGGCGCAGTGCCGCAATCGGCGTCTTAATCTGGTGCACCCACATGGTAAAATATTCTGCCTGCTCCACCTGCCCGTTTTCCAGCTCATTAATCTGCTGCTGCAGTGTGATATATAACGAACGAAGCATTTTCTGGTAATCCGTTTCCATCTGTCCCCGCGGCAATGACAGCTTATCCATTGTCACAGCAATTTCAGAAGTCTGCTTTTCTAACTTCTTATGATGCAGATAACGCCTTGTAAAGTCTATGATTACTACCAGTAAATACAGAAAGAAGCACAAAAATGCGGCATATCCCCATTGTGCCAGCGGCACCTGCTCGAATCCGATTACAAAGCACAGGATTCCAAAGCAGGCAAGCACTAACAACAGCCATTTCAGATTTTCTTTCAGATAATTTTTGACAAATCTCATTTCAGCCGATACCCGATTCCCTTCTTCGTAAGAATAAAATCCTCCAGACCTGCATCTGAAAGCTTCTTCCTAAGGCGGTTTACATTTACGGAAAGTGTATTCTCATCCACAAAGCAGTCACTTTCCCAGAGCTTTGTCATCAGCGTATCTCTTGAGACTACCTTTTCCTTATTTTCCATCAGTGTCTTTAGAATCCGCAGTTCATTCCTGGTAAGTTCCACTTTCTTATCCTGATAGGTAAGGACTGCTTCCGCCACCTGAAGCATCACTCCGTGATAGGTCAGCATTTCTCCGGTCTCCGTAAAATCATAGGTGCGCCGCAGCATTGCCTGTACTTTTACCGTAAGGACACTTAAGTCAAAAGGCTTTGCAATAAAATCATCCGCTCCCATGTTTACTGCCATGACAATGTTCATATTATCCGCAGCCGATGATAGAAAGATAATCGGCACCTTAGAAATTTTGCGGATTTCACCGCACCAGTAATAGCCATTGTAGAAAGGCAGACCGATGTCCATCAGCACCAGCTGCGGTGCAAACTCCGCAAATTCTTTTGTAACTGCTGAAAAATCTTTTGTGCACTGCACTTCATATTCCCAGTTTTCTAAATGTTTTTTAATACTTCTGGCTATAATTACATCATCTTCCACAAGATAAATCCGGTACATCTTCCCCCTGCCTTTCCGTTTTTCCCATACACTTCACTTTCTCTATGTTTTTCACTCTTTAATCCGATGTTTCATAATACGGAAAAAGATTTATATCCTTGTCTTTTTCCTTGGCAAACATGTTGTTGTATTGCAGGATATTATACTGGTTCAGAAGGTCTGCATCTTCTCCCTGTGCCTCGAAATAATGCAGGAATTCGCCCTGACTCTTGGAATAAAATGCTCTGGAATTCATTGCCGGTATCTCTTTCTGCAAGTCTGCTAAGAACTGGTTATATGCCGGCAGTTCAATACCCGCCTGCTGCAGTGTCATTGTGGATAAGTAATTCAGGCTGGTCAGTTCCACATCTTTACTTTCACTGTCATAATTCGTCCATACAAAAAATGGTACTGTAAATAATTCCTGCAGTTCATCCAAGGTAAGACCGGATAATCCCTTGCCATTCATGGACTGATAGAAATTATTATTCAGGCTCGGCTGATGGTCTCCGAAAAATACGATTTCGACCTTGTCATCCACATTTTCAAAATAAGTAATCAGATTTTCCAGTGCCTTATCGCTCTCATGAATCAGGCTTAAATACTGGTTCACATCACTGAAATAATGATTCTTAAGATTTATGGTATTCTGGAAATTATCATAATAATCGGTATAGCCACCGTGATTCTGCATGGTAACACCTAAGATAAATAATTTTTCATCGGAAGTCTTTGCCTCATACTGGTCAATAATTTTATTGTATAATTCCTGGTCCGTAATATATTCCCGCATGATATTGGTC
>CDYZ01018109.1_pt1 | contig 10360 bp, 7 predicted proteins | sample 554921 | NCBI WGS metagenome assembly CDYZ01 (sample SAMEA3182058, study PRJEB8094) | gut metagenome | biome: human; feature: gut; material: Stool; isolation source: human stools | place: Canada | collected 2012-11-26 | reverse complement strand
AAAAGGCTCCTTTGTGCGGATAAAGGGACTCGAACCCCCACGCCGTAAGGCATCAGATCCTAAGTCTGACGTGGCTACCAATTACACCATATCCGCATCGGTAGGACAAAGGTAGATAAAAATTCACAAAACACTTTAGTACATGACAAAAATTGAAAAATCCTGTCGTGAATTATTGATTATCAATTAATTATATTTGCAAAAGACCTCAAAATCTCGTAACTTTAAGGTATATAACTTCCACATTATTACCATGTTACGAAACCTCAAGGTCCCGCACAAAAGTAGTGAAATTTTCTCGGTAATCCTACCGATATTCAAAGTATCCATGAATCTTGCCCACATCAAATGCCTGTCCATGCTGCTCGGAGCACTCTGCGCCGTGCAGACGGTATGCCTTTCCAAACTGGCAGGGGCATTTGACAGCAAGGCTTCACGGGAATCCTGCTTCCGCCGCATCCAACGCTTCATGTCGCAGATGGTCCTGGACCTGGATGCCGTTGCGGGGTATCTCAAGTCGCGCATCCCGTCCGATGGCCCATACACGCTCACGATGGACCGCACGAACTGGAAGTTCGGAGAGGTGAATATCAATGCGTTAGTTCTGGGCATAGCTTACGATCATATGTCGTTCCCCATCCTGTTCAGACTGCTGCCCAAGCGGGGAAACTCCAATTGCAAGGAACGAATCAATATCATGCAGCGGTTCATCCGCCTGTTCGGTCGTGACAGTATCAAATGCCTGGTAGCGGACCGTGAGTTTGTCGGTAATGAGTGGTTCAAATGGCTCAACGACAACGCTATCCAGTACCATATCCGCATCCGCGACAACTTCTGGGTGGAAGACCCAAGAACCAACAGAAATATACGGGCCCAGCACATATTCGCCAATCTCAAACATGGAGAGGAACGCGTCCTGTATCGTATCTATCGTATCTGTGGAGAACTCTGCTATCTGTCCGGTGCCGTTATCAAGGACAAGACCGGAAAGCCCGAACCGCAGATCCTCGTTTCCTTCTGCCGCCCGGAGGAAGCCCTCCCGGCATATAAGGAAAGATGGACTATCGAGACCATGTTTAAGGGCTTGAAATCCAGCGGATTCAATATCGAGGACACGCATATGGTTCATATCAATCGTATCGAGCAACTCTTCGGGGTTGTTATTATTGCCTATACCTGGGCCTACTGTGTTGGCATTGCCGCCAACATCAAAGTCAAGGCTGTCAGGATTCTCAACAACGGGAGGCGTGCAATCAGCCTTGTCAAGTACGGTCTGAACTTCATCGCTGACGCTCTCCTCAATCCTTTCAGACCAAGTAAAATCAATGTGTTTGATTTTTTGTCATGTACTTAGAAAACAGGATAAAGAACGTATGAAAAAAATCGTGATTTTGTGCATCGCCGCCGTCTCTTTCGCCGGCTGCACGGGTAAGAAGGGTGTGACCGCCGTTGCGGAAGACAAAGGCGTGCTGACCAAAAGCGCCGTTGCCGAAGAGGCTTCGGTGCAGCTTACGGAGGTCTTCACTTCCGAGATCGAGCCTTACAAGGAGAACGACATCACTCCGGCGGCTTCGGGCGTGCACATCGACAGGATTTACGTCGAGGTGGGCGATCCGGTGCGCGAGGGGCAGCTCGTCGTGACGCTCGATCCCACGCAGTACACCCAGCAGCTGGTGCAGCTGAAGACCGTCGAGGACGACTACAACCGCCTGCTGCCGGTCTACGAGGCCGGAGGCATTTCGACCCAGCAGATCGAGCAGGCCAAGGCCCAGCTGGACGTGCAGCGCGAGGTGGTCGCCAACCTCAAGAAGAACATCGAGGTGCGTTCGCCCATTTCGGGCGTCGTCACGGCCCGCAACTACGAGTCCGGCGACCTGTTCGCCCAGCAGCCGATCCTGCACATCATGCAGATCGACCCGCTGAAGGTCGTCGCCAACATTTCGGAGCAGTACTTCCCCAACGTGAAGGTGGGCATGCCGGTGAAGCTGGCCGTCGACATCTTCCCCGACGAGGAGTTCACGGGCACGGTGTCGCTGATCTATCCGGCGCTCGACCCCACGACCCGCACCTTCAAGGTCGAGGTCAAGGTCCCCAACGCCAAACGCACGCTGCGCCCGGGCATGTACGCCCGAACGACCTTCGACATGGGCAGCAAGGAGGGCGTGATGGTTCCCGACGTGGCCGTGCAGAAGCAGGTCGGCTCGGCCGAGCGTTACCTCTACGTCATCGTCGGCGACTCGGTTGCCGAGCGCCGCTCGGTCAAGGTGGGACGCCAGGTCGGCGACCGCGTGGACATCCTCTCGGGGATCGAAGCGGGCGAGCCGGTGGCCGTCACGGCGTTGTCGAAACTTTTCGACGGGGCCAAAGTGGATATTAAAAAAGACTAAAACAGCCCCTTTCCAATGAAAATTTACGAAAGCGCGGTCCGCAAACCGATCTCAACGATCCTGCTGTTCGTCGGCGTGATGGTCTTCGGACTCTTCTCGCTGATGAACCTGGCCGTAGACCAGTATCCCGAGATCGAGATACCCCAGATCTCGGTGATCACGATGTATCCGGGCGCCAACGCCGCCGACATCGAGACCAACATCACCCGTGTGCTGGAGGACAACCTCAACACGGTGAGCAACCTCAAGAAACTGACCTCCAAGTCGCAGGACAACGTCTCGATGATCACCGTCGAGTTCGAATACGGCTCCGACCTGAACGAGGGGGCCAACGAAATCCGCGACGTGGTGTCGCGCGTGCAGTCGCAGCTGCCCGACGACATCGACTATCCGACGATCTTCAAGTTCTCGACCTCGATGATCCCCGTGATGATGCTTGCCGTCACGGCCGAGGAGAGCTATCCGGCGCTGAACAAGATTCTCGACGACAAGCTGGTCAACGTGCTCAACCGCGTCGACGGCGTGGGCGCCGTGTCGATCATCGGCGCACCCGAACGCGAGGTGCAGGTCAACGTCGACCCCGCCAAACTGGAGGCCTACAACCTCACGGTCGAGCAGCTGGGGCAGATCATCGCCGCCGAGAACGTCAACATCCCCAGCGGCACGATCGACGTGGGCAACAACACCTTCAACATCAAGGCCGACGGCGAGTTCAAACTCTCGGACGAGATGCGCAAGGTCGTGGTGTCGAACGCCGGGGGCCGCACGGTGAGACTTTCGGACGTGGCCCAGATCCGCGATACGCTCGAAAAAGCCACGATGGACGAGCGCGTCAACGGCCAGCGGGGCGTGCGCGTGATGTTCCAGAAACAGTCGGGCGCCAACACCGTGAATATCGTCCACGAAATCCAGTCGCGCCTGCCGGAGATTCAGAAAACCCTCCCGAAGGATGTCAAGATGGAGCTGATTTTCGAAGGCTCGCAGGAGATCACCGACGCCATCGGGTCGCTCTCGGAGACCATTCTCTACGCCTTCATCTTCGTCGTGCTGGTGGTGATGGCCTTCCTCGGACGCTGGCGCGCGACGCTGATCATCTGTATGACGATCCCCGTGTCGCTGATCTGTTCGTTCATCTACCTCTTCGCCACCGGCTCCACGCTGAACATCATCTCGCTCTCGTCGCTCTCCATCGCCATCGGTATGGTGGTCGACGACGCCATCGTGGTTCTGGAGAACATTACGACGCATATCGAGCGCGGCTCGAACCCGAAGGAGGCCGCCATCTACGCCACCAACGAGGTGTGGCTGTCGGTCATCGCCACGACATTGGTGGTCGTCGCGGTATTCCTGCCGCTGACGATGGTCCCGGGCATGGCGGGCATCCTGTTCCGCGAGCTGGGCTGGATCGTGACGATCGTGGTCTGCGTTTCGACTACGGCGGCCATTTCGCTTACCCCGATGATGTCGGCTTACCTCTTGAAACTCGAAGGCGGCCAGCACGACTACAAGGGCCTCGGCGTGATCTACAAGCCGATCGACCGGGCGCTCGAATGGCTCGACGACGCCTACGCCCGTTCGCTCGACTGGGTCGTACGCCACCGCCGGATCACCTTCTTCTCGATGATGTCGGTCTTCGTCGTGTCGCTGGGGCTGCTGACGCGGGTTCCCACCGAGTTCTTCCCGCCCTCGGACAACGGCCGCATTTCGGCCATGGTCGAGCTGGAGCAGAACGTCGGCGTCGACTACACGGCGCGCATCGCCCGGCAGATCGACAGCATCATCTATGCGAAATACCCCGAGATCGTGCTCGTCTCGGCGTCGGCCGGCGCCAACTCGTCGGACAACGCCTTCGCGGCGATGCAGACCACCGGTTCGCACATCATCAACTACAACGTGCGCCTGACCGGCGTGGAGGAGCGCGATCGGTCGATCTACGTCATCTCCGACCTGCTGCGCGGTGATCTCGACCGGATTCCCGAGATCCGCCAGTACACGGTCACTCCCGGCGGACAGTCGGGCAGCATGAGCGGTTCGGCGACGGTCAACGTCAAGGTCTTCGGTTATGACATGGACGTGACGAACGCCGTTGCCAACGACCTGAAGGAGAAGATGCGCCGTCTGGAGGGCGTTCGCGACGTGAAACTTTCGCGCGACGACCTGCGTCCCGAGTACAACGTGGTCTTCGACCGCGACCGGCTGTCGTACTACGGCATCAGCAGCGCCACGGCGTCGCAGGCCGTGCGCAACCGCATCGACGGCCTCGTGGCCTCGAAATACCGCGAGGACGGCGACGAGTACGACATCATCGTGCGTTATGCCGAGCCGTTCCGCAACCGCATCGAGGATGTCGAGAACATCACGCTCTACAACGCGCAGGGCCGTCCCGTGAAGCTCAAGGAGGTGGGAACCGTCGAGGAGGAGTACGCCGCGCCGATGATCGAGCGCGAGAACCGCCAGCGCGTCATTTCGGTCCAGTCGACCCTCGGGGCCGGCGTCGCGCTGGGCGACGTGGTGGCCGAGGTCGAAAAGCTCCTCGCCGACTATCCCGCGCCCGACGGCGTGGACCTCGAAGTGGGCGGTACGGTCGAGGATCAGGGCGACGCCTTCGGCGACCTGGGAACGCTGCTCATCCTGATCGTCATTCTGGTGTATATCGTGATGGCCACGCAGTTCGAGTCGCTCAAGTTCCCGTTCATCATCATGTTCACCATTCCGTTCGCCTTCACGGGCGTGTTCCTCGCGCTGTGGATGACCTCCACGCCGCTGTCGCTGATCGCCCTGATCGGCGCCATCATGCTGGTGGGCATCGTGACGAAGAACGGTATCGTGATGGTCGACTACATGAACCTCCTGATCGAGCGCGGCTCGGGCGTCTTCGACGCGGTGATCGCCGGCGGCAAGAGCCGTCTGCGTCCGGTGCTGATGACCTCGTTCACGACCATTCTGGGCATGCTGCCGCTGGCGATCGGCACGGGAGCGGGTTCGGAGACGTGGCAGCCGATGGGCATTGCCGTGATCGGCGGTCTGACGTTCTCGACCATTCTCACGCTGTTCATCGTTCCGGTGCTCTACTCGATCCTCGTGAACCGTTCGCAGCGCAAGGAGCGTGAGAAACTGGCGTGCCTCTCGGCCGAACACCAGGCAAGCAAGCATTGAAAGTGAAAAGCTGAATTAAAATTGATCGGTACTATGAAAGCAGTATTTTTGTCATACAACCAGGCGCTGACCGACCGGGTGAACGCCATCCTCGACGAGCAGGGTATCCGCGGCTTCACCAAATGGGCCTTGACCGAGGGCCGCGGCTCGGTCGACGGCGAACCCCACTACGGCACGCATGCGTGGCCTTCGATGAACGCCTCGATCCTGGCCATCGTCGACGACGAGAAGGTGGCTCCGCTGATGGACGCCTTCCGCGAAATGGACGCTGCGACCAGGATGCAGGGGTCCCGGGCGTTTGTCTGGAATATCGAAAGCGGATTCTGATTCCGCTGCTTGCGGCGCACCTGCCGCACATCCCTCCGGCGGGGCGAATGGAATGTACTCGGGTACGATCCGTCCGCCCCGTTTTTCACGACGCCCGGCATCTGCCCCGCACGGACCGGAATCCCGGTTTCGTCGGTTCCGCGATATTCGGAGACCGGAAGCCGTATTTGAAACGTATGCGGCAATGCGGTGCGAAAAATGAAGCAATGCATCACAAAGTGCCGGGAATTGCGCTATTTTTTCTACATTTGCATCCATGAAACTCACCTTTCTGGGAACCGGTACTTCGCAGGGCGTACCCGTCATCGGCTGCCGCTGCAAGGTATGCACGTCGGCGGACCGGCGCGACAACCGTCTGCGCACCTCGGCGATGGTCGAGACGCGGGGCGTGCGCATCGTCATCGACGCCGGGCCCGATTTCCGCTACCAGATGCTCCGCACGGGCGTGCGGCATCTCGACGCCATTCTGCTGACTCACGAGCACAAGGACCATATCGGCGGTCTGGACGACGTGCGGGCTTTCAATTTCGTCGATTACCCGCCGACCGTCCACAAGGTCCATATCTGGGCCGCCCCGCGGGCGCTGGAGTGCGTGCGCAAGGATTTCGACTATGCCTTCGCGCAGGACAAATACCGCGGCGTGCCGGAGATCGAACTGCACGAAATCGACACCGCAAAGCCGTTCCGTGTCGGCGATGTGGAGATCGTGCCCGTGTCGGGCCACCATTCCGAACGCTTCGAGGTCACGGGCTTCCGCATCGGGCCGCTGGCCTACCTGACGGACTTCAAGACCATCGAGGACGCCGAGGCCGAAAAACTGCGCGGTACGGAGGTGCTGGCGGTCAATGCGCTGCGTTTCGCCCCGCATCCGTCGCATTTCAACCTCGCGGAGGCGCTGGCGCTGATCCGCCGCGTCGGGCCGCGCGAGGCCTATATCACGCATATGTCCCACGAAATAGGCCTGCATGCCGAGACGGAGGCGACGCTCCCGCCGGGCGTGCACCTGGCTTACGACGGGTTGGAGGTGGAAATTTAGGCTCGCATTCCGGCCGCATGCGGTAAGCTTCCGTCAAGGCGGGGGCGGGGCCGGACTTGTAGATGCGGCGGAACGCCGCGAAAACGGCGGGCGGAGATGCAAAACATGAATAAAAAAGATATGAAGACATTGGCAAATAAGGTAATCGTCATTACGGGCGCATCGTCGGGTATCGGCGAGGCGATGGCGAAGGTATACGCCGCGCAGGGCGCAAAAGTGGTGCTCGGAGCGCGCAACGTGCAGAAATTGCAGCTTCTTGCGGGCGACATCCGCGCCCGGGGCGGGCAGGCGGCCTACTGCGGGGTGGACGTGACGAAGCCCGAGGAGTGCCGGGAGCTGATCGAAACCGCCGTGCGGGAGTTCGGCGGCATAGACGTGCTGATCAGCAATGCGGGTATTTCGATGCGCGCCATTTTCGACGACGTGGACCTCGGGGTGCTGCACCGGCTGATGGACGTCAACTTCTGGGGTACGGTCAACTGCTGCAAGTTCGCATTGCCGTATCTTCAGGCGTCGAAAGGCTCCGTCGTGGGCATTTCCTCCGTCGCCGGGCTGCACGGACTGCCGGGCCGCACGGGCTATTCGGCTTCGAAATACGCCATGACGGGATTCCTCGAAACGCTGCGTATTGAGAACCTCAAAAAGGGATTGCACGTGATGATCGCCTGTCCGGGTTTCACCGCTTCGAACGTCCGCTTCTCGGCCCTCACGGCCGACGGGAAGCAGCAGGGCGCCACGCCGCGCAACGAGTCGAAGATGATGACTCCCGAGGAGGTGGCCCGCATCGTGGCGAAGGGCATCCTCCGGCGCAAACGCCTCTGCCTGATGGAGAGCGAAGGGCGCGCCACGCACTTCGTCAAGAAGTTCGCCCCGGCGTTCCTCGACCGGATGTTCTATCTGGTGATGTCCCGCGAGCCGGATTCGCCTTTCAAGTAGCCTGCGGCGGCATACTGCACGGGGGTTCCTTTCGGGAACTCCCGTTTTTTGTGCCTTTTCCGGCCCGGAAACGGCACTCGGAACCGTCGGTTTCACCCTGTCCGAAAACCCCTTTCGAGGCTGTTTTTGGACAAATTCCGTATCCGGTTGCACAAAATTGAAGTTAATTTGAGCGGTTTTGAAAATCAATTCTTCAATTCTCGGGGTGCGTGCGGGGGCTTATCGGTAATTTTGCTTACCGAAACAAGTAAAACCTAAACCAAAAACCAGAACCTCTCATGAGAAGAAATTTTCTCCCCATTCTGGGTCTCCTCTCGCTGTTTGTGCTGGGTTCGTGCTCTGCGGAACGCGATCCCAAAATCGCATCCCTGAAACATGCCATCGGGGTGGCCGACAGCCAATTGCTGGACGCCGCCGCCGAACTCGACACGACGAACTGCTTTCCCCGTTCGCTGATGCCCAGGTTCCGGGCCGTCGATGCCAAAGACTGGACGAGCGGATTTTTTCCCGGGTCGCTTTGGCAGTGCTACCGCTTCACGGGCGACGAAAAACTCCTTGCCGAAGCGGAGAAATACACCGGCCGGCTGGAGGGTATACAATATTATAAGGGGACGCACGACCTGGGTTTCATGGTCTTCTGCAGCTTCGGCCAGCAGATGCAGACGCTGCACGACCGGCATTCGGAAGCGGTGATCGTCGAGGCCGCCAAGAGCCTCGTTTCGCGCTGCGATCCCCGTATCGGCCTGATCCGTTCGTGGGATTTCGGCGAGTGGAACTACCCGGTCATCATCGACAACATGATGAACCTCGAGATGCTCTTCTGGGCCTCGAAACACACGGGCGATCCCGTCTACCGCGACGTGGCGGTCCGCCATGCCGACATCACGATGAAGAACCATTTCCGCGACGACGCCAGTTCGTTCCATGTCGTGAGCTACAACGACGACGGCACGGTCGAGAGCCGGGGCACGTTCCAGGGTTATTCCGACTCTTCGGCGTGGGCCCGCGGACAGGCGTGGGGACTCTACGGCTATACGATGTGCTACCGCGAGACGGGCGATGCGAAATACCTGAAGCATGCCGAACGGATCGCCGATTTCATCATGCACCATCCCAATACCCCTGCTGACCGCATTCCCTACTGGGACTACAACGCTCCGGACATTCCCGACGCTCCGCGCGACGCTTCGGCCGCGGCGGTCGTTTCGTCTGCTCTGTTCGAGCTTTCGACGCTGGTTCCCGAAGCCGAAGGCAAAAGGTATTTCGATTATGCCGAGACGTTGCTGATGAATCTTTCGTCGGACGCTTATCTGGCCAGGAAGGGCGCCAACGGCGGTTTCATTCTGATGCACAGCGTCGGCCACCTGCCCGCCGACAGCGAGATCGACACTCCGCTCAATTATGCGGACTACTACTACCTCGAAGCCATCGGGCGTTATCTGTCGCTGCGGGGCCTCGACCCGCGGCGGATCTGACTCCGGCACTGAAAAAACTAACATAACCTATAACCTATGAAACGCATTTTTACTGAAATTTCGGCGTTCGCTTTCATCGTGGCGGTCCTGTTCTCGGCGGGCTGCCTGTCGGATGATCTGGGACGATCGGACAATGGCAGCGGAACCGGTTCCACGGAGCCGACGATTCCCGACAACAGTGTGATCGACGCGGGTATGTTCAGCGCCCTGAACCTCGATTACCCCGGTCTTGCCGCCGTGAAAGCCTACTACGATTCCGACCAGTATTATCTGGCGGCGCAGGCTTTGCTGGAGTACTACCGCGGACGGACCGATGTGATCAACGGCAATGTCAATCTGATTGCACCCTCGATCTCCGCACAGGAGCAGGAGTGGGCCGATTACGCCCTTGTCAAGAACGAATACCGTTTCTACAACGGCACGTACATGGACGGCGACAAACCCTATTCCTACCTGACGTCCAACAAAATCGACTGGGCGAAACGTGTTTCGGGCGATCTGGAAGAGCGTTACAGTCTGCATCGCCATCAGTGGATGGTTCCGCAGGGCAAGGCCTACCGTACGTCGCTCGACGAGACCTATACTACCGGGTGGGTGACGGTCTACGAGGACTGGCTGACGAATTTCCCCCGCCCGACGGGCGATGTGGACTACGAGGCCGATCCCTCGACGCAGCCCGAGGAGTCGCGCGAGGCGCTCTACGCCTGGCGTCCGATCGACGTGGCCTACCGCGTCGAGAACCAGTGCGACCTGCTTTATTATTTCATGCAATCGACCTCCTTCACGCCGCAGCTGCTTTCGAAGTTCCTGGCCAATCTCGCCGAGCAGGCCGAGCATATCAAGGCGCACTATTCGGAGGATGCCGATACGAAGGCCACAGAGGCCCATGCCGTGTTCCGTGCCGGCACGATCTTCCCCGAGATGAAGAAGGCCGAAGAGTGGGTCGAGAGCGGCTCGGGGTCGATGAACGAGGGCATCGACGCCAGCGTGTTCGAAGTGCTGAATCTCGATTACAGCGGCCTGACGAAGGTGAAGCGCGCCTA
>CDYZ01027769.1_pt1 | contig 10422 bp, 6 predicted proteins | sample 554921 | NCBI WGS metagenome assembly CDYZ01 (sample SAMEA3182058, study PRJEB8094) | gut metagenome | biome: human; feature: gut; material: Stool; isolation source: human stools | place: Canada | collected 2012-11-26 | reverse complement strand
AGTCTGTACATTCCTCGAAGCATACGACCTGAAAGACAAGGTAATCATTCCTTTCTTTACCTACGGGGCTACTACCTATCTGAACGAGTCCATGCAGAAAATTTACAAGGTAACATCCACTTCAAGACATATTCCGGAAACACTTCCCGAAGACCTTGATGCGGAGGATATTACGACACCAGGACGCCCTGATGATGCAGATATCGACATGCCGGGCAACGCTAATGGTACAGAAGGATGGTTACACCGAATCGGAATAGCAGTGCGTTCGGGAATATTCAATACATCTGCCGACTAATTGATAATATCTTTTTCTTCTTCGAGCACTCCGTCTGCCAATGCAATATCTTCCCCCATCTCCCAATACTTCATCCACTTTTACTGGAATTCTCGTAAGAAATCTCTATTTTTGCACTTTAAACAAGAAAAATTATGGGAGCAGCTAAATGGATAGGCGGCATCATCGGCTTCATGGCCGGAGGACCGCTGGGAGCCTTGGCAGGTTTTGTATTCGGTTCATTGTTCGACACCGATTCAAATGACGCAGGCAGTTATTATGGAGAAGCACCAACGCACGGCACTACCTATACCGGGCAACGGAACAGTTTCCTCTTCTCCATGCTCGTGATGGCTTCGTACATTATCCGTGCAGACGGGCGCATCATGCATAGTGAAATGGAATTCGTCCGCCGCTTTCTGAGAAGCACATTCGGTGAGGCTGCCGTGGGCGAGGGAGAACGGATACTGCTCAACCTCTTCGAACAGCGCAAGCAGATGGACAGACAAAACCCACTGGCATTTAAAAACACCATCCGTGACTGTGGAACGCAGATTGCCGCCAACCTGACATACGAGGAACGCTTGCAACTGCTGGTATTCTTGGTAGAAATTGCCAAAAGCGACGGACACGTCTGCAACGAGGAGATAGAAGCCTTGAAAGAAGTGGCCATGTACATGGGACTATCCGTCAAGGAAGTGGAATCCATGCTTAACCTAGGCGGTAGCTCACTGAACGAGGCCTACAAAGTACTTGAAATTGAACCCACTGCCACCAATGACGAAGTGCGTGCCGCTTACCGCCGCCTAGCCTTGAAACACCATCCCGACCGGGTGGCAACGCTGGGCGAAGACATCAAGAAAGCCGCAGAAGAGAAGTTCCAAAGCATCAACAATGCCAAAGAACAGATATACAAGGCACGAGGTATGAAATGACGTACCTCGCTCCTTGCCTTGTGGACAGCATCATGACGTTTATAAACATTCTATAATTAACATCAACCCACACACTTATGAAGAAAACCCTTGCAATCCTTGCACTAGGCCTTACTGCCATTGCCGGACATGCCGCCACGCCGCTCTGGATGCGCGATGTGCAAATCTCTCCCGACGGTACGGAAATCGCATTCTGCTACAAAGGAGACATCTACAAGGTGCCGGCCAAAGGTGGAACCGCCACACAGCTTACTACCCAAGAGAGCTACGAATGTACCCCCATATGGTCGCCGGACGGCAAACAAATAGCCTTTGCCAGCGACAGATACGGCAACTTCGACGTATTCGTGATGCCGGCAGACGGCGGAACCGCCCAACGGCTCACTACCCACTCCACCGGTGAGATACCCTCCACATTCACTCCGGACGGAAAGTATATCTTGTTTTCCGCATCCATCCAGGACCCGGCAAGCAGCGCTCTTTTCCCCACTTCGGCCATGACCGAGCTTTACAAAGTACCTGCAACGGGAGGGCGTACGGAGCAAGTGCTGGGCACCCCTGCCGAAGCGGTCTGCTTCGACAAGGCGGGCCATCAGTTCCTCTACCAAGACCGCAAGGGATTTGAAGATGAATGGAGAAAGCACCACACCTCCTCCATCACCCGCGACATCTGGCTGTATGATGCAAAGACGGGTATCCATACCAACCTCACCGACCGCGCGGGCGAAGACCGCAACCCGGTGTTGTCACCCGATGGAAGAACGGTTTACTTTTTGAGTGAGAGAAACGGCGGCTCATTCAACGTGTATGCCTTCCCGCTGGCACAGCCCCGAGAGGTGAAGCCCATCACCAGCTTCAAGACACATCCCGTGCGCTTCCTCTCCATGAGTGACGGCGGGACGTTGTGCTACAGTTACGACGGCGAAATCTATACCCAGCAGCCGGATGCCACCCCGAAGAAAGTCGCCATAGAACTGGTGCGCGATGACCGGCCGCAATTCGCCAACCTGCAGTCTTCCGACGGAGCCACCTCTGCCGTTGTGTCCCCGGACGGAAAACAGATTGCCTTCACGCTGCGCGGAGAAGTCTTTGTCACTTCGGCAGACTATGCCACTACCAAGCAGGTGACGCACACACCGGCACGCGAAGCGGGCCTCTCCTTTGCGACGGACAACCGCACCCTGGCCTACGCCAGCGAGCGAGGCGGCAACTGGCAGCTCTACCTTGCCAAGATAGCCCGCAAGGAAGACCCTAACTTCCCGAACGCCACGCTGATTGAAGAAGAAGTGCTGCTGCCCTCCACCACCGTGGAACGTGCCTATCCGCAATTCTCGCCCGACGGCAAGGAACTCGCCTTTATCGAAGACCGCATCCGGCTGATGGTGCTCAATCTGGAGACGAAGAAGGTGCGCCAGATTACGGACGGCTCCACCTGGTACAGCACCGGCGGAGGATTTGACTACGCATGGTCGCCGGACGGTAAATGGTTTACACTTGAGTTCACGGGTAACAAGCACGACCCCTACTCCGACATCGGCCTGGTCAGCGCAGAGGGAGGCAAAGACATCATCAACCTCACCAATAGCGGCTACATGAGCGGCTATCCCCACTTTGCGCTGGACGGCAACGCCATCCTTTTCACCACCGAACGCTACGGCATGCGTGCCCATGCCTCATGGGGCTCGCTGAACGACGCCATGCTCGTCTTCCTCAACCAAGACGCCTACGACAAATACTGCCTGAGCAAAGAAGACTACGAGTTGCGCAAGGAGCTGGAGAAGGAGCAGAAGAAGTCTGCCGGGAAGGACACCCCCCAAGGCAAAAACAAGGATAAAAAGAAGAAAGACGACAAGAAAGACAGCAATGCTGACGAAAAAGATGACCAGCCGAAAGACATCGTCGTAGAGCTGAAAGGCATCGAAGACCGTGTGGTGCGCCTCACCCCGAACTCTTCCGACATGGGCAGCACCATCATCTCCAAGGATGGCGAGACACTCTACTACCTGGCAGCCTTCGAAGGTGGCTACGACCTCTGGAAGATGAACCTCCGCAAGAAGGAAACCAAACTGCTGCACAAGATGGATGCCGGATGGGCGGACATGCAGCTGGACAAGGACGGCAAAAACCTCTTCTTGCTGGGCAGCCGCAAGATGCAGAAAATGGACACTTCATCCGATGCGCTGACCCCCATCACCTTCCAGGTAGATGCCAAGATGGATTTGGCTGCGGAGCGCGAATACATGTTCGACCACGTGTACCGCCAGCAGCAGAAGCGATTCTACAACACCTCGATGCACGGAGTGGACTGGGACAAGATGACCGCCGCCTATCGCCGCTTCCTGCCCCATATCGACAATAACTATGACTTTGCCGAGCTGCTGAGCGAATGGCTGGGCGAACTGAACGTATCTCACACCGGCGGCCGTTTCTATCCCAAAGGGCAATCCGAACCTACTGCCAGCCTGGGATTGTTCTTCGACTGGAACTACACGGGCAAGGGCATGCTCATTGCCGAAGTAGTGGAGAAAGGCCCCTTCGACACAGCCAACACCCGGGTGAAAGCCGGCACAGTCATCGAAAAGATAGACGGCGTGGAAATCACCCCCGATGCGGACTATTACACGCTGCTCAACAACAAGGCACGGAAGAAAACACTTGTTTCTCTCTTCGACCCGCAGACCAAGGAGCACTGGGAAGAGGTCATTATCCCCATTACGAACGGTGCGTTCAGCGATTTACTCTACAGCCGCTGGGTGAAACAGCGTGCGGCAGACGTTGACCGATGGTCGGGTGGCCGATTGGGTTACGTGCACATCGAGTCTATGGGAGACGACAGTTTCCGTTCCGTCTACTCGGACATCCTGGGCAAGTACAACAACCGCGAAGGCATCGTCATCGACACCCGTTTCAATGGCGGCGGACGCTTGCACGAGGATATAGAGATACTTTTCAGCGGACAGAAATACTTCACCCAGGTGGTGCGCGGCCGCGAGGCGTGCGATATGCCCAGCCGCCGCTGGAACAAACCCTCCATCATGGTGATGTGCGAGGCCAACTACTCCAATGCGCACGGCACGCCGTGGGTTTACAGCCACCGCGGACTGGGCAAGCTGGTAGGCATGCCCGTGCCGGGAACCATGACCAGCGTGTCGTGGGAACGCCTGCAAGACCCGTCATTGGTATTCGGCATCCCCGTCGTGGGCTACCGCCTGTCGGACGGCAGCTATCTGGAGAACTCGCAGCTGGAGCCGGACATCAAAGTAGCCAATTCACCCGAGACCATCGTGAAGGGAGAAGACACACAGCTGAAAGCTGCCGTAGAGGAACTGCTGAAGGAACTCGAAAAATAAGTACCGCCCTGCCCCACGCAGGAATACCGGTCATATAGGCCGATATATATATTAAGATGATGTGTCAAAACGGTTGATGGCACATCATCTTTTTTTATATGCCACAAGGAAGCAAGACTTTTTCTATCTCACTTTTTTGCACTATCTTTGTGACATAAATTCCTAACTCTTTAACTGATTATGTTTGCTGACTTGTTAAACTCCTCCTATTTCGCGCTCTTTCTCATTGTGGCTTTAGGCTTCATGTTGGGAAGAATCAAGATTAAAGGGCTTTCGCTCGACGTCTCCGCCGTCATCTTCATTGCCCTGCTGTTCGGACACTTCGGTGTCATCATCCCCAAAGAATTAGGAAACTTCGGACTGGTGCTCTTCATCTTCACCATCGGCATCCAGGCCGGTCCCGGATTTTTCGACTCCTTCCGGAGCAAGGGCAAGACGCTTATCATCATCACCCTGCTCATCATCTGCTCCGCCGCCCTGACGGCAGTAGGACTGAAATATGCCTTCGACATCGATACTCCCAGTGTCGTGGGACTGATAGCCGGTGCCCTGACCAGTACGCCGGGACTCGCCGTTGCCATTGACAGCACCCATTCCCCACTGGCATCCATCGCTTACGGTATTGCCTATCCTTTCGGCGTTATCGGCGTGATTCTCTTCGTTAAGCTGCTGCCCCGTATCATGCGCATCGACCTCGACAAGGAGGCGCGCCGGTTGGAGAAGGAACGCCGCAGCCAGTTCCCGGAACTGACAACCTGTCTGTTCCGCGTAACCAACCCCGCCGTCTTCGACCGGAGCCTGATGCAAATCAATGCGCGCGCCATGACCGGAGCCGTCATCTCACGCCACAAGCACAACGAGCAGATAGCCATCCCCACCGCCCAGACCATCCTGCACGAGGGAGACTACATACAAGCCGTGGGTAGCGAAGAGGCCTTAAACCAGCTCGCCGTCCTCGTGGGCGAACGCGAAGAAGGCGAACTGCCACTCGTAGACATGCAGGAGATTGAATCCCTGCTGCTCACCAAGAAGGATATGATAAACAAGCAGCTGGGCGACCTCAACCTGATGAAGAACTTCGGCTGCACCGTCACCCGTATCCGCCGAAGCGGCATCGACCTCTCCCCCTCGCCCGACCTCGCCCTGAAATTCGGCGACAAGCTGATGGTGGTGGGCGAGAAGGACGGCATCAAGGGAGTGGCACGCCTGCTGGGCAACGACACCAAGCAACTGTCCGACACCGACTTCTTCCCCATCGCCCTGGGCATCGTGCTGGGCGTGCTCTTCGGCAAGCTCAACATCTCCTTCTCGGACAGTCTGTCGTTCTCTCCGGGACTGACGGGAGGCATCCTGATGGTCGCCTTGTTCCTGAGCGCCATCGGAAAGACCGGCCCCATTCTGTGGTCCATGTCCGGCCCTGCCAACCAACTGCTGCGCCAGCTGGGACTGCTGCTCTTCCTTGCCGAAGTAGGGACATCGGCAGGACGGAATCTGATGGCCACGTTCCAGGAAAGCGGCTGGCTCTTGTTCGGCGTAGGCGCCGCCATCACGCTGGTGCCCATGCTGGTGGCAGTATGCGTAGGCCTGTTCGTGTTCAAGATAAACATTCTCGACCTGCTGGGCACCATCACCGGCGGCATGACCAGTACGCCCGGCCTTGCCGCCGCCGACTCCATGACGGACAGCAACATACCGAGCGTGGCCTATGCCACGGTATATCCCATTGCCATGGTGTTCCTCATTCTGATAATCCAGGTGATAGCCTCCGCAGTCTATTGACGCATGAAGACGTACAGCCGGACAGAAACCATCGCCCGCATGAACGCACTGGCCGGAGCCAATGTGCCCTTCCTCTTCATCGTAGACTACGCGCAAGAGCAGTCGCACATTGAGCCCCTCGACCGGATAGACCCCGCCACCTGCCTTTTCCAATTCCCGAAGGCAGGCAACACGGAGACGGCTGCAACAGCCCTTGCCAGAAGCACAGCCGCCCGATGCGCCGGCCCTATCCAGTGGGACATCACTCCCCCTTCCCCCGCCGCATACAGACATTCGTTCGACCTCGTGAAGCAAAACCTGCTGGCAGGCAACAGCTACCTGACGAACCTCACTTGCCGGGTACCCGTCACCACCAATCTGACACTGGAAGAAATATTCCTCCACTCCGAAGCCTTGTACAAGCTGTGGCTGAAAGACCGGTTCGTCTGCTTCTCCCCCGAAATCTTTGTCCGCATAGAGAAGGGCAAGATAAAGTCCTTCCCCATGAAAGGCACCATCGACGCTACCCTGCCCGATGCGGAACAGCTCTTGATGCAGGACACCAAAGAGGCAGCCGAGCACGCCACCATCGTCGACCTGATACGCAACGACCTCAGCATGGTTTCGGAACACGTCGAAGTGACCTCCTACCGATATATAGACCGCCTGCAAACCAATAAGGGCCCCATCCTCCAGACCAGCTCCGAGATATGCGGCACCCTGCCCGAAGACTACACCGCACACCTGGGCGACATCATCTTCCGCCTGCTTCCTGCCGGCTCCATCACCGGCGCCCCCAAGCCCAAAACCGTAGAAATCATCGCCCAGGCCGAAGACTACCGCCGGGGCTTCTACACCGGCATCATGGGGCATTATGCCGACGGACAGCTGGACAGCGCTGTCATGATACGCTTCATCGAGCAGGAAAACGGCCAGCTCCACTTCAAGGCAGGAGGCGGCATCACCGCCAAAAGCCGGTGGGAAAGCGAATACAACGAAGTAATACAGAAAATATATGTGCCTATTTATTGAAACCATACGCATCGACCACGGAAGGGTCTGCAACCTTTCCCGCCACAACCGGAGGCTGAACGATACCCGCGCCCACTTCTGGCCGGAAAGCACACCGCTGCAACTGTCCGATTATCTGTCGTCTCCCGGCTGTGGAGCAGGCATCACCGGGGCGGGCATCGTCAAGGCACGCGTAGTGTATGGTGAAAAAGGTATTGAAGACCTCAGCTACTCCCCCTACGCCGTGCGGCACGTGCATTCGCTGGCACTGATGCAGGCCGATACCATCGACTACACCTACAAAAGCGCCGGACGCGAACCGCTGAACTGCCTCTTTGCCCTGCGCGGCGCATGCGACGACATTCTGATTGTGAAACAAGGCCTGCTGACAGACACCTCCATCGCCAACATCGCCCTTTCCGACGGTACCCACTGGTACACGCCGGCACATCCCCTGCTGAAAGGGACCAAACGGGCAGCCTTGCTGGAAGAAGGAATCTTGCAGGAAAAAGATATCAGACCGGAAGACTTGCCTTCATTCTCTACTGTCAGGCTGTTCAATGCCATGATTGACTGGGGAGAACTGGAACTCCCCGTACGGAACATCATCCCGTAGAGCCTCTACTCGTGCATATCGTTGAGATGTATCTCCAAAGACTTCACCGATATATATATTTCGTACACCGATATGGCCAGCGAAATAATCAGCAATATCAGCGCCAAACCGAAGATATAGGCCGAAAGCAGATGGAGACGGATATAGACAAAGAACATGCTGACCACGCACAGCAGCAGGCTGCCGATGCCCGCCACCTGCATGGCACGCGTCAGGTAGAGCCGCTTCCTCAGGTTGGCAATCTGCGCCGCCTTCACCGAAGACGGGTTCTCCATGTACTGTTCCTTCAAGGTGCGCACCAGTTGGGCATAGGACAAGAAACGGTTGGTATAGGCCAGCATAATCAGCGATATGGCCGAAAACAGCAAGGCGGGGGTGGTTAAATCTATTTCCATAAGAATGATGCTTAATTATATCTATCCGTCCCGATAGCAGGACTTACCTCCGCAAAGATAAACGAAAGATTGAAACCACAGAAACAAGTTTCCTTTTTTCCATTTCCCAAAGATTTATCCTACTTTTGCAGTGACAATAAAAAAACTCCTTACCACCGTAACTTAACAAATACGACCATGCGATATACCGTTTCCGCTCCTGCCTCACTGCACGCAGCCATACAGCTCCCGGCATCCAAAAGTATCAGTAACCGGGCACTCATCCTCCACTCCCTTGCCCACGGCAATATCCTGCCCCGCAATCTGAGCGATTGTGACGACACCATAGTGATGACTCGCGCCCTCGACGGAAATCCCGGACATATAGATATCCTTGCCGCCGGCACCGCCATGCGTTTCCTCACCGCCTACCTCAGCGTAACTCCTGGCACCCGAATCATCACCGGTACGCAACGCATGCAGCAACGCCCCATCCGCATACTGGTAGACGCCCTGCGAGAGCTCGGCGCCCGCATAGAATACGTCGGAAATGAAGGGTTCCCTCCCTTGCGCATCACCGGAACAGAACTGACCGGCAGCGAAATATCCCTCGCCGGCAATGTCAGCTCACAATACATATCCGCCCTGCTGATGATTGGTACCGTCCTTCCCAAAGGCCTGCGCCTGCACTTGACGGGTGACATCATCTCCCGCCCCTACATCAACCTGACCCTGCAACTGATGCGCGACTTCGGCGCCCAAGCCGACTGGGTCTCCGAAGATTGCATCACCGTCAGCCCCGGCGGATACACGGATACCCCTTTCACCGTAGAAAGCGATTGGAGCGCCGCCTCTTACTGGTATCAGATGATGGCAATAGAAGGAATTAAAAATGAAAAAATAAAAGGGGGAGACAGAAGTAGCGCAAAAGAAAGTGAAGACAGCACGAAGGAAGAAGCGCACACGGCAGAAATCGAACTGCTCGGTCTCTTCGCCCACAGCTATCAAGGCGACAGCCGCGGCGCGGAAGTCTTTACCCGCCTCGGCGTCCATACCGAATATACAGACCGGGGAGTAAAACTGACCCGGAAGGGTACTCCCGCCACCCGTCTCGACGAAGACATGGTGGACATCCCGGACCTGGCGCAGACCTTTGTCGTCACCTGCTGCTTGATGGACATCCCTTTCCGCTTCACCGGACTGCAAAGCCTCAAAATAAAGGAGACCGACCGTATCACCGCCCTCATTACGGAACTGCGTAAACTGGGTTACGTCGTGCGCTCCGAGCAAGACAGCATCTTGTTGTGGGATGGCGAACGCTGCCCGGCAGACGCTGACCCCGTCATCGCCACCTACGAAGACCACCGTATGGCCATGGCATTTGCCCCCGCCTGCCTTGTACTGCCCCAAATACGGATAAATGAACCACAGGTCGTTACCAAATCTTACCCTGCTTACTGGGAAGACTTGCAAAAGGCGGGATTTAAAGTCTGCCAAGATGCAATGCAATCTTAGAATAAAGCTTTTATTCTTAGAAATACAGCCTTTATTCTTAAGAATATAACCTTTATTCTTAGGAATAAAGGATACATTCTAAGATTAGGATGCATCCAAAGTAGTTTTATACTGCGTTCCAGGCAAGTAATGCCTGCGTCGGGTGGAAGTAATCTGCCTACCTGCAATCTGACTCATTATTTTGTCGTGTACAAAACAATGTGTATCTTTGTCCGTTCTATTAATGGAACATGTTTTTCAAGAAAAGGAAGCCCATGTGGATATTGATTATTAGCCTGATTGCCCTTGCCCTCGTGGCAGCCACAGCCGGAATTATACGCAACCGGAAACTGCAGAAGAAGATAGACCGCGGCGAACTGGACGCCATGCCCGAAGTGCAGGAAGTGGATGCCGAGTGCTGCGGACAGCATGAAATCTGCGAACGTGACAGCCTGCTGGCAGCCGTCAGCAAGCAAATAGAATATTACGATGACGAAGAACTGGACAAATACATCGGCACCGCTCCCGATGCCTATACTCCCGAGCAGGAAGACGAGTTCCGCGACGTGTTCTACACCATGCAAGACACGGACGTAGCCGGATGGGT
>CDYZ01011583.1_pt1 | contig 10441 bp, 9 predicted proteins | sample 554921 | NCBI WGS metagenome assembly CDYZ01 (sample SAMEA3182058, study PRJEB8094) | gut metagenome | biome: human; feature: gut; material: Stool; isolation source: human stools | place: Canada | collected 2012-11-26 | reverse complement strand
GGTCTATGACTACCTCATGGACGTTGGCAACCGCAGCGGCAAGTTTATGGACGCATCGAAAAACCGGTATCTGGTCGACCACCTCAACCAGACGCTCGACTGGCTCACCTCCATCGAGGCAACCGTGAAAGGCGACCCTGTGCAGGTGCTCGCCCAGCCGTGGGAGCCGCTGTCCAAGCCGGTGGAGAAGGATGGCGTACTCAAAACGCACTTTGACGTGCTCGACGTCGAGCCCATCCACGTCAGCCTGCAGCCGTGGCGCGTGCACAATTCTCCCGGCGGCGGCGGTCAGACCAACGGCGAGGGCGGCGAGATCTCCACGCCCCTGACGCTGTACTATGAAAATGACCTCGGCGGTGAGATCATCTATGACACCGCCATGGATGAGATCCTCACGGATGAGGCGGGGGCCGTCACCGGCGTGACGTGCACGCGCAAGGGCGGCGCCAAGCTCACGCTCTACGCGAAAAAGGGCGTCATCCTCGCGACCGGCGGCTATGCCCGCAACAAGGATATGGTCGCGCGCTATCCCGTCGCACACTACTTCAGCAACGTGCCGCACGGCAACGTCGGCGACGGGCTGACGGCCGCCGAGAAGCTCGGCGCGCGCAACTACGAGCACCCGGCCGTGCAGGTCGTGTACACGAGCCTGACCAACGGTGTCGGCATCAACGACGAGTCCGGTCTCATCGTCAACGACCGCGGCGAACGTGTCGTCAATGAGTGGAGCTATCAGTACACGGTCAGCGACGCCATCGCCCGCTCCGGCAGCAACTGCGCCTGGTACATCACAAGCGGCAAGGAGCCCTACGGCGGCGTGCAGTATGGCTACAAGGCCGCTGCCGCCGGTAAGTCCAAGGATCCCTGCGCCACCTCCATCGAGGGGCTGGCCAAAAAGATGGGCTGCGACCCGGCGACGCTGCAGGCGACCTATGACCGCTACTGCGAGCTGGTCGAACGTGGCGTCGACGAGGATTTCGGGAAGCCGGCAGAATTCCTGCACCCGATCAAGGGCCCCAAGTTTGTCGCCCTGCGTCTGCATCCGTGCGTGACCGTCACATTCGGTGGCCTCGAGACGGACATCTCCGCGCGCGTCATGAAGCCCGATGGCTCCGTGATCCCGCACCTGTATGCTGCGGGTGAGGTCGCCGGCACCGGCATGTACGGCACGCAGTACCCGACCTGCGGCACGTCGATCGGCAGCGCCCTGTTCTACGGACGCATCGCCGGGCGCGCCGTCACCGATCAGGCGCTGCTGTGACGCGCCCGACGGCATCCAAGCCTGATTTTGAGCGCCTCAGAGTTGACTCTGAGGCGCTTTTTTGTACCGGAAAGGAAATGCTCTTCTTAATTAAGCAGCCGTATCGAAAGCCCCCGTGCCTCAGAGCGTGACGCCGAGGCACGAGGGTACATATTTTTCCTGCGGCGCTCACCTGGCGCTGCCGCATTCTTTTTTCATGGCCTTGTAGCCGATGAGCACCGTCCACACATAGGCGCAGGTCTTGGGGATCATGAGCATACCGATCATCGGCACGACATCCGCCCACAGCACCACCGGGATGTAGAAGCCGAAACTCAACACGATGGTCAGCCACATCCAGCGAAACGCCCGGTCATCCCGCGCCTTTGCGCTGCGGAAAAACAGCACGATCACGAGCAGACCGATCAACGCAAACGGGATGTTGCGGTAAATGCCCCACGCGAGCGGTGCGCCGCCGGTCAGCCACCGGTTCTGCGGCATCATGCACAGCACAACGCGCGCGGCAGCCAGAACATACACGGCGGCGGTCAGGCCGCGCTTGCCCTCGATCTGATAGCGCCTGCGCCAGACATAGTAGAGCAGCACATAAAACACCGTCATCGTGACGGAGGTGATCCACTTGCCGAGACCGAGCGCGAAGGTGTAGCTCTCAAGGCCGGTGGTGCACAGCGCCAGCGCGCGCGGGATCAGGTGGAACGAATCGCCTGCCCCGAGCACAACGGCCATCCAGCCGAAGAGCGTGTACTGAACGTTACCCCTGCTGCGGCGGATCATGAGGATGCCGATCGTGATGACTGTGCTCAGATAGGCGGCATCAAATAGCGTTTCAACAATTGCCTGCATAGTTTAGTCTCCTTTTTCGTCCTGGAATGCTGTTTTCTCTTCGCCGGCGGCGATGGCCGCCCTGACGAACTGATAACCGAAGCGAATGCCGGCCGTCAGCAGCGAAGCGCCGAGACCGGTATAGAACACCGCGATGAAGCGATCCGGCGCGAGGCCGCTCGAGCGCAGCCAGATGCCGCCGCTCATCATCACGGCCATGATGATGAAGGACTTCACGTCGAAGAACTTGAGGAAGAAATGACGCTCCTCCTCATAGCCCGTGATGCGGGCCGTGTGCTTTTTGACCAATCTGCCGAATATGAAATACTGGAACACGGCAAAGACCAGCGCTGACAGCACGAAATTCAGTGCGCTCAGATAAGCGGGATAAGCCAGCACCCCGAGGCGCAGGATGTTAACGCCCGCCGCCCCCCACACGAGACAGGCGATGAGCAGCAGTGTGTTGCGTTTGACTTTCATGACATTCGACCTTTCTATGTGAACAGTGTTCATTTTGCGGTTTGCAATTGCCCGCCGAAAGGCGGGCTTTTGGATTTAATACAGCGTTCTGCGCACGATCTCCAGCACGGCAGTGGGATCGCAGTCCTGCCGCAGCATGGCCGAGAGCATCTGCGAAAAGAGCACATCCGCAAACCGCTCCACGGTGAAGGTGTCCGTAAAGGCGTCCGGCCGGATCTTCGCGTCGCGCCTGAGCACTGCGCACAGGCCCGCCAGAATATGCCCCCACGTCTGCTGCATGCGCCGTTTGCCGTCGGGCCGCTCATCCCGAAGGAAGCCGATGGAGTGCAGGGTGAAAAAGCCGGGGTACTGCTCACAGCCGTAGGCGATGCGCGTATACATCCACGTGACGCACGTCTGCACATCCTGAAACACGTCCGCGTCATCCGGGCGGTGGAAGATCTCCTGCCAGACGCTGCCGACCGTTTCGCTCAGCAGCGCAGCCTTGGAATCAAAGTAATTATAGATCGAGCCCACCGATACGCCGCAGGCCGCGGCGACCGAGCGGATGCTGACCGAGGACCACCCCTGCTGCCGGATCAGTTCCCGGCTGGTTTTCAGGATCTCCTCTTTGGATGTGACCGCTGCGTTCATACAAGCACCTCAACTTGAACTGTGTTCATGTTCGAGCATCATTATACGCAGATCCCGTCGGAAGTCAAGTACAAAAACCAACAAAAAGCCATACGCCTCCCGGCCCATTCCACTGCCCCTTGCATGCACGACAGCGAAGGCGCGCAAAGCGCCTTCGCTGTCGATATCCGTTTTCTGTGCTCCCACGCTGCTGCGCGGACAGGCCCCCGACCCCGGCAGCAGCCGCTGCCGGCCAAAGGGCATGCTGCCCGCCACCTCACACGTCGCGGAATACGTCGATCATCCCCGCAAACCACGACAGCTCGCCTGCGAAGCGGCGGCGCAGCTGCGCCGGGTCTTCATTCCCCTTGCCGACATCGAAAAAGCCGCGTCCGCTATGAACGGCAAGGTACAGTCTGCCATCGCGATTGAGATTCACGGCAAATTTCCCGAAGGAAGAATCCGCCAGCGTCAGGATCTGCGCCGCACGGTCGGGCATCAGGATGCGCAGAGCGGCGGCTTCATCGCCGCAGCTCACGCAAAAGCGCCTGTCAAAGTCCTCATTGCCTGTTTTGACAGTTTTGACGCTCAGAAACCTGTCCAGCCCCGCTCTCGGCCAGATGGTCAGCCAAGTGGGAATTTCGCGCTCAAGCTCACAAAGCAGCCACTGGCCGGTATAGACCTCATGCTCGGTTTTCTCCCACTGTCCGCTTTCCTCGCGCTGAAACGCATCCACCTCCGTCAGCTTGACGGTGCACAGCTCCGTAGTCAGTCCCTGATATGTCCCGCGGATGTACCCGCTGCCGCTGCAATAGCTGTGGCCGGGCAGCGGGATGTTCGTGTCCTCGGCGTTGAGAAGATGCGCGGCGGGGTCGATCTGCACATTTTCGAACACAGCGCTCACCACATCCGGCGCGATCGCCCGGAAGGCCTGCTGTCCCGCCTGTTCTCTGGTTTTTCTCTGTATCGTCTGCCCCAGCGCGAGGATCACGCCGCCCAAAATGACCGGCACGATGTTGCCGCCCAGGACCATGCCCGCCACAGCGATGACCACTCCCACCAGGGAGAGGAGTCTGCCGGCCAGTTTGCCGCTCCTGTGCCTGCGCAGCTGCTGCGAGAGCGCCTCGTCTGTCATACTTCTGTTCTTTTCTTCCATATCCTTCTCCTTATTCCGCCGCGCCGGTCAGAGCCGGGCTCGCCTTGAGCTGATCCAGCACACAGCACATCTCCTGCAGCGAACGGACGTAGCTCCGGCGCACCGCGTCAAGATCGCGCAGGTCCACGCTGCCCGCAGCTGCAGCAAAGGCGTAGTCCGTCTCCAGCGCCAGCGAAAAGGTGTTTTCCCGCCAGCAAAGGCTCAACAGCTGCCCCTCGACGCTGCGGTCGAACGCCATCAAAAAGCCGATCGTCTGCGGCGTCAGCAGACGGACAGCGTCTTGCTCGCTGTCTGCCGCGACGCAGAAGCTGCGGTCAAACACCGCGTGCCCCGTCAGGATGCCGCGGGGACTGTCGGCCGTCCGCGCGGCGGCCAGCACAGGCGATGCGGCGGAGACACGCGCCGCACAGCGCAGGACAAGCCCGCGGAAAACCATGCTGCTGCAAGTCTCGAAGCCCTCATGGGGCGTCCCTCTCTGATACACATGATCCAGCCGCACATTTGCGGCGGAAAAATGCACACCGCCATACTCCCCCTCATGGAAGTTTTCCACGCTGCATGTCTCCCATTCGCCGTCGAGTAGATGCAGTGCCTTCATGAACGGCTCGTCAATGCGCATTTCCGGCGTGTGGATATCCGGACCGAAGGTTTTCTCCCATTCCGAGCGGAAAAAGTCTCCCATCTGCTCGTGCATCAGCGCATTCAGCTTTTTTTGTGCCCCGCCGCCGAAAACGACCGCACAGCAGACCCCGCCGAAAAACAGCACCGTCACAAGGATCGCCCTGAGCAATGCAGCCTGCACCGCAAAAAAGCAAACGGTACCGCTCACTGCGCCGGCCAGCCCCACCAGAAGCCATGCGCCAGACCGCCTCTGGAGGCCGCCGAGCCACTTTGACAGCTCCGCATCCGTCATGCGTCCGGCATCCGGCGCGGCAAAAGCGCTGCGTTTTTCGTCCATCGCCGCGCCGCCCTCAGTCGCAGAGATCGAAAAACAGGCAGCTGTAGGGGTCTAAGGTATCGATGTCCATAATGGCCGCCTCCGGACAGATGCTGTCGAGCTGCATGCGTTTGGCACTCTCCTTGTAGGTCAGCGGCTGTGCCTCGGCGGCAAAGATCAGCCCGTTATAATCCTCCGGGATATAGACCACATAGCTCTTGGTCAGAACCTGCGCCCAGTCGCTGACGTTATACTCCCATTCGGTCGAATAGGCGAATTCAATGAGATAGCTGCTGCCCTGCCAGCTGATGGTGTAGAGATAGTAGTTTTCCCCACGCTGGCTGTTTCCGTAGGCCGTTGAGGCGGTGAGCCACGTGCCGGTATAATAATCATAGAGCTCGCTGCTCGTGACGGTGATGTACTGCTGGTCGAAATACGGAATGGCGCCCTCCGGAATGTAGCAGATGGCGTCAAAGTGCAGCTCGCGGATGCCGTCGTGGGTGTAGTCACCGTTTTTGACGATCTCCCAATAGCAGTCGTCGGTGTTGTAGCCGTCACCGAGGCCGGAATAGCTGCAGACCCCGTCCTCGAGCAGGAACGTGCCCATCTCCACGGCGGCATTGATCTGAAGGCCGTTTCTTGTGAAATACGGCTGGCCGCTCAGCGCGCCGCCGACCGCGACCGTGGACAGATCCTCCCGGAAGACGTAGCGCTCGACCGGGTCCCAGATCCAGATCATCTCGGTCGTATCGCCGCTCTTGTGCAGGAAACGCACCAGCACGTCGCTCTCGCCGTCGCCGTCGATATCGTCAAAGGAGATAGCGTGAAACGCCTCCTCCGCATCGGGGATGCTCACGGGAAAAGACACGCTGTCGAACAGCACCTGCTCCGGCATGTCCCGGTAGAACGCCGCGCTGCTCTCACTCACCGTGACCAGCACATCCACGCTGTCACCGTCATGGGTGATGGTGCCGCTGTCGACCACCGCGCCGCTGGCGCGCCAGTCGTCTCCTGCAGTGTCTTCGGATTTGCCGCAGGCGGCGGCGCTCAGGCACAGCGCCAGCACCAGCGCAGAGGCAATCAGATGTCTCCATCGTTGTTTCATGATCCTGTCCTTCCTTTCTGTCTCTTTGTCCGATGGCAAATGCCCTTGCCGTCACGCCATTTTCTGATAACAATCGTACTCGCCGCCCCAATACATCGTACTGCTGTCGATGAGGGTGAAGTCATAGGTGACATCTGCAAATCTCGTGGAAACGGCGTAATACAGCGTCTCCTCGCCGCTGCGCTCCACCTGAATCGTGCCGCAGTCCACCATGGTGGGATCGCCGTCGCCGCCGGGCCGCTCCATCAGCTCCCATCCGCCGGCCTGATCGATCACGAGGATGCTGGGCGCGTCGGCCTCGGCATCCAGATACCACGTGCCGGCCAGCGTCTCAAAGCCGGTGTCGCCGATCGTCTCCCCCGGTAGATCGCCGTTCACCTTCGCGAACGTACCGAGGCTCACCACATCCAGCGTGCCGGCCTCGTCGAGCCAGCTGCGGTAGGCAACGCCGTCGTGCTCGTTGTAAAAATAATCACAGCCGTAGTCCGGAACGAACTGGATAAAGCCGCTGGCGGTCACCTCGTCGCCGGTGTCATAGAGTGCAAAGCGCACCTCGTCGCCGTCGCCGCCGGCTTCAACGAGCATCGTGCTGCCGTCGTCGCCCGCCCACGTGCCGCCGTAGTCAGACAGGCTCGCCATCCGCTCGCTGTCCTTGACCATGCCCTCAAAGGAATCGGGCGCAGCACCCGTGTCGGTGTCGGTGTCGGTATCGCCGCCGCTTCCACAGGCGGCCAAGCTCAGGCACAGCGCCAGCAGCAATGCGGGAAGCAGGTATTTTATAAAGCGTCTCATTGTGTGTTTCTCCTTTTTCAAATCAACTGTGTCAATGCTCCTGTTCCGCCATGGACAATATCTCATCGTGGCTCAGCTCCACATCACCGAAGCGGACAAAAATGCCGTTGGTCACGGCGCTGCCCCACACCTGCGGATCAGAAAGTGCGCAGAAGCGCGTTTTGTCCAGATACGGCTTCATGTCCAGCAGGAGCCGGCTTCCGGACACGAAATCGACCTGCAGAACATGGTCAGGCAGCGGCGTGACCGCTGTGAGATATCTTCGGTTCAAGTGCGTGCCCTCCTTTCCGCAAAAATAAAAGATCCACCGTACAAGCATTGTACGGTGGATGCGGCGGGAGAACCATTAACCAAAGGTTAGGTCTTTTCATGCAGCAGCGCGGCAAGCTGTGCACGCTTGGTGCGGGTGTCCCCCTCAATATGGAGTTTGGAATAGATCTGATTCACATACTGCTTGACGCTTCCCTCGGAGAGGTAGCATTTTTGTGCGATCTCGCGGTTGCTCAGGCGCTGCGCCATCAGCTCCACGATCTCAAATTCCCGCGCCGTCAGTGCGCGGAAGGCCGCCGGACGGAGACGCTCTGCGCCTCGCGCCTGCGCCGCTTCGCCGAGTGCGGTGATCCTTGCGGCAAAAGCAGAGCGCGTTTCCCGTGCCAGCAAGGGCTTCAGGAGGCTGTAGTTTTCCGCGAACGGCATCACAAGGCCGTCCGGCCCGGCGTCCGAAAGCGCCTTTTGCAGCCATGTGTACGCCGTCTCGGGCTTGCCCAGCCTGGCATACGCCGCTGCCGTCTGGATGCGGATGTGCAGCGCTACCAGCGCGTAGTGCATCGCCTCGCACGCATCCAGCAGCTCTGCGCTGCGCACCACCACCTTGGCATACGCCCCCTGGGCCAGATACACCTGGTTTTCGATCATTTCCATCATGGGCTTGCCCGGCGCGAGCAGATTGATATCAGAGAGCCGGTGCTGCGAAAAGATTTCCGGAATCTTGTCCGTTTCGCCCCGCAGCGCATGATAATAGGCGCTCGTGGCGCTCCAGATGTTGATCCATGATGCGTCATGATAGCGCAGCAGCGCCGCATAGCGCTCAGAGAAGGTGTAGCGCCGCTCCACATCGGTGTGCAGCGAGAGCCGCCATGACAGGAAGTCACAGCAGAGCGCCATGTTGATCTGCCCGTTGCCGCCGACCTGCGCATACGCGCGCTCCAGCTCGATGTGCGCGTCGGTAACGTGTCCCTGATAAAACAGCGCCTCTGCGCGCATGATCGTCTCTGCGCCCTGCCCGTGATGGTTCGTGACCCGATAGTAATGGGGCATACACTCGTCCATCTCGGCCAGCTCGCTTTCCAGCTCTCCCGGCGCGCGGTAGAACATCATCAAAACGGACGGCGAGCCAAAGGTCCAGCCGCCGCCGGACTGGATGCTGATAGCGGGGCGGGACATCCGGCTGCTGGCGCTGCGGTGCAGGCGGCTCATGGCGCTGATGTCGTTGTAGCATAGAAAACTCAAAATGAGATCACATTCGCCCAGCAGGTTGCCGCGCTCCTCCTCCGACATCTCCGGATGCTCCTCGATGGCCGTCAGCAGCAGGGCCTTCAGCTCCAGCATCTTTGGGATCTGCCGCCATGTAAACATCCTGCGCATCAGCACCAATATGGCAAAGAGATCGGCCTTGAGCGTTTCGGCCGGACATTTGTCCAGCGCCTCAAGTACATTCTCCGGCTTCAGCGATGCCAGCAGGATGCCCGCATCGCTGCGGATGACCCGCAGCAGCGCAGCGTAGTCTTCGCTCCTCCGGTAGGCGGCGATGGCGTGCAGATACTGTTCGTGCTGCTCATGCCAGCTGCCGAAGCGCTGCCAATACAGCCGCTGCGTTTCCGGCTCCATCGTCAGAAAGCTCCGCTCGGCGCACGCTTTCATCATGTGGTGAAAGCGGTAGGACGCCTCCTCCGGCAGGCGCGCGACGAAGGCGTTCTGCTCTGTGAGCCGGGAGAGGATCTGCCCCGCGTCCGCATCGCCCGTGATATACTGCGCCATCTCCACGGTAAACTCATCGGCAAGCCCCATAACCGCCAGAAACTGCCGCTGCTTTTCCGGCAGCGGATCGATCATGGCAGCGGTAAAGGTGGCATAAATGTCGGAATGGCGGCTGGGCAGCACACCGCGCTCGGAGAGCGTGCGCAGATTCAGATACACGGCGGAAAACCAGCCCTCACTGGAATAGAGAAGGCGTTCGACCTGCGCATCGGAAAGCTCCGTGCCGCAGCGGTGCGCATAAACGGCAAGCTCCGTATGGTTGAGGCGCAGCTGCTCCGTGCCGATCTGATACACCCGCGCCCCCAGCCGCACCACCTCCGCAGCAGGCAGAAAGCGATCCCGGCTGGAGACGATCAGATGCACATTTGCCGGCAGCCGGTTTGCCAGCATACACAGAAACAGCGAGGCGCGCTTATCCGTCAGCAGGTGAAAATCGTCGATGAAGAGATAACAGGCCGTCTCGCCCGCCAGCGCATGGCACAGATCATCTATCAGCAGGCCGCCGCCCGCCGCGTCCGTCGGGCAGGGATACTCCCGCAGGAAGGGAAAGCCCGCGCGGGCAAACGCCTCCTGTGCGCTTTTCCAGAAGATCGCAAGGTTGTCGGAATATACGCTGATGCGGATGCTGTGCAGGGGCTCCGCTCTGGCGCGCTCACCGAGATACCAGTTCACCGCCGTGGTCTTCCCGTAGCCCATGGGCGCGACCACCGTGGTCATGGCGCAGCGGGAGATGGGCCGCAGGCTCTCCTGCAGCCGCTCGGATATGTAAACGGTGTTCAGATTCCACTTCGCTTTTGGCATCCTGCATACCTCCGACGATGCATTCTTCCGCAGATTCCGGCGCGGCCGATCCTGCGTTTGCTTTGATTATATCATGCGGATCTGCACACGAAAAGCCCATCTTGTCCGTAAAAATGGACTCCCGTAATAACGCCCCCCGCACGGCAGCGCAGCCGCCGTCCGCTCTCGCCGCTTGCAAAATGCGAAAAAGTACAGTATAATTAACACAAGGTCATAGCATTGCTGCAGAAATGCAGCTATTTTAAGGAACGCTAGTTAGTCTAATCTAACTCTGCCGCATTTGAGGCAGGTCAGATCAGGTGAACTATAAAATACTACGAAAAGGCGGTGCAACAAATGGAAGTCTTTCTCGGAATACTGATTCCCTTTCTCGGCACAACGTTGGGTGCGTCCTGCGTGTTCTTTATGAAAAAATCCCTTGGCGATCTGGTGCAGCGC
>CDYZ01033485.1_pt1 | contig 10447 bp, 8 predicted proteins | sample 554921 | NCBI WGS metagenome assembly CDYZ01 (sample SAMEA3182058, study PRJEB8094) | gut metagenome | biome: human; feature: gut; material: Stool; isolation source: human stools | place: Canada | collected 2012-11-26 | reverse complement strand
GTGCGTGCAAAACAGGAGGTATACTATGGAACTGAAAAAAGTATTTGAGCCCGGCAAGATCGGCAACCTTGAGCTGAAAAACCGCCTTGTCGTCAGCGCCATGTCTTCTCATATGGGCAACCCCGACGGCACGCCGAACGAAACGGTCAATGCCTACCTTGTCGCCAAGGTCAAGGGCGGCTGGGGTCTCATCTTCACGGAGGATCTCGGCATCACGGCCGACGCCGGCAGCGACCCGGTCGTCGGCTCGCTCTGGAACGACGATCAGGTGCCCGCGTGGACCGAGACCGTCCGCCAGGTGCACGCCGCCGGCGGTCTGATGGGCGCGCAGCTCTACCACGCCGGCCGTCAGCGCTCCCTCAAGGCTTACGACACGTACCCCGTCGCCCCGTCGGCGCTCAAAGAGCCCGCTGTCCCCTACGTCCCGCGCGCTCTGACCGTGGAGGAGATCCACGAGCTCGTCGCCGCGTTCGGCGAAGCCGCCGCGAGAGCGAAGAAGTGCGGCTTTGACTGCGTGGAGATCCACGGTGCGCACGGCTACCTGATCAACCAGTTCATGTCCACGTTCTCCAACAAGCGCACGGACGAGTACGGCGGCACGCTGGAAAACCGTATGCGCTTCGCGCTCGAGGTCGTCGACGCTGTCCGCGCCGCCGTCGGCCCGGACTACCCGGTCCTGTTCCGCTTCAACACCTGCGACTACGTCGAGGGCGGCATTGAGCTGCCGGAGGCGATCGTCATGGCCAAGATGCTCGAGGAGGCCGGTGTGGACGCGCTGCACTGCACGCAGGGCATGTTCGCCTCCAAGCAGGCGATCATCGCGCCGGGCTTCATCCCGGTCATGCACTATGCGGAAAATGCCGCCGCCATCAAGCGCTCGGTCAAGATCCCGGTGCTGGCGGTGGGCCGCTACAACGATATCTATATGTCCGAGGCTATGCTGCGCGACGAGAAGGCCGACTTCATCGTCATGGCGCGCGCCTCGCTCGCCGATCCCGAGCTGCCGAACAAGGCCAAGGCCGGCAAGACCGAGGAGATCATCCACTGCATTGGCTGCAACCAGGGCTGCACCGGCGAGACCGCCGTTGGCAACCGCGTCAACTGCATCGCCAACCCCCACACCTGCCGCGAGACGGAGTACGACCTGTCCATCGTGGCCGAGCCGAAGAAGGTCTTTGTCGCCGGCGCCGGTGTCGCCGGTCTGGCTGCGGCGTACGGCGCTGCCGAGCGCGGCCACAACGTGACCGTCTTTGAGGCCAGCGACGAGATCGGCGGCCAGTGGCTGTCCGCGATGACGCCTCCGGGAAAGAGCGAGTACGCCTCCCTCATCCTCAACTACCGCAACCAGCTCAAGAAGTACGGCGCGCAGATCCGCCTCGAGACCCCGCTGACCCGCGAGATCGTCGAGACCGAGAAGCCGGACGCCGTCATCCTCGCCACCGGCGGCACGCCGATGTTCCTGCCGATCCCCGGCCTGGACAACCGCGAGTTCGTCAAGACCGCGATCGAAGTGCTGCGCGGCCGCACCCTCTACGGCAAGCGCGTCGTCGTTGCCGGCGGCGGCATGACCGGCGCCGAGACCGCCGTGTTCCTCGCCGTGCAGGGCTGCGATGTGACCATGATCGAGATGGCGCCTGACATCATCACCGATGCCGTTGCGCAGCCGCGCGCCTGCCTGCTCGAGCACATCCGCAAGTACAACGTCAAGGTGCACACCCACACCAAGCTGACCAAGGTCGGCGAGGGCACGGTCTACGCCGAGGAGTACGGCGAGCCGATCACCTTCAAGCACATCGATATGCTCGTCAACGCCATGGGCGTGCGCAGCTACAACCCGCTGCAGGAGCAGCTCGAGGGTCTGGACTGCAAGGTCGTCGTCGTGGGCGACGCCAGCAGCACCAAAAACGGCTATAAGAACATCCGCGAGGGCTTCAACGCCGGCAACGCGATCTGATTTTCTCCCCCCCAATAACCGCAAAAAGCACGCCCCGCGCCGAATGGCGCGGGGCGTGTGAGCATTTAAGAAGTATTTCTGTTTGACAAACGAGTTTGCAGACCGACTGCAGCGCACGCGCCGTCCGTCAGGCCGCCGCTTCCAGCAGCTTTTTGCTGACCCGTGCCTGCACGTCGATGTAGTAAGCAGTTTCCGCGTCGTTCATGTCCGCGCTTTCCCATTTTTTGAACTTATCGCACGCATCCGTGTATTTGCTCATATACTTCGTATAATCGACCAGCAGAGCAGGATCGTTCGGATTCGCATTGTATTTTTTCATGAACGCGATGTATTCATCCACAACGGCCCCATAGCTGTCCATAGCCTCTTTGAATTCCTTGCGCATACCGTTGACGAGCTCTGCATCGTTTTGCTGCGTCCCGGAGGTCGTACTGCCCGAGTTCGTGTCCGGCGCATCAATGCGAATGCTCATGATCTGGTTGCCCACATAATCGATCGAGACATGCCACCCCGCGTCGTTATTGGCACGATAATAGTTGTCGCCCTTATTGTAGTCGACCGTAAAGCCCTTATCCCGGCAGGCGCTGACATAGGCGTTGTAATCGTCTCTGCTCGTGCCGCCAATGTAAACGAAGAAATTGTCATCATACTCAAAAGAGAATTTGCCGGTCAGGGATTTGGGTGCGGGCAGCTGCCTGCCGGCCTCGCTGTCCGGCCAGGTGATGGGGCCCATCTCCATCGGCTTTTCCAGCCGGATGGACAATTCCTCCCCGTTTTCGTAATAGCTCAGCTTCAGCTTGTATCCTTCAGCGTTGTAAGCGCTGAACGACGAGGAATTGGACTCCGCATCCACCGTGAACCCAACCGTCTGACACGCCTGCACATAGTCCGCATACTGCTTGTCGGAGGTCTTTTCGATATCGACCCACAGCTCATCGGCTGTGTTCGTATGGATCTGACCTTTCTTCGCAGGCGGCTGCGGCAGCTGCGCGCCCAAGACCATATCGTCCCAATCTATTTTTTCCGACTTGCTGCCTCCGGAGATCCTGCCGGCGATCGCGATCACGACCACGGCGACGATCACATAAAACCACCACTTCTTGTAAATCGGTTTCTTCGGTTTTTGAGATCTCGGGCGGTCTGCCGGGATCTCTGGCGACGGCTGCGGGCACGGCTCTGCCTTCGCGCCGCATTCCGTGCAGAATTTTCCCTCAAATTCCGCACCGCAATGACTGCATTTCATTTTCTTGTTCTCCTTTCGGTTTGTCTTTCTGTCCGCACGGCACTGAGCCGCCGGTCCGCTTTCCAAACAGACGTCGGAAACGGGAACATCTCTGCCCTCTCGCCCCAACACGTTTGGATGTTTCCGGTCAAATTCGGAAATACACGGAAGCTCCCGAACAAATGATAACACATTTGTGTTCAAATGACAACATATGTATTCATAGTTTGCAAAATTTCTCTCTACACTGGAAGCAAAACCGAAAAGGGAGTGTAGACGATGCTGGATGCAAATGTTGTTGGCAGTGTGCTGCAGCGGCTGCGCGAGGAGCGCGGCCTGTCACAGGAGATCGTGAGCGGTCTCGCCGGGATCGGCAGGACGCATCTGAGCGCCATTGAACGCGGAGAGCGCAAGCCGACGCTGGAGACCTTTTACCGCATCGGCGAGGCGCTGCATATGCGGCCGAGTGCGGTGCTGGCGGAGATCGAGGCAGAGCTGGACAAGGCGCAGAAGCTCATCTGACAAGCGGTGCCCGCGCCGCAGTCAGAAAGACGCAAAAAACAGGAGAGCAGCCGCTCTCCTGTTTTTTTGCTTTCCGTTCGCGCCGTCCGGCGTCACCGTTCCTCGCGGAAATACGGCAGGCCGAGGCTTGCGGGCGGCTGATTCTCGCGCTTGGAGCGCACGCTCGTGATGATGAGCACGATGATCGTGACGACATAGGGGATCATCTTGTACAGTTCCTTGACAGCGAGGTTCGTGCCGCTCGGCAGGAAGATGTGCAGGATATACAGTCCACCGAAGAGGAAGGACGCGAGCACGCCGACGTTCGGCTTCCAGACCGTAAAGATGACGAGCGCGATGGCAAGCCAGCCGCGGTCGCCGAAGGCGTCATTGGACCAGACGCCGCAGGCGTAGTCCATGACGTAGTACAGTCCGCCGAGGCCGGCGATCATGCTGCCGACGCAGGTGGCGATGTACTTATACTTGTTGACGTCGATGCCGGCGGCGTCGGCCGTCTGCGGGTTTTCGCCGACGGCGCGCAGATGCAGACCCACGCGCGTGCGCTTGAGCACATAGGCCGCGATCAGCGCGATGGCCACGGCGAGGTAGGCCAGAAAGCCGTAGGACAGAAAGATCTTCCCGAACCAGCCGAGGCGCTCCACGCCCGGGATCGTCTTGGCAAAGTAGCTGTTGGTCGCCGAGAGCGCGATGGACGGCACCTCGCTGCCGGTGAGCTTGATGAGCGAGCCGCCCATGAAGTTGCCGAAGCCGACGCCGAACGTCGTCATGGCAAGGCCGGTGACGTTCTGGTTGGCGCGCAGCGTGACGGTCAGAAAGCAGTACAGCAGACCCATGAGCAGCGAGCCGAGCAGGCACGACAGCAGCGGGATCATCACGGCGAGAAAGCCGTTCATGCCCGCAGCGCCGCCGGCGCCCTGTTCATACAAAAACGCCCCGATGACGCCGCTGATGCCGCCGACATACATGATGCCCGCGATGCCGAGGTTGAGGTTGCCGGACTTTTCGGTGAGCGTTTCACCGGTGCTGCCGAACAGCAGCGGGATACCCTGCATGATGGCGCGGGGGATAAAGGACACAAAATCAAACATGCTCCGCCGCCTCCTTCTTCGCCGGCTTGCGGAAGCTCAGCCGGTAGGTGATGAAAAACTCACAGCCGATGATGAAGAAAATGATGATGCCGCTGAGAATGTCGGCAAACGACTGGTTGAGCCCGAACACGGTCGAGATCTCGCCCGCGCCGCGGGAGAGAAACACCAGCAGGAAGCTCGTGAGGATCATGCTGATGGGGTTGAACTTTGCCAGCCACGAGACCATGACCGCCGTGAAGCCGCGGCCGCCGGCGATGGTGGTCGTGATCGTGTGGTCGGTGCCGGACACGAGCAGCACGCCTGCAATGCCGCACAGCGCGCCGGACAGCAGCATCGTGCGCACGATGACCTTGCCGACCTTGATGCCGACATAGCGGGCGGTGCGCTCGCTCTCGCCGACGACGGAGATCTCATAGCCGTGCTTGCTGTAGTTGAGGTAGATGTAGACGAGCACGGTCAGCACCGCGACGACGAGGATCGTCAGCAGGTACTTGTAGCCGCCGATCTGCGGCAGCCAGCCGGCCTCGGTGCTCTGGTTGATGATGCCGACCTTGCCGGAGCCCTTCGGCGACTCCCAGACGATGATGAAATAGGCCACGAGCTGCGTGGCAACGTAGTTCATCATAAGGGTGAAGAGCGTCTCGTTCGTGTTCCACTTGGCCTTGAAGATGGCGGGGATGACGGCCCAGACCGCGCCCGCGGCGATGCCGGAGAGGACGATGAGCACGATGAGCAGACCATTGGGCAGCTTGTCGCCGAGGCAGATCATGCACGCCGCGGCGGCGAGGCCGCCGGCGAGCACCTGACCCTCGGCGCCGATGTTCCAGAAGCGCATCTTGAACGCGGGCGTCACGGCCAGCGAAATGCACAGCAGGATGGCGAGATTCTGCCCCAGGATCCAGATCTTGCGCGGCGAGCCGAACGCGCCGCTGAACATGGTGCCGAACACCTTGAGCGGATTGAGGTGGGTGCACAGCGTCGTGATGAGCGCGCACAGCAGCAGCGCCAGCACGATGGCGATCGCGCGGATGCCCCAGGCCTGATACCAGGGCAGCGTGTCGCGCTTGACGATGTGGAACAGCGGTTCCCGGACTTTGTTATGCATGGGCTTCGTTCCCTCCCAACTGCGTCATCATCATGCCGACGTCGCGCTTCGTGGCGCCGCGGCCGGGGACGATGCCGCTGACCTTGCCGCCGCAGAGCACGAGGATGCGGTCGGCCAGCTCGAGCAGCACGTCGAGATCCTCGCCGACGTAGATCACGGCGACGCCGCGCTCCTTCTGCCGGTTGATGAGGTCATAGATCGTGTAGGATGCGTTGATGTCTAGGCCGCGCACGGCGTAGGCCGTGAGCAGCACGGTGGGGGCGGAGGCGATCTCGCGGCCGACGAGCACCTTCTGCACGTTGCCGCCGCTCAGACGGCGCACCGGCGTGGTCACGCCCGGGGTGTTGACGTCGAGCTCCTCGACGACGGTCTCGGCGAGCTTGCGCGGGGCCTTGCGGTCGGTGAGGATGCCGTGTCCCTTGCGGAACGAGCGCAGCATCATGTTGTCCGACAGGTCCATGTTGCCGACCAGACCCATGCCGAGGCGATCCTCCGGCACGAACGAGAGCGCCACGCCCATCTCGGCGATGCGCAGCGGGTCCTTGCCGAGCAGCTCCTCGCGCGTGCCGTCGTCCTCGACGTAGCAGATGCTGCCGCTCTCCGTCGGCTGCAGACCGGCGATGGCCTCGAGCAGCTCCTTCTGGCCGCAGCCGGAGATGCCCGCGATGCCGAGGATCTCGCCGGAGTTGGCGGTGAAGGACACGTCGTCGAGCTTGACGATGCCGTCGATGCTGCGCACGGTGAGGTTCTTGACCTCGATGCGCGGCTTGGGGTCGACGGGGTCGGGCCGGTCGATATTGAGCGTCACGGCATGGCCGACCATCATGTTCGTCATTTCCTGCGCGTCGGTGTCCTTGGTGAGCATATCGCCCACGAACTGGCCGTGGCGCAGCACGGCCACGCGGTCGCTGAGCGCCTCGACCTCGTGCATCTTGTGCGTGATGATGACGATGGCCTTGCCGTCGTCGCGCATCGTGCGCAATACGGCAAAGAGCTTGTCCGTCTCCTGCGGGGTGAGCACGGCGGTCGGCTCGTCGAGGATGAGGATGTCCGCGCCGCGGTAGAGCGCCTTGACGATCTCGACCGTCTGCTTCTGGGACACGGACATGTCATAGATCTTCTGATCCGGGTCGAGCTCGAAGCCGTAGCGCTCGCAGATGCTGCGGATGCGCGCGGCCGTGGCCTTGAGGTCGAGCTTTTCCTCGAGGCCGAGCGTGATGTTCTCAGCGGCGGTGAAGACGTCGACCAGCTTGAAGTGCTGGTGGATCATGCCGATGCCGTAGCGGTAGGCATCGCGTGGGGAGCGGATGACGACCTCCTCGCCGTCGATGAGGATCTGTCCCTCGTCGGGGAAGTAAATGCCCGAGAGCATGTTCATGAGCGTGGTTTTGCCGCTGCCGTTTTCGCCGAGCAGCGCCAGGACCTCGCCCCGGTAGATATCGAGCCAGACGCGGTCATTGGCGACGACGGAGCCGAAGCGCTTGGTGATGTCGCGCATTTTGACCGCTGCAATCTTGTTGTCCAATATGGTGTCCCTCCCGAAATGCCGGCGGACGCCGCACGGCGGCGGCGCGCTTTAAAGTACATATGAGGGAAGGCCTGGGTTGACAGGCCTTCCCTCTGCGGTGGATTCAGATATCAGCTGCCAAAGTTCTGGTCAAGCAGGTTGATGCCGTCGATCTGCACGTTGAAGTACGGAGCGGCGCGGAACTCGGACTCGTGGAAGTAGCCGTCCTTGATGGCCTCGGTGTCGCCGGCGTTGTCGGCATCGGTGTCGACATCGGCCATGTAGCTGGTCAGGGTCTCGCCCTTGACGGTGAAGGCGGAGGTGTCAAAGACGTGCAGGGTGCCGTCCTCGAGCTGCTTGGTGACTTCCGCGATCTTCTCGGCAGTGCCCTTGGCAGCGACCTTCTCGTTGACATCGGTCAGCACGACGGAGCCGGTCTTGAGGGTGCCGGTCCAGTCGGAGTCGAGCGCGGTGCCGTCCTGGACGGCCTTGATGACCATCTCATAGTACGGGGTCCAGTCGATGCGGGAGGAAACGATGAAGGTGTTCGGGCAGGCGGACTGGGTGCTACCGTTGTAGGACACGTTCGGGACGCCGGCCTGCTCGCAGGCGGTCGGAGCGCCCATGGAGTCGGCGTGCTGGCTGATGAGCTTGCAGCCGCCGGCAATGAGCTTGTTGGCAGCTTCCTTCTCGAGGGCCTCATCGTACCAGGAGCCGGTGAAGGTGACGTCCATGGTCACGGACGGGCACACGGATTTGGCACCCAGATAGAAAGAGGTGTAGCCGGAGATGACTTCCGCGTAGGTGAAGGCGCCGACATAGCCCATCTTGGCCTGATCGGCGGTGAATTCACCGGCCTCGATCATTTCGTTGAGCTTCATACCGGCAGCGACGCCGGCGAGGTAGCGGCCTTCATAGATGGAGGCGAACGCATTGTGGTAGTTGCTGAGCTTCTCGGTGTGCGCCTTGGTGCCGGTGGCGTGGCAGAACTGCACGTCCTTGAACTCCTTGGCGGCCTGGATCATGAAGTCCTCGTGGCCGAAGCTGTCGGCGAAGACGACGTTGCAGCCGGCGTCCACGAGCTCGGCAGCGGCGTTGTAGCACTCCTGGCCCTCGGGGATATTGGTCTTGATGATGTACTGATCCTCGCTCAGGCCGGCGTTCTTGCAGGCGGCCTTGGCGGCGTCGATGAAGTTCTTGTCATACGTGGAGTTCTCATCGTGCAGGCAGATGAAGCCGACCTTCACGGCCGCCTTATCCTGCTTGTCATTCTGGGGCTTGTCGCCGCAGGCGCACAGTGCGAACACCATGACGAGCGCGAGCAGCATCGCTACGAACTTTTTCATTCTCAGCTCTCCCTTAAATATTGTTTGTATTTATCTGCATTGCTTGCGCAAAGAAGATACCCCTCAGCTGCCAAAAAAGCGCATTGGCAGGCGCAGCCGACGACGGCGCTCCTGCCAATGCGAAACCGGGAAGCGGCACACGGCCGTCTCCCGCGGAACATTTCCCATCGATAGTCCGGCAATTCACGGTGCCGGGTAGAAACGCCAAGCCATAACCATTGGTCTATATCGACTGCTATATATCATATCTGTACCCGAAAAACGGGAACATTAATAAGTTACCATTCCCGAACCGCGTTGTCAACCGTCGAAACGGGTGAATTTCACACTTTTGAAACATTTACCCCGTCGATTTGCACAATCCGGTCAGCAGAACACGATGCCGGTCTCCGGGTCCATGCTCTGCACACGGGCGAGCGACTCCACGCGGTAGCCGCGCGCGCGGATGCGCGCACCGCCGGGCTGGAACGCCTTTTCCACCGCGATGCCCGCGCCGACCACGGTCGCCCCCGCGCTCTCGATGAGCGTGATGAGCCCGTCGAGCGCCGCGCCGTTGGCAAGAAAATCGTCAATGACGAGCACGCGGTCGCGCGCCGAGAGATACTCGCGCGAGATGCGGATGGTGTTGTCGTTGCCGTGCGTGAACGAGTGCACGACCGTCGTATACGCATCGTCGGAGACGTTGCGGCTCTTGGTTTTCTTGGCGAACACGACCGGACACCCGAACACGAGCCCGGCCACGGCCGCGATGCCGATGCCGCTGGCCTCGATCGTGACGAGCTTGTTCACGCCGCAGCCGTCAAACAGCCGCTTCCACTCCTCCGCCATCGCCAGAAACAGCTTCGGGTCCATCTGATGGTTCAAAAACCGGTCGACCTTCAGGATCTCGCTGGATTTGACCTCGCCCTCGGCGAGGATGCGCTGCTCGAGAAGCTGCATAACGCTCCATCCTCCCACAATCACTAAGATGCCTTTTATCGTAGCACCCGCGCGGGATGCGCGCAACCGTTTTTCGCAAAAAATCCGGCAAATCGCCGAATGGACGGTTTTTGTCCGAACGGCGGTTGACTTTCCCGTCGATGTGCGGTATCATCTGTTCCTACAAGTAGGAAAAGTATGAATTCCCGCAATAGGAGGCGAGGCTATGCCCGGAGGGAAACACGTGCTCGGTCAAAGCCGTGAGCGCCACATCTTCGGTACGGTCAAGGTCGGTGAAAAGGGCCAGATCGTGATCCCGAAGGAGGCGCGCACGGTCTTCGGCATTCAACCGGGAGACACGCTGCTCGTGCTCGGCGACGAGACGCGCGGCATCGTGGTCACGCGGCCGGAGGTCATGCGCGACGTGGCCGCAAAAATCTTTGACGAATCCGACGAATCATAATAAGGAGAGGAACGATGAATACAGAGTCCATGTACACCGCGCTCGGCATCACGCCGGCGGTGCACCGCTTCGGCGAGGAGATCCTCGCCGGTCTGCGCGCGCGCTTTGACGAGATCGACCGCGTCGCAGAATACAACCAGTGCAAGGTCATCGGCGCGATGCAGCGCAACCGCGTCGACGCGACGCACTTCGCCGCCACCACGGGCTACGGCTACAACGATGCCGGGCGCGACAATCTCGAGCGCGTCTATGCCGACTGCTTCCACACGGAGGCCGCGCTCGTGCGCCCGCAGATCACCTGCGGCACGCACGCGCTGACCGT
>CDYZ01039888.1_pt1 | contig 10558 bp, 10 predicted proteins | sample 554921 | NCBI WGS metagenome assembly CDYZ01 (sample SAMEA3182058, study PRJEB8094) | gut metagenome | biome: human; feature: gut; material: Stool; isolation source: human stools | place: Canada | collected 2012-11-26 | reverse complement strand
CCCTCCCCCCTCCAAACCTCCCCTCTCCCTCCCAAGACTTTCGTAAAGGTCGATGCCGAGACGGGAAGCAAGGCGGCTGAACCTCCGCCGCGCGTCTCCCGGCGATGCATCAAAAAGACAAAAGAAATAAGACAAGCCCGGAAACGTCGGTTTCCGGGCTTGTTTGTATTTTTATAGATCATCATGCAGCGGGACTCCCGCCGCACCGCCTCCCCTCCCCGGTTCTTATCCCATCCCTACTTCCCAAACCGCCGCAAGCGCAGCGCGTTGAGCACGACGGAAACGGACGAGAAGGCCATCGCCGCACCCGCGATCATGGGCGAAAGCGAGGGGCCGCCGAAAATCTTGAGCACCCCGGCGGCAATGGGCAGGCAAAGGATGTTGTAGCCGAACGCCCAGCCGAGATTCTCCCGGATGTTCCGCAAGGCGGCCCGGCTCAGCTCCAGCGCCGTCACCACGCCGCGCAAGCCCTTGCCCGAACGGGTGTCGCTGCCGAGAAGGACGATGTCCCCGGCTTCCACGGCAACGTCGATGCCGTTGCCCATAGCCATGCCGACATCGGCACGGGCCAGCGCGGGGGCATCGTTGATGCCGTCGCCGATCATCCCGACCCGCAGACCGGCGGCCTGCAATTCGCTGATCACCTTTTCCTTACCGTCCGGCAACACATCGGCGATCACCTCATCGATGCCCGCGCTCTTGGCAATGGCCTCAGCCGTGCGGCGGTTGTCGCCGCTGAGCATGATCACCCGCAAACCAAGCTGGCGGAGCTCCTTCACCACGCCCGCCGTTTCCGGACGGATGGTGTCCGCTACCGCAAGCATCCCCACGAGGCGCCCGTTCACGGCAAGCAAGAGGGGCGTCGCGCCGGAATCCGACAGTTCCGCCAAACGGGCATCCAGATCCTTTACCGCGTCAAAAGAGACCTGCCGCTCTTCCATCAGTCGCTTGTTACCGAGCAACAACGGTATGGACTCGTTTTCCAGATCTACGTTGCCGGATACGCCGAGGCCGGAAACGCTGGCAAAGTCGCTGACCGGATACAGGTGGAGATTCCGCTCCTCGGCGGCGGACGTCACGGCCAGCGCGAGAGGATGCTCGGACACGCCCTCAAGCGAGGCGGCGTACCCTAAGATGCGCTCCTCATCGAACAGCGGATCGAAGGATTCGGCGGCAAGCAGGCGGGGCTTGCCTTCGGTCAACGTCCCGGTCTTGTCGAACACGAGCACATCCAGACGGCCCGCGAGTTCGAGGGCCGTACCGTTCTTAACGAGCACGCCCATCTGCGCGCCCCGGCCCGTGGCCACCATAATGGAAATGGGCGTGGCAAGGCCGAGCGCGCACGGGCAGGCCACCACCAGCACGGCCACGAAAATACGGAAGGCTTCCGAAACCGGCACGTGCCCCCAGTACAGCCATCCGGCACCGGCAATGACCGCCAGCGCCATGACGGTCGGCACGAAAATGAGGCTCACGTCGTCGGCCAGCCGGGCAATGGGCGCCTTGGAGCTCTGCGCTTCGCGCACCAGCTTGATGATCCGCGACAAGGCCGTATCCGCACCAACACGCTCGGCCCGCATAATAAAAGAACCGGTCGTGTTCATCGTGCCGCCAGCCACCGAACTGCCCACGCCTACAGGAACGGGCATGGACTCGCCGGTCAGCATGGAGGCGTCCACGCTGGACGCGCCGTTTGTTACCACTCCGTCAACAGGGATCCGCCCGCCGGGTTTCACCTGCAGATAGTCCCCCACGCGCACAACCTTGACCGGGACCTCTTCGGCCTGATCCGCCTTGTCGGGAGCGGGCAGGCGCAGGGCGGTTTCCGGGGTCAGGTTCATGAGCGCTCCGATGGCATCGGACATGCGGAACCGCGAAACGGCCTCAAGGTACTTGCCGAGCGAAATCAGCGAAATCAGCACGGCGGCGGACTCATAATACAGGTCCATCACCTTGCCCGTATGCCCAAGCGCGACCTCGACCGTATTCCACAGGCTGTACAGGAACGCCGCTCCCGTGCCCATCGCCACAAGGCTGTCCATGTTCGGGGTGAGCCGCCACAGGTTGGGCAGGCCGGTCAAATAAAAATGCCGCCCCGACCAGAGGACCGGCAAGGTCAGCACAAGTTGCAGCAGCGCATGGTTGAGGGCCGACTCGGGCGAATGCATGGGATCGATGATCGCGGGCAGCGGAAGCCCCCACATGTGCCCCATCGACACCAGGAGCAGCAGAATGGTGAATCCGAATTCGGGCCATAGCCGGGCCTTCAGGGTCGCAAGCTGCCCGACCGTTTCCTTCTGCTGCGCTTCCCACGTGTCCACCATATCGGCTTCCGGGGCTACCGGCGTCGCGGTGAAGCCCATATCCACGGCCCGCTCCTCAATCTGATGAACGAGGGCCTCGGTGTCTGATTCGGAAAGCGCGGGATCAGGCACGACGGTGGCGCTGTTGGCGGCAAGGCTGACGGTGGCTGACTGCACGCCGTCCATGCCGTTCAGGACGCGCTCAAGCCGCGATGAGCAGGCGGCGCAGTGCATACCGCCCACGGTGAAAAGAACTTCTTTCTGCTGATCCATGTGCCTCTCCTCTGCTTGCCAATATCGGCTAAGCTCTTATGATATGAAGGGCGGGCGGTGCCGCTGCCCCTTCATCATCCACCTTCTTACCCAGAAAGGATACGATTATGCCCACTCTCACCGTGAAAGGCATGTCCTGCAACCATTGCAAGCAGGCCGTAACCCAGGCTCTGGAAGCGCTTCCCGGCGTATCCGATGTGAACGTCGACCTCGAAAAGGGCGAAGCCACCTGGAAGGAATCCCAGCCCCTCGACATCGCGGAAGTGAAGAAGGCCATCAACAAGCTGGGCTTTGAAGCCTAATAAGCATCCCGCGTTCTTCTGTCCACCTTTATTGAAAAACCATTTCACCTATTGTACGGATGCCGACCTGTATGCATGTCGTTCTCTTCCAGCCGGAAATACCTCCGAACACGGGCAATGTGGCCCGACTGTGCGCCGCCATGCAGGTTTCGCTGCATCTCATCGAGCCTCTGGGCTTCAAGCTTGAGGACCGTTACCTCAAACGGGCGGGCCTCGACTATTGGCCCCATGTGGATATGGCGGTATGGCCCGACCTCGACGCCTACATCCGGAACTCCGGGGCGGGCAGGCGGCTCGTCCTCACCAGCGCCCGGCGGGGCGCCGCCCTGCACCGTTTCGAGTTCACGGAAAACGATTCCCTCGTTTTCGGGCGCGAAACCTCAGGGTTGCCGCCCGAAGTGATCGGGCTCTCGCCGCATCATGTCCGCATCCCCATCAAAGGCGAAGTCCGCAGCATCAACCTTTCCACCGCCGCGGGCATCGTACTGTTTCAGGCGCTTGTTTCCGCCGGGCTGGTTGGGGAGTAGGAGTAAGAGATATCTGGGGAGGGAGGGGAAAACGCTCTGAGAAAAGGGTTCCCCTCCCTCCCCATCCGTCCGCACGGCCCGCACCTCCCTCTCCCTTATAAGAGGTTCGTATGGGCCCGCGAAAAAGCGCACTGGTGAAAAATCCGGGCGACGGCTCGCTCCCCGGGGGATCGGTTATTGAAAAACAGCCAGCATTTTTCAAGAAATCCACTCCGTGCTCCCTGAAAAAGGACGTGACGGTTCCATACGATTCAACAGTTTTTTGACACGTCAGCCCGAAACCTCACGAACAAGCGGATAACAGGTCCGGTATCCGAGAGGATCGGCCCGCCCCGCTGCGGAAAGACACGTCAGCCGACACGGCCCCACACCACGCCGCCCCCATCGCTCGAAAACAGAGGGTAGGATGAGGATGTTTTGGAGAATATGGGAGGCATAACGCCTCCTCACTTCCTATGGAAACACTTCCCTGATTGCGAGCCTCCCTTCTCTCATCGTCTTGTGCCGGACGGCATGGGGCGTATGCTTCCATCAGACCCCCAACCCCCATGCCCATATGAAACTGAACACCGAACGCATCCACACCATCTGGCACCTGACCTGGCCGCAGTGCATCATGTTGCTCTGTCAATTCGTCATCGGCATCACCGACGTGTGGGCGGGCGGGCGCATCGGCTCGGAAGTGCAGGCATCCATCGGCCTGATCACCCAGTGCCATATGATGTTCATGGCTCTGGCGATGGCCGCCGTGAGCGGCGCGGTGGCCTCCATCAGCCAGTCCCTCGGGGCGTGCAAATCCGTCCGGGCGAGAAGGTATGTGGGGCTCGTGACCATCGGCTGTATCGCCATCGGATCGGCCATTGCGGTGGCGGCCTCGGTGTGGCGGGAACCGCTCCTGCGCCTCATCCAGACGCCCGAGAGCATCATGCCCGTGGCGATCATGTTCCTGACGGCGACGATCTGGGGCATCCCCGGGCAATACACCCTCACCATCGGCGCGGCCGTGTTCCGTTCCGCCAAGATGGTGCTCATCCCGCTGTACGTAACCGGCACGGCCTGCCTGCTCAACGTATTCGGCGATCTGGCCTTCGGGCTCGGCTGGTGGGGCTTCCCCGCCTACGGCGCAACGGGGATCGCCTACTCCACGCTCGTCTCGGTCACCGTCGGGGCCGCGCTCATGCTGTTCCTGCTGATGCGGCACGAGCTGTTCACACGCGACAGCTTCCCCGGCTGGCGCTGGATCAAGGCGGGGGCCCCGTATCTCCTCAAGGTTGCCGGGCCCGCGTTCGGCACGTCCTTCTTATGGCAAACCGGCTATATGGTCCTGTACGTCATCACGGCCTCCCTGCCCTTCGGCAGGGTCAACGCCCTTGCGGGGCTGACCACGGGGCTGCGGGTGGAATCCATTTTGTTTTTGCCCGCCGTGGCGTTCAGCATGACCGCTTCGGTACTCGTGGGCCACGCGCTCGGCGAGGGCAACCACCGCGAGGCCAAACGCACGCTGCTCGCCACGCTCGGCATCGCCTGCGCGGGGATGTGCTGCGTGGGGGCCGCCATATGGCCCTGGCGCATGGAGCTCGCGGGCTTGATCGCCCCTGATCCCGCCGTGCAGGTCGAAACCGTCAAATACCTTTCCTTCAACATCATGGCCGTGCCGTTCACCGTCGCCAGCGTCGTGCTGGCGGGCGGGCTCAACGGCGCCGGAGCCACGGTCTACCCGATGGTCTCGTTCAGCTTCGCTGTCTGGGCGGTACGCCTGCCCATCGCATGGCTGTTCGGCCACATCATTTGGCAGGACGCCTCAGGGGTCTTCCTCTCCACCTTCGTTTCGCAGGTGGTCATGTCGCTTTCGCTCTTATGGGTCACGCTGCGCTGCAACTGGACCCGTTTCGCCCTGGCCGTGCGTCCCCACACTTGCGCATCCCGTTAACCAGAGGTTCACATGCTTACGGAAAACTTCTCTTCCATCGAACTCGGCGACGCCGCCGCGTATGCCCCCTACTTCCGCGCGCTGCCCCTGCACGCCGCCGACTATACCTTCACCAACCTTTGGGGATGGGGAACCCATTACAATCTGGAGTGGCGCACGGCGCACGGGCTTTGCTGGATCCGCCAGAAGCGCAACGACCTGCCCGTCGAGCGCCTGTGGGCTCCGGTGGGCGACTGGTACGCCGCAGACTGGGCCGCCATGCCCGAACTCGTGCCGGGCACGACCATCCTCCGCGCTCCCGAGCCGCTGTGCGAGCTGCTGCTCGAACGCCTGCCGGGCCGCGTGGCCATCGAGGAAACGCCGGGCCAGTGGGAATACCTGTATACGCAGGAAGCGCTTTCGACCCTCGCGGGCAACAAGCTCCACAAGAAAAAGAACCACGTCAACGGGTACATGAAGGCCTATGGGGAGGACTACCGCGCCCTGAACGGCGAAATCATGCCGCAGGTGCTGGCGCTCCAAGATGACTGGTGCAAGTGGCGGGAATGCGAAAAATCCGCTTCGCTGCTGGCCGAAAGCGATGTGGTCTGTTCCGTGCTCCGCAACTGGGACGCCTTGCCCGGGCTTATCGGCGGCGCACTCTATGCAGGCGAGGAAATGGCCGCCTTCGCCGTAGGCGAACCGCTCGACGATCAGACCATCGTAGTCCACTTTGAAAAGGGCCGCCCCGAGTACCGCGGCGTCTATCAGGCCATCAATTTCTGTTTCGCCAAGTACGCGGCCAAGAACTTCGTGTTCATCAACCGCGAGCAGGACGCCGACGAGGAAGGGCTCCGCCAAGCCAAGGAAAGCTACATGCCGTCCGGCTATCTGAAGAAGAACACCATCAGGATCGTGAAGTAGTACGTTTCACTGGCGAAATACGCACTTTTCAAAACGCGATCCCCCATCAAAAAGGCCGTCCGAAGCATTTCGGGCGGCCTTTTCTATAGAAGCTAGGAACAGGGATTGGAGAGCCGGAAACTCGTGGGGAGCCCCAAAACGTTACTCGCCCCAGACCAGTGCCACCCAGTCGCCGGACTGCACGCGCCGCGCCTTGCCGAGTTCGGCATACGCCGCCTCGACCGCGTCGGCCTGCACGTCCAGCAGGCCGGAGAGCACAAGGCACGCGCCCGGCTTCATCCGGGCCATGAGCGCCGGGGCCAGTTCGCGGAGCGGGCCGGCAAGGATGTTGGCGACCACCAGATCGAACTGCTCGCCTTCGCCCGCCTCGGCACTGCCGGGGACGATGCGGAAATCGTCGGCCACCTTGTTGATGACCACGTTCTCGAGGGCGTTGTCCACGGCAACCGGATCGATGTCCGAGCCGAGCCCGGCAAGCCCGTTCAGGCAACAGGCGATGCCGAGGATGCCCGATCCCGTGCCCACGTCGAAGAAACGCTGCCCGGCCTTGAGGCGCCCCGAGGCCAAGAGTTCGGTAATCGCTTCGAGGCACAGCACCGTCGTGTTGTGGTGCCCGGTCCCGAACGCGGATTTCGGCTCGATGATGATGGGCTTGCGGCCTTCCAGCGGCGTGGATTCAAACAGCCACGGCGGAAGCACGATGAACTGTCCGGCGCGGACGGGCGTGAAGAACTCGCGCCACGCCACGGTCCAGTCCTGACGCGGGATGCTGGTCTGTTCGACGTCGAGGCCCGGCAGCCATGCCCGCAGCGCGCTGAGGAGGTTCTCCTGCACGATGGCGTTGTCGCAGTGCACGCGGAAACGGGTTTCGCCGGTGGGGAGGCTATCTTCTTCCCAGCCGTAGGAAATGTTCCGGACCAGAAGCCCGGCGACGGTATCGTACTGCTCCTCGTCGACCACGATGTCGAGACGGATGAGATCGGGTGTGGCCATGCCGTATCCTTAGAGAATTTCGCGGAGGAACGCCTTGGTGCGCTCGTGCTGCGGGTTGGTGAAGAACTGTTCCGGGGTCCCCTCTTCGAGGATCACGCCGTGGTCCATAAAGATGACGCGGTCGGACACTTCGCGGGCAAAGCCCATTTCATGCGTGACGCACACCATGGTCATGCCGTCCTTGGCCAGATCCTTCATGCAGCTCAACACTTCGTTGATCATTTCCGGGTCGAGGGCGGAGGTGGGTTCGTCGAACAGCATGGCGCGGGGCTGCATGGCGAGCGAGCGGGCGATGGCGACACGCTGCTGCTGCCCGCCGGAAATCTCGCTCGGGCGCTTGGCGGCCTGACGCGCGATGCCCACGCGGCCGAGCAGTTCCATCGCCAGATCCGTGGCCTCCTTCTTGCCCATGCCCCGGACCTTGATCGGCGCGAGGGTCACGTTTTCGAGCACGGTCAGGTGCGGGTACAGGTTGAACTGCTGGAAGACCATGCCCACCTCGGCTCGCAGGGCGTTCACGTCCACTTCCGGGGCGTAGATGCTCGTCCCTTCAAAGAGGATGTCCCCCTTCTGGATCGGCTCCAAACGGTTCAGGCAACGGATGAGCGAGCTCTTGCCGGACCCGGAAGGCCCGCAGATGACCAGCACCTCGCCCTTCTCGACCCGCTCGGAAATACCTTTGAGCACATGGAACTCGCCGTACCATTTATGGACATCCCTGATTTCGATCAGCGACATAGATTCATCCTTTCTCGTTGACTTCCATCCGGGACGCCCCGGGGCCGCAACGCGGACCGCCGACAGCTCTTTTCCCGGCATACCGTTTCAGCATAACAGGAATTCCATGAACAGGGAAGCCGCCATTGCCCCCTATTCCTCCTTATGCTATCGCTTTTGCACCTCATTTGAACCCAAACCACAGGAGATCGTCATGGCGTTGTTCACCAAGGAAGAGTCCCTCGCCTACCATGAGGAACCCCGCCCGGGAAAGCTTGAAGTCCTTCCCGTCAAACCCTGCTTCACCCAGAAAGACCTGTCGATGGCCTATTCCCCCGGCGTCGCCAACGCCTGCCTCGCCATCGCCGACGATCCTTCCCTCGCCAATGCCTACACCGGGCGCGGCAACCTCGTGGCCGTCGTTTCCAACGGCACCGCCGTCCTCGGGCTCGGCAACATCGGCCCCCTCGCGGGCAAGCCGGTCATGGAAGGCAAGAGCGTGCTCTTCAAGGCGTTCGCGGACGTGAACGCCTATGACATCAACCTCGCCCTCACCGATCCCGACAAGATCATCGAAGTGGTGAAGGCCCTTGAGCCCACCTTCGGCGGCATCAACCTTGAGGACATCAAGGCCCCCGAGTGCTTCTACATCGAAGAGGTGCTCAAGAAGGAAATGAACATCCCGGTGTTCCACGACGACCAGCACGGCACGGCCATCATTTCCGGCGCGGGCCTCATCAACGCACTGGAAATCACCGGCAAGAAGGCCGAAGACTTCATCGTGGTCGTGTCCGGGGCCGGAGCGGCGGCCATCGCCTGCGCCAAGTTCTACACCGAACTCGGCATCGCTCCCGCCAATATCCGCATGTTCGACTCCAAGGGCATCCTGCACAAGGGACGCACGGATCTGAACAAGTACAAGGCGCAGTTCGCCCTGTCCGAAGACATGACCATGACCGAAGCCCTCAAGGGCGCGGACCTCTTCCTCGGCCTGTCCAAGAAGGATCTCCTCACGCCCGACATGATCAAGGGCATGGCCGACCATCCGGTCATTTTCGCCTGCGCGAACCCCGATCCCGAAATCGCCTATCCGCTGGCGATGGAAACCCGCCCCGACTGCATCATGGGTACGGGCCGCACCGACTTCCCGAACCAGATCAACAACCTCTCCGGCTTCCCCTACATTTTCCGCGGGGCACTGGACGTGTACGCCACGGAAATCAACGAGGCCATGAAGCTTGCCGCCGCCCGCGCCCTCGCCGCGCTGGCCAAGGAGCCGGTGCCCGCCGAAGTTTCCGCCGCCTATCAGGGCCAGACCTTCAGCTTCGGGCAGGGGTACGTCATCCCGAAGCCCTTTGATCCCCGCCTCATCGAATGGCTGCCCCCGGCTGTCGCGCAGGCCGCGATGGACACCGGCGTCGCCCGCAAGCCCATTGAGGACATGGACGTCTACAAGGCCAGCCTCCGCGTCCGCATCCAGAAGGCGCAGGGCCGCGCCAACGCGCTGATCGAAAGCTACAAGTAAGGGTTGCTGGAAAAGAAAACGGGGGAAGGAAGCCTTTCTGGAGAAAGGGTTCCTTCCCCTTCTCTGTTGCCGGAACGCCCCTCCTTTTTCTTCCAAGACGTCCGGTGCCGTCAGGCCCCGTGCCAGCTTTCGCCGGCCCCGGAGAGACCCGGCACTCTTCAGGAAGACGCCCTTCCTACGGATGCAGCGATTGCGCAGGCGGCTTCGTAGGGCGTCAGGGACGTCACATCCAGTTTGCATGTCGGCAGTGTGGCGTAGGCAGGCAGCCGCCGGAGGCTTCGCGGGATGACGTCGGCCTCCCGGATGCCGTCCCGTACGTCGCGTTCCAGCCGTTCCCGCAGAGCCTGCTCCGTGCAGACGAGTGAAAAGCTGTGCAACGTAAAGGGGATATCCCGAAGCGGGCCGAGCACGGCCTCGAAAAGGAGGGGCTGATCCATGACCCAGCAGAACAGCACGTAGCGGTAACTCGAATTGTTCAGATAGGCTCTGAGCAGATGCGTGATATTGGACAGCACCATCCGTTTGTTTTCTTCCGAAACGACAAAAGGGTTCATGTTCCAGCACCAGTCGCCGTCCAGCCAGACGCCCGGCGTGAGCTGCCGCAACAGCTCTCGGCAGACGGCGCTTTTCCCCACGCCCATTGCCCCGCCTACGAGGATGAGCTGTTTTTTCATGTCTCCCCCCTAAAAAAATTATGCTTTTTTTGCATGGAACAGCCCGGATGCCCCGAGAAACGGGAAGCAGCAAAATCCTAACGGCAGGAAAGGCGGCCATCAGGGAAGGGAAAAGAGCAAGGCGGCATCTCCCGAAGGCGTTCATGCCCGCGGTTCCCTTTTCGGGAAAAACCTTATGGAGGGAAACCTGCCTGAAAGGCGATCTTTATCATGAATGGGACAGGCCGGAAGGGACGGCAGAGCCTGAAAAGGTACCGTATACAGGGGCACCCGTCTCAACGGCGGCAACGGCACAAAAAAAGGACACCCTCAACAAAGGATGTCCTTAAAAAATGGCGGAGCGGAAGGGACTTGAACCCTCGGCCTCCGGCGTGACAGGCCGGCGTTATAACCGACTTAACTACCGCTCCG
>CDYZ01029798.1_pt1 | contig 10588 bp, 5 predicted proteins | sample 554921 | NCBI WGS metagenome assembly CDYZ01 (sample SAMEA3182058, study PRJEB8094) | gut metagenome | biome: human; feature: gut; material: Stool; isolation source: human stools | place: Canada | collected 2012-11-26 | reverse complement strand
CTGTTCGCCCGCAGGGATTCCGGCTGCAAGTGTCCCAAGTGCGGAGCGGGGACGATGCAGTTTTACGGCAAGGTCGTCCGCTGCGACAACGCGGAGTGCGGTCTGCCCGTGTTCCGCCTGAAAGCAAACCGCACCCTCTCTGATGATGAAATCAAAAACCTGCTCACCGACGGACACACGAAACTGCTCAAAGGATTCAAGAGCAAGCAGGGCAAGAGTTTTGATGCCGTAGTCGCCTTTGACGGGGACTATAACACGGTTTTCGTGTTCCCAGAAAGGAAAAGTAAAGCGACCTCTGCGAAAAGAAGAAAATAAATGTTTAACTTTGCCACTGGTTCAGAGTAATGAATTGTTCTTCGATACCGGATTACACTCATACTTTGGATTTAGTGGTGGCACTCGGAGGGATACCGGGTGCCTTTTTCTTCTCGTTTTCCAACGATTATCCCTATCATCATTATCAATCCACTAAATTCCAAAGAAATGAACAACAAGAAGAAAAACGAGGGTCGGACCGACTTTTCCTATTACGGTCTGTACCTGCTGGACTACCTCACCACGAACAAGTTCGAACAGGCAGCCGATGAAGCCTTCATCCGAGAAAGAACCGACCGTGCCGCCGAAGCGTATGAACAGGCAAGGCTCGAAGGCTATCCTGCCGACGGGGCGCAGGAACTGGCGATGAAGGTGCTGACGGAGGGCCTTCGCTACTCCAAGCACGCCATCCTGCGCGAAGTCGTGGAGAACGAATTTGCGGGTGAAGTACCGGGAGAAAAATGTGAAGCCTTTACCCAGAAGCTGCTACCGCTTGTCGGAAACGTATTCTCCATCTATGACCTCTCGGACGACAATTTCGCCCTGTCGCCCGAATATGACCTGCTCTACACGGAGCTGACGGGAGCCGTCATCCTCTATATCGAAGAGTATGGCGTTTAACCGCAAACAGAGGCTGAGGGACAACATCGAGGCGATACGGACGGCATTCCTCCTTGACAGGGAACAGCGCACACCCACCGCACGCGAACGGCTCTTGTTAGAGCGTTATTGCGGTTTCGGGGGACTGAAGAGCATACTCAACCCTGCAAGGGAACTGACGGATGCCGTCCACTGGGCGAAGTCCGACCTCGAACTGTTTGCCCCTACCGTGGAACTGCACAGGTTGCTGCGAGAGAACACAAAAGACGAGACGGAGTACAAACGGTATATGGATGCCATGAAGCAGTCCGTGCTGACCGCCTTCTATACCCCGCCGGAGATAACCGGGACCATCGCGGACGTGCTGCATGAACACGGCATCCGTCCCGACCGGGTGCTGGAGCCGTCGGCAGGTGTCGGTGCATTCGTGGACGCCGTGCTGGAGAACAGACCGGACGCGGACATCATGGCTTTTGAGAAAGACCTGATGACGGGCAAGATACTGAAGCACCTGCATCCCGGACAGAAAGTAAGGGTACAGGGCTTCGAGAAGATAGAAAAGCCGTTCATGAACCATTTTGATTTGGCTGTCTCCAATATACCGTTTGGCGATGTGGCGGTGTTCGACCCGGATTTTTCGGGCAGCAAGGATCCTGCAAGGCTCTCGGCGGCACGGACGATACACAATTACTTTTTCCTGAAAAGCCTTGACGCGGTGCGTGAAGGCGGAATCGTGGCGTTCATCACCTCGCAGGGGGTACTGGATGCCCCGACCAACGCGCCCATACGCGAGTATATGATGAGCCATGCCAATCTGGTGGGCGTAGCCCGCCTGCCGAACAACCTCTTTACGGATAACGCGGGAACGGAGGTGGGCAGCGACCTGATTATCCTGCAAAAGAACAGCGGAAAGAACGGTGAACTGTATTACAACGAAAAACTCTTCGTGCAGACCGAACAGACCCCTATCGGCACTTCCGTAAATGGGTATGTATGGAGCATCGGCTCGCTTTCACACACGGATTTGATCAGAAGTACCGACTCGTACGGGAAACCAGCCTATAAACTCCTGCACTGTGGGGACATCGCACAACTGGCGGAAGACTTGCGGGAGCATCTGAAAATAGAACTGCAACAACTTGACAGGAAACTGTATGAGAGACACAGGCTGCATCCGACAAAGGAGGAAAGCACGGCTGCGGAAGTGCAACCTGCTCCGAAAACAGAAAAGGTATCACCTTCTGTAATAGCCCCCGTTTCTGTAATTGAGCCTGTCAAGGGAGTGGAGAAGCCGCAGGCACAGCCCATAGAGGAAAAGCCGGAGATTGAGCCGCGCCAACCCAATCATTCGTCAGCCGTGCAGCTTACCCTGCTCGACCTTTGGGGTATGCCCATAGAGGAACCGGTAAAAAAGAAAAAGGCAGCGAAAAAGGAAAGCAAGCCGAAGCCTATGCCGTCCACGCCTAAACCGCAAGTCAAAGTTACTCCACCCGTTGAAGCCGCCAAGCCGGTAAACGGTAATAAGGAAGAAAAGCCGGAAAATGCCGAAAAGCCAAACGACCCGGACGACATTTACGCCACTCTGGATTGGGAAACCAATCCTCCCATCAACGGCTTCTATGAGACAATGATGAGCCTGACAGCGGAACGGCGCAAGGCCCTACGGCTTGAGGCAGAACGGCACAGGCAGGAACAACTGAAAAAGATGGGTATCAAAGACACGTTGAACCCTGCTTTTGCGCCTTCTTCGGACAATATGGATAAAAAGCCGGAACAAACGGAAGAAATAAAGCAACCTGAAACACTGGCAGAAGTTGTGCCTACTTCCGAAACGGTTGCCACTTCCCTGTTCCCGGAACTTGAAACGGAAAAGCCGAAGGAGGAAGTCATGGACCTTTCTCCCCGTCCGTTCAACGGCCTGCTGGAGCCACACCACCGTGACGGCTCGATGGTGCTGGATGCTTCACGCAATCTCGGTTACCTGAAAGACCTCACGCCTTACGGTGCGACCTTCCAACCGCTCGACCTCCGTGGCTATCAAAAAGAGAAAGCGATGCTGTATATATCGCTCCGTGACGCTTACGAACGTCTGTATAGCCACGAGACGGAGAACCATACGGAACACAAACCGCAGCGCGGGTATCTCAACACCTACTACGATGAGTTTGTCATGCGTTACGGTAACCTCAACGCCAGACAGAACGTGAAACTGGTGATGATGGATGCCGGAGGGCGCGACATCCTTTCGCTGGAACGTGCGGAGGACGGCAAGTTTGTCAAGGCGGACATCTTCGACCGTCCCGTTTCCTTCTCGGTGGAGAGCCGTGTCAATGCAGGCTCTCCCGAAGAAGCCTTGTCCGCATCGCTCAACAAGTTCGGCACGGTCAATCTCGGCTATATGCGGGAGATAACCGACACCACGGAAGAGGAACTGCTTGGTGCCCTCAAGGGGCGCATCTTCTACAACCCGCTCGTAACCGGTTACGAAATCAAAGACCGCTTCATCGCGGGGAACGTGATAGAGAAGGCGGAACGCATAGAGGGCTGGATGGAGGACAATCCCGAAAGTGAGCGGATGCCGGAGGTGAAACAGGCGTGGGAGGCATTGAAGGAGGCCGAACCGCAGCGCATCGCCTTTGAAGACCTCGACTTCAATTTCGGGGAACGCTGGATTCCCACGGGTGTGTATGCCGCCTACATGAGCCACCTTTTCGACACGGACGTGAAAATAGCCTACTCCGCAAGCATGGACGAGTTTTCCGTGGCGTGCGGCTACCGCACCATGAAGATCACGGACGAGTTTTTAGTAAAGGGCTATTACCGGAACTATGACGGTATGCACCTGTTGAAGCACGCCCTGCACAACACCTGCCCCGACATGATGAAAAGTATCGGCAAGGACGAGAACGGCAACGACATCAAGGTACGCGACAGCGAGGGCATACAGCTCGCCAACGCGAAGATAGACGAAATCCGTAACGGGTTCTCCGAATGGTTGGAAGAACAGTCGCCGCAGTTCAAGGAACGGCTCACGACGATGTATAACCGCAAGTTCAACTGTTTCGTGCGCCCGAAGTATGACGGCTCGCACCAGACTTTTCCCGACCTCAACCTGAAAGGGCTGGCAAGCCGGGGAATCAAGAGCGTTTACCCGTCGCAGAAGGATTGCGTCTGGATGCTGAAACAGAACGGCGGCGGGATCTGCGACCACGAGGTGGGAACCGGCAAGACGCTGATAATGTGCATAGCGGCACATGAGATGAAGCGTCTGAACTTGGCGCACAAGCCGATGATTATCGGGCTGAAAGCGAATGTGGCGGAGATTGCCGCCACCTATCAGGCGGCCTATCCTAACGCCCGCATCCTCTACGCTTCTGAAAAGGACTTTTCGACCGCCAACCGTGTGCGTTTCTTCAACAACATCAAGAACAACGACTATGATTGCGTCATCATGTCGCACGACCAGTTCGGGAAGATACCGCAGTCGCCGGAGTTGCAGCAGCGCATCCTGCAGGCGGAGCTTGACACGGTGGAGGAAAATCTCGAAGTCTTGCGACAGCAGGGCAAGAACGTGTCGCGGGCGATGCTGAAAGGGCTGGAGAAGCGCAAGCACAACCTTGTGGCGAAGCTGGAGAAGGTGGAACACGCCATCAAGTCCCGCACGGATGATGTGGTAGACTTCAAGCAGATGGGCATCGACCACATCTTCATTGACGAGAGTCACCAGTTCAAGAACTTGACTTTCAACACCCGTCATGACCGTGTGGCGGGATTGGGAAACTCGGAAGGAAGCCAGAAGGCCCTGAATATGCTCTTTGCCATCCGTACCATACAGGAACGCACGGGCAAGGACTTGGGGGCTACGTTCCTTTCGGGCACGACCATTTCCAACAGTCTGACGGAACTGTACCTGCTCTTCAAATACCTGCGCCCCAACGAACTGGAACGGCAGGACATCCGCTGTTTCGATGCTTGGGCTGCCATCTTCGCCAAAAAGACGACCGATTTTGAGTTCAACGTAACGAACAATATCGTTCAGAAGGAGCGTTTTCGCTATTTCATCAAGGTGCCGGAGCTTGCCGCCTTCTACAACGAGATTACCGACTACCGCACGGCGGAGGATGTAGGTGTGGACAGACCAAACAAGAATGAGATACTGCACCACATACCGCCCACACCGGAGCAGGAGGACTTCATACAGAAGCTGATGCAGTTTGCCAAAACCGGCGATGCCACTCTGCTTGGCAGGTTACCCCTGTCGGAAACGGAGGAAAAGGCGAAGATGCTCATCGCCACCGACTACGCGAGAAAGATGGCTCTTGATATGCGCATGATAGACCCGAACTACGAGGACCATCCCGACAACAAGGCAAGCCATTGTGCCAAGATGATTGCAGAGTATTACCACAAGTACGAGACGCACAAGGGTACGCAGTTCGTGTTCTCCGACTTGGGGACATACCAGCCGGGGGAAGGATGGAACGTGTACAGCGAGATAAAACGCAAGTTGGTGGAGGATTACGGCATACCGGCAAGTGAGGTGCGCTTCATTCAGGAGTGTAAGACGGATAAGGCTCGTAAGGCGGTGATAGATGCCATGAACGCAGGGACAGTGCGAGTGCTGTTCGGCTCCACAAGTATGCTCGGAACGGGCGTGAATGCGCAGAAAAGATGCGTCGCCATCCATCACCTTGATACACCGTGGCGACCGTCCGACCTGCAACAGCGTGACGGACGGGGTGTTAGAGCCGGGAACGAGATTGCCAAGCATTTTGCCGAGAACAACGTGGATATCATCATCTACGCGGTGGAAAAGTCGCTGGACAGCTACAAGTTCAATCTGCTGCACTGCAAGCAGACGTTCATATCGCAGCTCAAAAGTGGAGCGATGGGCGCACGTACCATCGACGAGGGAGCAATGGACGAAAAATCGGGTATGAACTTCTCGGAGTATATGGCGTTGCTCTCCGGCAATACCGACCTTTTGGATAAGGCGAAATTAGAGAAGCGTATCGCCTCGCTCGAAGGGGAACGCAAGTCGTTCAACAAGGGCAAGCGCGATTCGGAGTTCAAGCTGGAATCCAAGACGGGAGAACTGCGCAACAACACGGCTTTCATCGAAGCCATGACGGAAGACTGGAACCGTTTTCTTTCCGTTGTGCAGACTGATAAGGAAGGCAGCCGCCTTAATCTTGTCAAGGTGGACGGCGTGGATTCAACGGATGAGAAGGTCATCGGTAAGCGTTTGCAGGAAATCGCCAAGAACGCCACGACTGGTGGACTGTACAAGGCTGTCGGGGAACTTTACGGCTTTCCGATAAAGGTGGTCAGCGAGAGGACACTCAAAGAAGGTCTGGAGTTCACCGACAACCGCTTCGTGGTGGAGGGGAACTACAAGTACACCTACAACAACGGGCATCTGGCGATGGCAGACCCGATTGCTGCCGCACGAAACTTTCTGAACGCATTGGAGAGGATTCCGACCATCATCGACCAGTACAAGTCTAAGAACGAAGTGCTGGAAAAGGAGATTCCGCAGTTGCAGGAGATAGCGGGCAAGGTGTGGAAGAAGGAGGACGAGCTGAAACAGCTGAAGTCCGAACTCGCCGCACTGGACCGCAAGATACAGCTTGAGCTGGCTCCGGCTCAGGAAAACACAGAAGAGAACCGGCAAGGCAACGAGAAAAAACAGACGGAACAACAGCCGGAAAGCCCGCACGTGGACTTTGTACGCAGTCATTTAATTATAGGGAGACCCGGTTTATCGGAATCCAAAGGTGTAAAACTTTAATATCGAAGTCTTGACAGAAAAAGCCAGTGGTTGAATTTTTCACCACTGGCTTTAATTCTAATAATTTTTCAATCTAATATGACCGAATCTATAACGTTAAATCATAGATTATGTGTCTATTTGTGAAGAAAAAGACGTAACTTTGTATCAAAATCAAATAAGCATAACAATGGAACCATCTATATACAGTTTTTCACTTTATACCGCACTGCCGTTGATGTTATTCTTCGGCTTTTATTTTTTGTTTGCAAAGACTCCTGAAAAGAAAATTTTCAAGAATTATCTCCGCTCCCGACAGATTATGGGTATAGCTATGCTGCTGCTTTCGGCAAATTATTCGGTACATTTCTTCTTTGGTATCCGATTCAAAAATGCGGATTCTGCCATATTGATGAACATGTCCACATACTTCCTGTGCTATTCTCTGTTCAGTTCGGCATTGATAATGTTGCTTGATCGTTTTTACATTACCAAACGGCGTGTGTGGACACATATCATTTTATGGATTATATTCTCAACTCTTTCCGGAGTTGTGTTGTTCCTGTTGCCAAGCGGAATCATGCAAAAATTCTCTTTATTTGCTTTAGCTGTATGGTTAGTCGTTTTTGGAGTCGTTTTAGCTCGCAGAGTCATAATTGCATACCGTAGAGCCATTCGGATTTTCAATGAAACTCAGGCGGATGATATAGGTACATATATCGAATGGCTTTCCATATTCACTTATTGGGCTGTTATCTTCGGTGTCGGATGCGGATTGCTGACATTTCTGCCAGACAAATATGTTTTTATCTGGATTTTGTCGTCAATACCGTTCTACAGCTATCTTTTCTACAGCTATCAGAACTACCTGCTGTTCTATGAACAGGTGGAAAATGCTTTTGAGCAAGATATACAGTCTGAAGAAGAACTTCTGACAGATACAGAAACAGAACCTAAAATAGTTTCTGAGAAAGAAGTTCCAGTGTCCTATACAGAAATTATAGAGAAAGTGGCCAACTGGATAAAGACAGACGGCTATGTCCAGCAGGGACTTACCATAAAAGAACTGTCCGAAATACTTCATACGAACCGTACCTATCTTTCCGCTTATATCAAGACTACGTATAAAATGACATTCCGCGAATGGATAACCAGTCTCCGGTTGGAGTATGCGAAAAACATACTGAAGGAGCATCCGGAGATCAATATACAGAAGCTGGCTGAGTCTTCCGGTTTTCTTTCCCGCAGTAACTTTATCAAATTATTTACCGAGAAGGAAGGATGTACGCCTGCCAAGTGGAAAAAAGCAAATCTGAAGTGATTTGCGTGGTAAAAATCCGATGAAAAAGCTCTCAGAAACCCATTTTCCAAAAGTGCTCATACTACAAAAAGTGCTAATTCGACAGCCACAAAAGTGCTAATTCGACAACTCAAAAAGTGCCGATTTGACAAAATAAGTGCTCAGACGACAATGTGAAAAGTGCTCAAACGACAATTTTTATAAAACGCTGTGTTTTAGCAAAAAAAGTTTTTGTAATATTTTGGGCGCTGAATGGCATTTATTACCTTTGGAGATGACAAAGATAATGAATTCAAGTTTATATGAGCAGAAAAATCACTTTTCTTACCCTGTTTCTGTGGCTGATGACGCTAACTTTTCCTGTCATTGCGCAGCAGAAAGCAGACACGACCTACACCTTCCGGTTCGTTACGCAGAAGGACATGTTCTACGTGCCTTGGAATGGCAATGACACGGAACTTGCCCGCCTGTTGGAATGTATCGAAAACAACAAAGCAACAATTCTTGACGGCAAACTGCCGCTATTGGTTGACGGATATTGCAATTCGCAGAGCAGTGAAGTCAAGAACCTTGCAACAGCGAAGATTCGTGCCAACCGTGTGAAATCAGAACTGATTACACGAGCGAAAATCAAGGAAGAAAACTTCATTACCCGCAATCATGTGACAGAGGGTGATTTTGTCACCGTGCGCCTGACGGTACCGGTAAAGGAAACAGCCGTGACGGATGCGGAAGCAGAAGCACGACGCAAGGCGGAAGCCGAACGCTTAGAAACCGAGAAGCGTGCCGAGCAGGAACGGCTTGCCGAAGAGCAGCGCAAGGCGGAAGAAGCCCGACTTGCCGCTGAAAAGGCAGAAGCCGAGAAAACCGCTCAACAAAATACACTTGCCGACACGCTGTCGGAAACCAAAATCACAACTGATTATCATCTCTCCCTGCGTGCCAACCTGCTGCGCTGGGCTACCTTGACACCAGATTTAGAACTTGAATGGCGCATCTGTCCATCGTGGGGCATTGCCGTAAACGGCTCGTGGACTTCTTGGAGCTGGAGTGACAAAGACCGCCGCTATGCACTCTGGGAAGTGGCTCCGGAAGTACGTTACTATATGGGTGAGAAGAAAGCCTGGCATCTGGGCGCGATGTTCAAGGCTGGACAGTTCAACTACAAGCTTTCCGAAACAGGCAAGCAGGGCGACCTGATGGGTGGCGGCATCACCGCCGGCTATCAGCTGCGACTAAACAAGGCATTAGATCTTGATTTCAACCTCGGTTTGGGCTACCTGAATGCCGATTTCGAAAAATATGAAGTCATCGATGGTGTGCGCGTGCGCTGTGGCAACGAGACAAAAAATTGGTGTGGCCCCATCAACGCCGGTGTGACATTGGTATGGAAGTTATTCTAATACGGAGGAATAGAGTATGAAAGCAAGACAATATATAAATATGGTAGGAATGGCAGCCGCCGTGCTGCTCTCTTCCTGCGTGAAGGACACGCTTTATGACACGCCGCATCCCGACTATGGGAAGATTGCGGTGACAGCCGACTGGTCGGCACGCGGTGAGGGTATCGACATACCTACCACATGGACGGTTACCATGGGTGACTATACGGGTACGGAGACTTCCGCCACCCATGCCCCCAACCATCTGTTTGCTCCGGGCAGCTACACCCTTGCGGTGTGGAACCCTGCTGAAGGAATCATGGTAAATGGTACCACCGCCACCATTGCCGCAGCCACGGGAAACCGGGCAGGAACGGATGCCTTTGTGAACAATGCCCCGGGATGGTTCTTCACCTATACGAAACAGGTGAGCATCGAGAAAGACAAGGACTATCCGCTGGCCGCCGCAATGAAGCAGCAGGTACGCGAACTGACGCTTATCATCAAACCGACGGGGGATGCCGCCGGACGCATCACGGAGATTGTTGCCCATCTGACGGGTGCAGCCAGAACTCTCGATTTCGCTACCGATACCTACGGAGCCGCTTCAAACGTCGTGCTGCCCTTCACCAAGATAACCGAAGGTGACGATGCCGGCAAGTGGAAAGCCACGGTGCGGTTGCTGGGTGTGACCGGCACGGAACAACTGCTGACGGGTGAAATCCGCTATGCGGACGGCAACCCGACCCCCACGACGCTGAAAAGCGACATCACGGAAGCCCTCAAGGGGTTCAACACCGGAAAGGGCGAATCGCTGACCCTCGGCGGAACGCTGGTTGAGACTCCCGAAGGCATGGAAGTGGACGGAGTCGAAATCAACGGCTGGGAAGAAGTGAAAGGTGATGATGTAAATGCCGATTTGTAAATAATTAGCAAACCGAACGCAGAAGCAAAGCTTGCTTTGATTTTGCTGAGGTGCAGCAATTATTGAAATGGAATTTAACTAATATAATAACAGAATATAATGAAGACAAGATTTTTTGCACTTGCGATGCTCGCCCTCGCACTGGTAGCCTGCAACAACGACAACGAGAACCTGAACGGTGACCCCGTGGCCGCCCGGTTTACCGCCGACATCGCCCCCGCCACCCGCGCCAGCGGAACCACCTGGACTGCCGGCGACCGTATCGGCATCACCGACATCGGCAACGATTCCCAGTA
>CDYZ01065527.1_pt1 | contig 10683 bp, 9 predicted proteins | sample 554921 | NCBI WGS metagenome assembly CDYZ01 (sample SAMEA3182058, study PRJEB8094) | gut metagenome | biome: human; feature: gut; material: Stool; isolation source: human stools | place: Canada | collected 2012-11-26 | reverse complement strand
GATATTGATGTTATCATGGTTGCACCTAAGGGTTCTGGTACTTCTCTCCGCACTATGTTCTGCGAGGGTCGTGGTTTGAACTGCTCTTATGCTGTTTACCAGGATGCATCTGGCAAGGCTGAGGAGAAGACAATTGCCTTCGGTATCGGTATCGGTGCCGGTTACTTGTTCAAGACTACATTCCATCGTGAGGCTACTTCTGACCTTACTGGTGAGCGTGGTTCTTTGATGGGTGCCATCGAGGGATTGTTGGAGGCTCAGTATGATGTGCTCCGTGAGAATGGTCACTCACCATCAGAGGCTTTCAACGAGACTGTTGAGGAGCTGACACAGAGCCTTGGCCCTCTCTTCGGTGAGAAGGGTATGGACTGGATGTATGCTAACTGCTCTACTACTGCACAGCGTGGTGCGCTCGACTGGGCTCCTCGTTTCCGCGAGGCTATCAAGCCAGTTATGGAGTGGTTGTATTACTCTGTTAAGACAGGTAATGAGGCACAGATTTCTATCGACAAGAACTCTCAGCCTGACTACCGTGAGAAGTTGAACGCAGAACTCGAGGCTATGCGCAACAAAGAGATGTGGCAGGCTGGTGTTACTGTACGTAAACTTCGTCCTGAGAACAACTAATTTTTTTCTCGTACATAATGTTGGAAAGGGAATGGTCCGTGAGGGGTCGTTCCCTTTTGTTTTTTTTGTTCCAACGCAGATATCTCAAAATGAAGATATAAATATTGCAAATAATATAGATAACAAAAAACCAGTCACAAATTGTGAGCAGTTATAAAATAATGAGATCGTAGTTACCACTCCTGTAGAATGTCGAATAATGTCTGTTCGTGGAAATCAATTATGATAGATAGGGGCTTGGCAGAACTTTATGTAGTTTTTTTTGAAAGAAAAGTCTCAAAGTATCATTATTGGCTTTAAAATATTTGTAATACATTGATTAATAGGCGTATATGATAAATGATACTTTTTGTGTTTTGTTGCAAAAAGTATCATAGAAGTATCATAAAAGTATCATAGAAGTCTCATTTTAGGCCGATTTTTGGCTTTTTCAGCCTTTTCCCAGTCTTCTGCTTTATCTTTTCTTTAGCAAATACTAAACTTTAGCAAGTTCAGAAGTTATAGAAGTTAAAGAAGTTATCACTGCCTTCGGTCGTTAGAAGTTATAGCCAACAGCCTTTTGGGTTGAATATCTATCTGTAAAGCATATGGCTTTAACTTCTCTAACTTCTTTAACTTCTTTAACTTCCCCATTTGCGAAAGTTGATGCAGGTATTCTTCATAATGTTTTCTTTGAATGCTTGTTGGAAATAGAAATGATAGTGCCCAAAATAAATCTAATAATTGGGCATTCGTTGCCCGCCGTATTGGCAGTGTGTGCCCGAGGCTTGTTCTGTTGATGCCCGCTGGTTGTTCAGCGGATGCCCGTCCGTTGGTCCATAAGGGATCATGCGGAGGGCACGAACTTCTTTAACTTCTTTAACTTCCCATTTGCGAAAGTTGGCTTAATGATTGATTATCTTAATAACGTGGAATAAGGCAAAATGCTGCATCGAAAATGATATTTTTCGCTTAAAATGAGATTTTTGTGATACTTCTATGATACTTTATATCATATTTCAAGAGAAGTCTCATTGTTGATAACTGATAATATATCAGTTAGTTATAACGATATTGAATATCAAAAATGATACTTTGATACATTTTTATCAAAAAACAAATTAACGTGCATGAACCATATTAATTCAGCCAACCATCTACAGAATCTTATTTATTACAAGGATGAGTATCGCTTATTCTATCCAAGAACACCTGCAGATATCCGGCATAATATAACGGAATATTATACAAAATGAAAGACTTACCTTTCTGAGTCGTTACTGTATCCGATGTCATCGGACCATTCCAGAGGCGCAATGCCACCTTCTCTTTCGACTCTTCCATAAATAGATGCAAGGAACGGAGTTTGGCATTGCTGCCTGTCTTCACTTCTATCGGAATCAGATACATATCCAAATCAAAACTTTTATTTCGCATTCCATTTCCAAACCAAAAATACTCAATCTCGATGTATATCCAAACCAAAAGTACAACCATTCTGCAATATGTAAACTTCATTAATAACAAACCCATCGGCAGGATGCAGTATGCACTAAATTAATTCCGCCAATGGGTATAGACTATAAAAAGCAAGTCATTTGTACAATTTGGGTTCATTTATGTGAAATAACAACCCTATAGTTGTGTTTTCTCGTGAAAATCAGTTATCTTTGTGGGCGAAATGGCAATAGCCATAATGACGATAAAAAGAAATAAGATATGCCAGTACAAAGTGAAGCAGCCCTCGAAAACGGACTAATAGATACTCTTCAAAAGATGAACTACGAGTATGTTCATATTGAAGAGGAGAAGAACCTGTCTGCCAATTTCAAAAAACAGTTGGAGAAACACAATAAGAAGAAATTGGAAGAACTTGGTCGCACTGAGTTTACGGAGGCTGAGTTTGAAAAGATACTTATCTACCTTGAAGGTGGCACTCGCTTTGAAAAGGCAAAGAAACTGCGTGACCTCTTTCCGCTTGAATTGGAAAGCGGTGAACGCCTGTGGGTGGAGTTCTTGAACCGCACTCACTGGTGTCAGAACGAGTTTCAAGTTTCCAATCAGATTACGGTTGAGGGCAGAAAGAAATGCCGTTACGATGTGACGATACTTATCAATGGTCTGCCTTTGGTTCAAATAGAACTGAAGCGCAGAGGTGTGGAACTGAAACAGGCATACAACCAGATACAGCGTTATCACAAAACTTCTTTTCATGGCCTGTTTGATTACATCCAGTTGTTTGTCATATCTAATGGTGTAAACACTCGCTATTTTGCCAACAACCCGAATAGTGGCTATAAGTTCACATTCAACTGGACGGATGCCGCTAATGTGCCTTTCAACGACTTGGAGAAGTTTGCCACAGTGTTCTTCGACAAGTGTACATTGGGTAAGATTATTGGCAAGTACATAGTATTGCATGAGGGCGACAAATGTCTGATGGTGCTTCGCCCTTATCAGTTCTATGCGGTGGAGAAGATACTCGACCGTGTGGAAAACTCCAACGATAACGGTTATATATGGCATACAACTGGTGCGGGAAAGACCTTGACATCATTCAAGGCAGCCCAACTCGTATCAGAGTTGGACGATGTGGATAAGGTTATGTTCGTTGTTGACCGCCACGACCTTGATACGCAGACACAAGCCGAATATGAGGCTTTTGAGCCTGGTGCCGTTGACAGCACCGACAACACAGACGAGTTGGTGAAGCGTTTGCACAGCAATTCAAAGATTATCATAACAACCATACAGAAGTTAAATGCCGCTGTCAGCAAGCAGTGGTATAGCAGTCGTATTGAAGAAATACGCCATTCTCGCATCGTGATGATTTTCGATGAATGTCATCGAAGTCATTTCGGAGAATGTCACAAGAATATCGTGAAGTTCTTCGACAACACGCAGATATTCGGTTTTACTGGCACACCAATCTTTGTTGAAAATGCGGTGGACGGACATACCACAAAGGAAATCTTCGGCAACTGTCTTCACAAGTATCTCATTAAGGATGCCATTGCCGATGAAAACGTGCTTGGTTTCCTTGTGGAGTATTACCACGGCAATGAGGATGTGGATAATGCCGACCAAGATCGTATGACGGAGATAGCAAAATTTATCCTTAATAATTTCAATAAGTCAACATTCGATGGAGAGTTTGACGCATTGTTTGCCGTGCAGTCAGTGCCTGTACTGATCCGTTATTACAAGATATTCAAGAGTCTGAATCCGAAGATTAGGATTGGAGCGGTCTTCACATACGCAGCCAATAATAGTCAGGATGATGACTTGACCGGTATGAATACAGGCAACTTTGTGAGTGACAGTATTGGCGAGGCAGACGAATTGCAAGCCATCATGGATGACTACAATGATATGTATGGTACGAGTTTTACTACTGAAAATTTCCGTGCCTACTATGATGACATCAACCTTCGAATGAAGAAAAAGAAGGGCGACATGAAGCCTCTTGACCTCTGCTTGGTTGTCGGAATGTTCCTTACTGGTTTTGACAGTAAGAAGCTCAACACTCTCTATGTTGACAAGAACATGGAGTATCATGGATTGTTGCAAGCGTTCAGCCGTACCAACCGTGTGTTGAATGAGAAGAAACGTTTCGGTAAGGTGGTTTGCTTCCGTGACTTGAAAAGCAAGGTGGACGAGTCTATCAAACTTTTCAGCAATGGAAATCCTATAGAATATATTGTCCGTCCGCCTTTTCATGATGTAAAGAAGAAATATCAGGAAATGACGAAAGATTTCCTGGAGCATTATCCCGAACCTCATTTTGTGGATTATTTGCAAAGTGAGAACGATAAAAAGCAGTTTATCCTTGCTTTCCGTGACATCATAAAAAAACACGCAGAGATACAAGTGTATGATGAGTTTGAGGAGGATGCTCCCGACCTCGGAATGACAGAACAACAGTTTATGGACTTCCGCAGCAAGTATCTTGATATATACGATACCTTTGCAGCCAAGGGTACTGAAAAACCAAGCGGTTATCAAGTTCCTGAGGAAGGTCCGGTTATGTTTGGTGAGCCAGACCCTCTTGAAGAAGCCGCAACTGGTATGGGCGATATTGATTTTTGCTTGGAACTCCTGCATAGTGATATTATCAATGTTGCCTATATCTTGGAGTTGATTGCAGACCTTAATCCATACAGTGAGGATTATACCGAGAAGCGCAAGCACATCATCGACACAATGATAAAGGATGCCGAACTTCGCAGTAAGGCAAAACTCATTGACGGATTTATCCAGAAGAATGTGGATGATGACCGTGACAATTTTATGGCTCGCAAGCAAAAGGCTGATGGTACAAGCGACCTTGAAGAACGGTTGAACAGCTACATCATCACCGAACGCAACAATGCAGTCAATACGCTTGCCAAGGATGAGGATTTGGATGCTTCCGTTCTCAATCATTACCTCTCGGAGTATGACTACTTGCAGAAAGAGCAGCCTGAAATCATACAGGAGGCATTGAAAGAGAAACACTTAGGACTGATCAAAAAGCGCAAGGCTTTGACAAGAATACTCGATAAATTGCGTTCTATAATAAGGACATTCAGTTGGGAATAATATATGAGTTCGATAAAAGTAATAAATACGATAAGGCTTTGTTCTAAAGGTGTCCTTGCAAAGGATGCCAATGGAAAGTATGTAAAGTTGCATAAACGCCAAGGAGATATGGATGGAGCTTGCTCTGTCTATTCTTTGGCGATGGCATTGCTGTGCCTTGGCGTAGTAACAGAGGATGACTTGAATATTTACAACAAGCCAGATAGACGGACTCAGAAAGGTAAATTTTTAAGTCATTTCCTTGAAGAACAAGGCTTGGTAAGGAACGGATATTACTTTTCAACACTTGCAAAAGAAATCAACGAACATGACTTTGGAATTATTGCAACACGAAAGTGTCGGCAAGATACCAATGACATTATAGATATAATAGCCGATACTCTTGATGAAGAAATGCCTGTTATTATATCAACCGATTTTCCTGATGGTGGGCATGCAATGCTTGCAGTTGGTTATGAAACGAACAATGAAGAAGATGCAATAACAAAAATTCTGTGCTTAGACCCAAGTGAAGAAGCACCTAATTTTTCATCGTGGAACTGCATCATTGATGTTGCGCATAAATACAGCAAGTCTGAATATCCATTTGACAACATAACAAAATCCCAGTCTTACAAAGTAGCATTGGGAGATATTTTAATAATCGAAAAAAAGAAATAACGATATGAGCGAAGAATTACAACAGAAACTCCGTGACCAACTTTGGGAAGTCGCAAATAAGCTGCGTGGCAATATGTCGGCCAGTGACTTCATGTATTTCACCCTTGGCTTTATCTTCTACAAGTATTTGTCGGAGAAGATAGAGAAGCATGCCAATGACGCATTGGTGGACGATGAAGTCACGTTTAAAGAACTGTGGGCAATGGAGAAAGACGAAGATATAGAAGAACTTCAGGAGGTTGTCAAGACCGAATGTTTGGAAAATATCGGCTACTTCATTGAACCAAACTTCCTGTTTTCGTCTGTCATTGAGAGCATTAAGAGAAAGGAGAATATCCTGCCGATGCTCGAACGCTCATTGAAGCGTATTGAGGACAGTACCCTCGGACAGGACAGCGAAGAAGACTTTGGAGGTCTATTCTCTGACATTGACCTTGCTTCACCCAAGTTGGGCAAGACTGCCGATGACAAGAATACTTTGGTCAGCAATGTTCTTCTTGCCCTTGATGATATTGACTTTGGTGTAGAAGCATCGCAAGAGATAGATATTCTCGGTGATGCCTACGAGTATATGATTAGCCAATTTGCCGCTGGTGCTGGCAAGAAAGCTGGTGAGTTCTACACTCCTCAGGAAGTAAGCCGTATCTTGGCAGAGATTGTAACCATCGGTCACGCTCGTCTGCGCAATGTTTATGACCCTACTTGTGGTAGTGGTTCGCTTCTTCTTCGTGCAGCAAGCATCGGTCACGCAAACGAGATTTTCGGACAGGAAAAGAACCCTACGACCTACAACTTGGCTCGTATGAACATGCTTCTTCATGGTATCAAGTTTAGTAACTTCCGCATAGAAAATGGCGATACTTTGGAGGCTGATGCTTTTGGCGATACACAGTTTGACGCAGTGGTAGCAAATCCTCCATTCTCTGCCGAATGGAGTGCTGCCGATAAGTTCAACAACGATGATCGTTTCAGCAAGGCAGGACGCTTGGCACCTCGAAAGACTGCCGATTACGCATTTATTCTTCACATGATTTATCATCTCAATGAGGGTGGCACAATGGCTTGTGTCGCTCCTCATGGTGTGTTGTTCCGTGGCAATGCCGAGGGCGTCATCCGCCGTTTCCTCATCGAAAAGAAAAATTATGTGGATGCTATTATCGGACTTCCTGCCAATATCTTCTATGGCACAAGCATTCCCACCTGTATCTTGGTGTTCAAGAAGTGTCGTAAGGAGGATGACAATATTCTCTTTATTGATGCCAGTAAGGAATTTGAAAAGGTAAAGACCCAAAACAAGCTTCGTCCGCAGCATATCAAGAAGATTGTTGATACCTATCGTGAGCGCAAGGAGATAGAAAAGTTCAGCCATCTCGCCACACTGCAAGAAGTGGCTGAGAACGACTACAACCTCAACATTCCTCGCTATGTGGATACGTTCGAGGAAGAAGAACCTATCGACATTCATGCTGTCATGAAGGAAATCAAGGACCTGGAGGCAAAACGTGCTGACCTTGACAAGGAGATTGAGGGCTATCTGAAAGAGTTGGGATTGGTAGAGTAAACTTTCCACAAGTTGTGGCAGATTTCCCAGATATGAAAGGGCTTTCATACAGAAACTTGAAGTATATCAGACAATGGTATCAGTTTTATAATGAGCAACTTACAATTTGGCAACAAGTTGTTGCCAAATTAGACGATGTAAATATGCAACAACTTGTTGCACAATTACAAGAAGGATGTCTAAGTTCATGCCTGAAAACATACAGAGCCAGTTGCCTACAATCGAAGACATTGAAGCAACACTTTCTGATATAAAGGAGACTAAGGATTTCAAAAAAGGGTAATGATATGGAAAATAAAGATAATATACCGCAGTTCGTGAATAGCGACTCCTTCATGGCAGATAAGAACTATGTGAAGTGGTTGTCTGACTTGAAGAAACGTTTCCGCATGTCACAGCTTAAAGCAGCTGTCAAAGTGAATACGGAAATGCTCAAATTCTATTGGAGTTTGGGCGAGGACATTTGCGAGAAGCAAAAGCAATACAAGTGGGGCGCAAACTTCATGAAAAGGTTGAGCCTTGATTTGCGTGCAGAATTTCCAAAAGCAGAGGGATTTTCTGTTGTCAACTTGTACTATATCAAACGTTGGTTTGTTTTTTATTCTTCGCATACAAACTTTTTTTACCAAGCTGGTAAAAAATTACAAGAAGTGAAAGATGTAGCATCTCCAATGCCAGAAATATTGCTTAGTGTACCTTGGAGACATCAGACAGTAATTGTCTCTAAATGTGAAACAATAGAGGAGGCTACTTTTTATCTCAAAAAAGTTTTTACCGACGGCATGAGCCGTACTGAGTTGGCACACGCTATAGAAACAAAACTGTACGAGCACACAGGCAAGGCTTTGAATAACTTTGATGTTACACTGCCACAACCTCAAAACGCACTGGCAACAGAGATTATAAAAGACCCTTACAAGTTGGATTTCTTCTCATTGCCAAACAAGTTCAGCGAAATGGACTTGGAGAATAAATTGGCTACAAATATCACTCGCTTCCTCTTGGAATTGGGCAAAGGTTTTGCGTATGTCGGTCGGCAGATGGAACTTGACACGCCAAGTGGCAAGTCATACTTCCCCGACATGGTGTTCTATCATACTCGGCTGAAATGCTATGTGGTGGTGGAACTGAAGATTGTGGATTTTATGCCAGAGTTCATCGGCAAACTGAATTTCTATGTTTCGGCTGCTGACGAGTTGCTTAGAGGTGAGGGAGACAATCCAAGTATTGGTATTCTTCTTTGCAAGGACAAAGATTCGTCTGTGGTAGAATGGTCTCTGCGTGGCATCACTACTCCTTTGGGGGTGGCAAGCTATCAGCTGCAAGAGGTCTATGAACGAACATTGCTTGAAATAAAGCAAGAAGCCTCTGAAAATGAGTAAGAACGTTTGATATCTGCCACAAGTTATGGAAGAAATTGTCTACCAAGTTGGTAGACGAATAAAACAATGTGACTGGCAAGTAACTATCATGTAAACTGGTATGTAACAGAGCCATATTGGTGAATTAAAATTAAGGATTAAAAATGACAATGACAATAAATAACGAACATAATAAACTCAATGTCCCAAATCTCAGATTTCCTGAGTTTCAGGGGGAGTGGGAGAAGTGTAGGTTAGGGGACATTACAGAAAATTTTAATTTAAGGAATAAGGATAAGATACAATATCCAATGTTTTCTGTAACTAATGATAGGGGATTTGTCCCTCAATCTGAACAATTTGAAGGCAGAGATATGGTCGGTGAAGACATTAAAGCATATAAAATAATACACACAAATGATTTTGCCTATAATCCAGCAAGAATAAATGTTGGCTCAATAGCCATGTATACAGGTGAAAAGCCTTGCATGATAAGTTCTTTGTATGTTTGTTTTAAGACTACCAAAGAGGTAAACAACGAATGGCTTATGCAACTTCTTAAAACACCCAAAATGAATTACTATTATAATGTTAATGGTGAAGGTGGTGTAAGAGTGTATTTATTCTATCCTAATTTCGCAAGGATTAGAATGTCTATTCCAAAAATAGAAGAACAAAAGAAAATAGCAAAGTTGCTCAATCTTATTGATGAGCGCATAGCAACCCAAAACAAAATCATTGAGGATTTGAAGAAGCTAAAGTCTGCGATTATTGAAAAGCTATATAAAGAGATACAAGGAACTTGGTATTCATACCGACAGTTATTCAGTATAATAAATGAACGCAATAAACAATTGGAATATTCAAACGTTCTATCTGCGAGTCAGGAGAGAGGAATGGTGAGTAGAGAAGATTTGAACTTGGACATACATTTTGAGCGTAGCAATATCAGTACTTACAAAATTGTGAAAAATGGCGACTACGTTATTCATCTGCGCTCTTTTCAAGGAGGTTTCGCTTTTGCTGAAAAAACAGGAATTTGTAGTCCTGCATATACAGTATTGAGACCCAACAATTTATTAGTGTACGGCTATCTCTCTAATTATTTCACATCCAGAGATTTTGTAAAATCGCTGATAATTGTTACATACGGCATAAGAGATGGACGTTCCATTAACGTCGATGAATGGCTTGACATGAAAGTTGTTATCCCTTCAAAAGAACAACAAACTCATATCGTCAATGTTATAGAAAGTATCGAAAATAAAATCAAAAACGAGGAAACGTATTCAAATTGCCTGTTGAATCAAAAGCAGTATCTGCTTCGCCAAATGTTCATATAAACATCTGGCGGAGCAAGTATTGTTTTTCACTCAGATACATTTTACAAATTCGTTGGTGTACCAATAGACAACTATCCAATGTTTTGAACACCTTGGATAGTTGTTTTTGCGTTTCTATATTGGGCATTCTTATTTTAATCGAAGCCATTGTGTTATTCATCAATTTAGGGTTCGCCAAATTTGAAGAAACATATTTTTGAGTAGCTTGCTGAAGAACGAGCGAAACAAAATAACAATCAAATTTAGGCAGTATCTTTAATGTACCACAGACATTGGTACAATTAAACTTTCCTTTTCTGTAAAAGACTGTTCCTGCATTTGCACCATCAGTTGTCCAAGTAATGTACTCGCCATCAAACATATAGTTATCCAAATAACCCATTATTCCATCATTGGAAGTTTGGGAAGAATAAACAGGATAAAGAGGATGCTTTTGTCTATCAATTTCTACAGAACTGATGACACGTCCTCTTCCTATTTCGGCTATGTCTTGAATTTTATAAGTAGTCCACTTGTCGTTGCATAATAATTTCTTGCTAATCGCAGACTTTAGCTTCTTCAAATCCTCAAT
>CDYZ01040398.1_pt1 | contig 10718 bp, 10 predicted proteins | sample 554921 | NCBI WGS metagenome assembly CDYZ01 (sample SAMEA3182058, study PRJEB8094) | gut metagenome | biome: human; feature: gut; material: Stool; isolation source: human stools | place: Canada | collected 2012-11-26 | reverse complement strand
CATGAAGGACTACTGCTAAGTCTATATTTTTCTTTGCCATAATTCTAAAACCATTTAATGCTACAAATATAAAATTTTATCGTGATAATCGGTTAAAAATAAATGATTTTTTGAGGTTAGTGGCATCTATTTAGACAAATTAAAATTTGTGGATAAACAATCTCTCTGGAGCCTAAGACTTTGGGTTATCTTTAGGTTAAGTAATGTGGAAAACTTGGAACTTATCAACAAAATAACTATCTTTGCACATGAGAACGGAACCCAGCGAAAATTGGGTAAGAGAATATAATCTTTAAAACACAAGAAGAGTTATGGCTGACATAAAATTACTCTTGGTAGAAGACGACGAAAACCTCGCCTATATGGAGAAAAGCTGCTTCGAAGATATCATCGAAGGATATGAGGTAAAGACTGCCGTCAATGGCAGGCAAGGACTGGAGGAATGGAAAACCTTTCAGCCCGATGTCATCGTTTCGGATATAGACATGCCTATCATGGACGGTCTGGAGATGGTGAGGAAAATACGTGAGGTGGATGGCGATACCATCATCCTCTTTACCACTGGCCTTATATCGCCCAAAGACCTGAAGGCAGGCTATGCTGCCGGAGCCAACAACTATGTGAAGAAGCCTTTCATACCCGAAGAGCTGGATGCACACATACAGAGCCTGATGCGACTGAAGGAAGGCAAACGCAGCAAGAACAACAGCCAGCTCGTAAAACTGGGCAAATATATCCTTGATGCCAATCATGCCACGCTGAAAAACCAGGAGGACCACAGCGAGAAAATGCTTACGGCACGTGAGGCAAAGATTCTGGAACTCTTGGCAGTGAACAAGAACGAAGTGGTGCGCCGTGACGCTGTACTGAGTCGTTTCTGGGACGTGGAAAACAAAGACTATTTTGCATCGAGAAGCCTTGATGTTTTCATCAAGAAAATTCGCACTGCCATCGAAGACGAGCCAAGTGTAGAGTTAAGGACCATCCGGGGCGTAGGCTTCAAACTCATTGTAGAATAACTGCAAGCCCGTTGTCGAAGCATCGGTATGAAGACCTTTGCATAAAAACATTATACAGAGAAAGAAAACAACAATAAAAATAAAGCATTATGTTTAAGTCGATACTTTACTATATATTAATGATAGCGGAATTCTGTAGCACCATGTTTGTTGGTGGTATAGTGATAGGCATCTACCTTGCTGTCTCAGGAAAACTGGAAGAGGTAAATGCCAACGACCAGGCTTCCTTCCTCAAGGCAGGAACTCCCATTATTTATGTTTTCTGCATTCTTGCTATACTTATATTATGGTTCACCTTCAGCAAGGCAAAGTTTTCCAAGTTTACGCTGGGCAGAGTGAATCCAGCCTACAAGTGGAAGGCTATGTTCTGGTACACCCTTCCTCTGTTTGGAATTACCTTGATGTTTATCGCCCTCTTCAATTTGTTGGACATCAAAATATACAACAAGGAAATCATGCCTCTTGACTATATAGGAATGCTTCCGATGATTCTTATCAGCTCTTTTATCTCAGCCTATATTATCTTCGGCGCGATATACGAAGAACTGATCAAATGCGGAAAGAAGACATGGGTTTCTTACCTTACCGTTCTTGTATTCAGCATCATACCATTCATTGCCACAACCCTGGGCCAGTCATTGACATGGATTATCATGATGATGATATGGAGCATCGTGCAGACATCGCTCCTCTTTTATATCTACAAAACCACAAGGAGCACCATCGTGACATTTGTGGCCTGTATCATCTGTAATCTGATTCCTACCGATATTTCCAGTATTCCTCTGTGTACTGCCATGGGATGTTTGGGATCCACATTGACAGCAAGCAGCATCAGCAATTATTTAGTAGCAAAGAAGGAAGGCAGAGAAACCGAATACCTCTTGGATGAATAAAGAAGAAAGGAGAAGATGATATGAATGCCAACCGCACCAAGATACTCAGCACCACTGCCCTGATAGCCATTCTCCTTATCCAAATGTTCTGGATGTGGAACACCTATAACATCAACGCGCGACAATTAGGAAAGGAATGTAATGAGATATTGGAGAAAGCCATCGCCTTAGAGTTGGATAAAACAAATAGGTGCGATTCTTTTTTTGAGTCGGGAGATACCATTGCTTCCAGTAATATTTATAATCCTACACTATCCCTTTATGATGCCATCTACAAAAAATCGCATCAAGATGCCAACACCGATATCTTGACAAATATTGCAGACTCTATTTTCAAAGCAGAGAAGTTGCCTTTCCGCGCTGCCATCAACAAGGTGAGCATGAAAACAGGAAAGGTGATGGAAGGCAAAAATATCAACAGCAATATCTTCCCCTTCCTGGAGGAAGTGAAAACCAACATTCAGCCTGTAAGACTGGACAACAGCGTAGGCTTCCAGATGACCATCACCAACGGAAGTATCTACATCTTCAGACATAACTGGGTGCTGCTCCTCATATCTATCCTTATTTCCATCGTCATCATCCTGAGTATTATCGACCAGATAAACTATATCAACGAGCAGGAACGTGTTCGCCTCCTGCGCGAGGATTTCTCGTATGCCATGGTTCACGACATGAAGTCGCCCCTCACGTCTATCATCATGGGTACGAAATACCTACACAGCGGTGTGCTGGAGAAGAAGCCAGAAATAAAGGAGAAATATTTCACCATCGTAGAAGACGAGGCACAGCATCTACTGGCACTCATCAACCGACTGCTCACCATCTCGAAACTGGAACATGGCAAGTTGAATATTCAGAAGACTGTAGTAAAACTGGAGCCCATGATAGAGGATGTGACCGAGAAATACAAAGCCAAGTCGGCCAAGCCCATTCATATAGCCACCCAGCTGAAGGTAACGACTGTGGCTGCAGACGAGGAATATCTGAAGGAAGCTATCAGCAACCTGATAGACAACGCCACCAAATACTCGAAAGAAAAGATCAACATCCGCATTTCTACCCTCGAGGACAACCACTATATATATATTAAGGTGTACGACGAGGGAATAGGCATATCGAAGAGCGAACAGAAATCGGTATTCAATCGCTTTGAGCGTGCTGCCGAACACGAGAAAAATGGCAACAAGACCCGAAAAGGATTTGGCATAGGCCTGAACTATGTGTTCCAGGTCATCCATGCCCATGGCGGAAAGATAAGTCTGAAGAGCGAGAAAGACAAGTGGACGGAGTTTACCATCGCCCTGCCTAAAGTTTCAGACAAGCAATAAGATGGAAAAAAACAAGTTACAGGGACACAACTCATCAACAGAGTGGCACGCCAGGCATGATCAGAAAAACGTTAACTTAAAGATAACCATCTGATAACACAACATTTACAGCAATAGCCATATCTTTGCATCGTAAACAATAAAGAAAAGAAACGATACAACTATGGCTAAATCATTCGTCATCATACTCTTTACGATACTCTTTGGCTTGAACCATGTATCGGAAAAGCAGTACAACCATACAAACGATAGAAATCAAATAATAGAAATCTCTCTTAAAAGGTCAAGCTCAAGCTGTGAAGCTGTTGAGCTTGACCTGTTTTGTTTGTCACTTTACTCTGGAAGTGATGGGATTTCTTGTTCCTTTCATACCAACGAGGAAAGCCTTGGCGCTGCCAAACTTCAAGAACATGTCAAGACGTACTGGCACGTGGTTCTCGTCATCGGTCACATAGAAATCGACTATTCTCTTGTACTTGCCGTCTTCTAACTCCATGTAAGCCAAGCGCAGACAGCGATACTTCAAACCATTGTCGGCCTTGATGGTTTCCTTGCCCAAAAACTTGATCTGGGCAGGTGTACGGCCGTTTCCATCCACAATCGGGAACTTCACCACATAACCCTTCTTCCAGTTGGCAGGGTCGAAACTGCGGGCACGCAGGAAGATGTTCATCATATCGAAAACGCAGTCTTCGTAAGCTGCATTTTTCCAGTGATGAGTACCATCATGGCGCTGACGATGCATACGAACATGACATTTTCCGTTGGCATAGCTGTAAAAATCCTCATCTACCGTATAGCGCTTGCCTTCACGGGCTCCCTTACGGAAATAGAGCGGAGCAAGGTCGGTGCTGCTATAACAAAGCAAGGTGTCGCGAAGTACAAAGAAATCGTCTACTCGCTTGTTGCCACGTGTCACCAACGAACCACGATAGGCGGGTTTGCCCTTATAGGTGGTCTGGATGGTTGACATACTGGCTGTACCAGCCTTAACCCATACAAACTTCCAGTTGTAGTAGAGGTTGTAGGCCAGATACTCACCCGACTTGAATGCCGTGTTACGGAATGTACACTGGGCAGACACCGTAGTGCTGACCATAAACAGCAAGATAGCTGTCAGTACTGATTTTTTAAGAAATTTCATCATATCTCTTACATTTTAGGAACATACTGAATGCCTAATTTCTTAGCACGATCAGCGTTCTGATTTTTCACTTTTTTCTCCTTGTCTGGCTTCTGCTTGGTAATGACACCAGGCTTCTGTCGGTCGAGAGGCCGTTCCGTAGGGTTCCAACTCTCGGTAATGTCCCATTTGGCCTTGCACTCTATGACCTCAGGATAGTAATACACCTCTTCTGCCTGCTGGTCTTTATCGTAATCACCAGTATCCCATTTGCCATTATTATTGCGGTCAACTATCAGGCGCAGATAATATTTCTCAGGCTTGAGATAATAGAACTCCGCCACTCCGTTGACAGCCTTGGTTTCCTTCACCACCTGGTCTTGCCCGTTGAGCAGTTGTACCAGTAGGTGCTCGTTTTCAAGACTTGTTATGTTGACCAGCAAGGTGCTGTATTCGTCAAGCGAAGAAACCTTGAAGCCTTGCTTTACAGGCTTGGAAGCCAGCCCGTAGATATCGACAAATGCAGCCGAATCTATCTCAAGACTGTATTCGATGTCGGGTCGCCACTCGCCCCGCAGCTTATAGTTTCGGTTGCCCATATCCTCAAACTCGAAAGGAGCTCTGTACCACAATGTGTCGTGCTTGGCATAAAGATGAATGCCTGCCGTATCGGCATGGGCAAGAGGTGTAGGGAACGAGAAACTGATGTTCTTGTCGGGATCCAGCTGTGAAGCCACTCCTATCTTTACCTCCAAAGGCTTTGGAGCCATGACCGAGTCGTAGGGTTCGCCTTTTTTCTTGCGCTTCTCCTGCTTCTTGGTCCATTCTTCCAACTCTTTGTTGAGTCGTTTCTGTCGTTTGGCATACGATTCCTTGGCGAGTACATCGAGGGTATCGGTACGTGAGACAAGCACACCTGTACTGTCGGTCATACGATAACTCAGTTCTATTTGCAGCGTATCCTGATTGACCAAGGCAGTATCGCGAAGCCAATAGGTAAGTGTGTCCTGCTGTAAAGAAGACTCGATAAGGAAGGCGTTTTCTGCATCAAAGTTCAATCCTCTGACCACAGGCATGATGGAATCGCCATAGCTGAAGAAGAGTGAGAAATTGTTGGCATCCTTGCGCTCAGCCTTGAGGAAGTAGCGGTCGGTAAGTGACTCTGTGAAAGCTCTCAACACAATATCATCGGGCAGGAAATGAGTATACGCCACCCGGTCGATAGACTTGATATGCAGAGAGTCGACCCACGTTGTATCCTGACGGGTATCAGGCTTGAAAGATGGCACGATGATGTCGTGAGAGAAGGCTATCTTCTCGCTCTTCTGACTGAACATATAGTTGCCATCCATATCCTGAAGAGCATAGATGCGGTAAGAGCCTGGTGCCACACCCTTGATAACGAAGCGGCCACGGCTGTCGGTACGGCTCACACGAAGCATGGGCTTGGTACGGAAAGCCGAATCGGCGATGTCGCTGTACAGACCTACGAGAATGCCCTTGATGGGCTCCAAGTTTTCTGATTCGAGCACATAGCCCGACACCTCCATCGTATCTATCTTCTCGCCTGTGGAGAAACTGTAGGTATAGTTTCCCATAGGATTGTTCTCATTATTGTCGCTGATGGCATCAGAGAAGTCTATCGTGTACGTGGTATTGGGCTTCAGCGAGTCGACCAGCGATACCTGAATCTTCTTGCCTGCCGTCTTGATTTCGGGCACTTCTATCTGAGGAGGCGACACGACGACTTTCTCGGTAGGATTGTCTATCTTGACATATTCATCGAAGTAAATGTTTATTTTCTTTGATGTCACATTCACTCCTTTGTCCTCAGGACTGGCACCTATCACCTTGGGCGGTGTCTCATCGAACCATCCTCCATCAGGCTGTCCCATCTTGGCACACGAAGCCAAAAGCAAAATGGCAAGGACATAGAAGGGCAAATACATAGCACTTGCCTTCTTATGCGTCTTAATCCATTTTTCTATCTTGTTTATCATCATTATTCTCGTGTATCTACCTTTTTGCGCATATTATAGTTTGTTGAGTTCGAGCATCTCATCGATATTCTTTCGGCTGTTGCTCAGTCGGGGCACCTTGTGCTGTCCGCCCAACTTACCCTTGCTCTTGAGCCAGTCGTTGAAGAGGTTAGGACGGGCCTTCACTATCTCCAAATGCTGAAGTGTGACGTCGTGGAAACGCTTGGCCTCATAGTCGCTGTTGATTTCCTGCAGATGCTTGTCGAGCAAGGATGCAAACTCGTCAAGGCTTGCCGGCTCCTTGGAGAACTCGATGAGCCACTGGTGGCGACACTTGGCATTACTGTCCATAAAGACAGGAGCTGCTGTATATTCTGCCACCTGCGCTCCTGTTTTCTCGCAGGCATACTTCAATCCCTTTTCGGCATTGTCCATGATGAGTTCCTCACCAAAGGCATTGATAAAGTATTTGGTACGTCCGGTAATGACGAACTTGTATGGATTCTTGCTGGTAAACATGACTGTATCGCCGATGAGATAACGCCACAAACCACAAGAGGTAGTGATAACCATGGCGTAATTCTTTCCCACCTCGATGCCCTGAAGAGGAACCACCGTAGGATGATCGGTACCAAACTCGTCCATAGGTATAAACTCATAGAACACGTCATAATCGATCATGAGCGACATGGCCGGGTCGGATGGATCGTCCTGCAAGCCGAAGAATCCCTCGCTGGCATTATAGGTCTCCATATAGTTCATGCCTGGCGAAGTGATGAGTTGCTCGTATTGTTTGCGATAAGGAGTAAAGGCTATACCGCCATGGAAGAACACTTCCAGGTTGGGCCACACTTCCTCCAAATGTTTTTTACCCGTAAGTTCGAGAACACGTACCAGCACACTGAGCATCCAGCTGGGCACTCCCGAGATATTGGTCACATTCTTATTCATCGTCTCGCGGGCTATACGGTCGCGCTTTACCTCGAAGTCGCTCAACAAGGCTGTCTGCTTCTTGGGCACTCTCACCAAGTTGGCCAAAGGATTGATATTCTCGATGAGGATGGCACTCAAGTCGCCCACCAAACTGCCCGAGACATTATAGTTGGGCGAATGACTTCCACCAAGAATAAGGCTCTTTCCATCGAAGAGCTTGCTTTCGGGATGATTTCTCAGATAATAGGCCACCGCATCGAAGCCTCCTGCATAATGAATGCCATGCAATCCGTCGCGTGACACAGGAATGAACTTACTCTTGTCGTTGGTGGTTCCCGATGACTTGGCGTACCATTTCACAGTTCCTGACCACAACACATTCTGCTCGCCGTGGCGCATACGGTCGATGTCACCTTTCAGCTCCTCGTAGGTGTTGACAGGTATATTGTTGGCAAACTTCTCGTAAGAATCGGTATTGTTTAGTAGATGCTTAACGCCGTATTCTGTATTTTTTCCTTTCTCTAAAAGGTGCATGAGTACATTGTGCTGCAGATGTTCTGCATCATACAAGTACTTCTCCAACTCCTTTTGACGAGGTTTGAAGACGTTACTGACTATCTTTGTTAAACTCATAAGTGATATTAATATCTTTTAAGTTGCAAAATTAACCTAAACTTTTAATATACAGAAAGTTTTTACTATTTTTAATACAAATGGCAGTATATAGGCAAAAAAATACTCACTACAACCATTGCTGATAAGCGGGCAATGCCTGTAGTGAGTATATTTTGGATCATGACAAGTCGCCTGAAATCTACAACGATAATAGCCTTGCTATCCTCTTTTTATTTCTCTCCTTCTTCCTCAAAGGCAGCAGCTTCGGCAGCAGCAATGATGTCTTCCTTAGACATTTCCTTGGGAGTGGAAGAAATATCGCTCAGATCGAACTCCTCTTCTTCTTTCACTTCTACTTTAGGTTCTGTATCCTTCTGGGAAGTCTCTTCGTACACCTTCTCGCAGAAGACATCTACCTGTTTTTCTTCTGTTTCGGATTCTTTTGTGATGATGAAGTCACTCTTTACCTCAGTAACAGGCACACTCTGCACAGGTTCTTCCTCCATCTTGGTACGGTTGGACTTGGCAGCAAAGACGGCGTCAATGTACTGAGGTTTCTTACGAAGTTGTTCCAGAGTAAGCTTGGAGGCAAGCTGCTGACTTTCCTTCTTGGAATAGCCCTTGCCTGTTCCGCCCTCTATACCTTCTATAACCACCTTGTAGGTGAATACAGGACTTCCGTTCTTGTCCTTTTCCTGTTCCACCTGTACGAAATCGAGCTTTACACGATTCTTCTGGCTCCACTCTATGAGTTTGCTCTTGAAGTTGACCTCCTTGTAAGCCACCTTGTCGATGTTGATCATCTGTGAGAGAATACGCTTCTGCATAAACTCCATGCAGACATTGTAACCTCTGTCCAAATAGACAGCTCCCACAAGAGCCTCAAAGGCGTTTCCTCCCATATAACTATTGTGCGAATAGCTGTGGCCACTCGACAGAATGAGCTGATTGATGCCCATTTCCTGTGCCAGCTTATTGAGCGTATCGCGCTGTACCAGCTTGCTTCGGGTATTAGTAAGAAATCCCTCACGCTTGCCGGGGAAATGCTTATATACGATGTCACCCACTACAGCATCAAGCACGGCATCACCGAGAAACTCCAGTCGCTCATTGTTCATGGGTTTTCCCTTTGCGTTGCGGTGCATGATGCTCTTGTGCATCAGCGCCATCTTGTAATAGCTAATTTCGTGTGGATAAAAACCTAAAATCTGATACAAAGAAAAATAAAGCTCTTTGTCCTTTCGGAAAGAGAGCTTTATTCTATCTATAAAATTATTCAGCATATTTCTTGAATACTACACAGCAGTTGTGACCACCGAAACCGAAGGTATTGCTCAATGCAGCACGAACCTCACGCTTCTGAGCTTTGTTGAAGGTGAAATTCAAGTTATAATCGAGCTCTTCGTCCTTATCATCTTCCTCATGGTTGATGGTAGGAGGTACGATGTCGTTCTTAACACTGAGTACGCAGACCATAGCCTCTACAGCACCAGCAGCACCCAACAAGTGACCAGTCATAGACTTGGTAGAACTGATGTTAAGCTTATAAGCTGACTCGCCGAAGACATTCTTGATAGCCTTAGCTTCTGAAATGTCACCTACGTGAGTAGATGTGCCATGAACATTGATGTAGTCAATATCCTCTGGCTTCAAGTTGGCATCCTCAAGGGCGCGCTCCATAACGAGTTTTGCACCGAGACCTTCAGGATGAGAAGCTGTGATGTGATAAGCATCGGCACTCTCGCCTTCGCCTACCATCTCTGCATAAATCTTCGCACCACGAGCCTTGGCGTGCTCCAGTTCCTCAAGAATCAAGCAACCGGCACCCTCGCCCATGATAAATCCGTCGCGGCTTGCGCTGAATGGACGTGAAGCATGCTCAGGGTCATCATTACGAGTAGACAAAGCATGCATAGCGTTGAATCCGCCTACACCACATTCGCAGATAGCAGCCTCGGCACCACCGCTGACGATGATGTTTGCCTTACCCAAACGAATCAGGTTGAAAGCATCTGCCAATGCGTTGCTTGAAGAAGCACATGCGGATGTAGTAGTGTAGTTAGGTCCGTGGAATCCGAAATGGATAGAAATCTGACCTGAAGCGATATCAGCGATCATCTTAGGAATGAAGAATGGATTGAACTTAGGACCATTCTCCTGATGGGTGCCAAAATAAGTCACCTCGTCCTGGAAAGTCTTGATACCACCGATACCTACACCATAAACAACGCCTACATTGTTTAAGTCTTCCTTCTCAAGATCGATACCGGCATCCTTTACACCCTGCATGGCAGAAATAAGAGCCAACTGAGTGTAACGGTCCAACTTGCGGGCTTCCTTACGGTCAATCCAATCGTTGATGTTCAGGTTCTTTACCTCGCAAGCAAACTTGGTCTTGAAAAGGGTTGTATCGAAATGAGTAATAGGAGCTGCGCCGCTCTTACCTGCAAGGAGGTTTTCCCAAGTTTCCTCAGGAGTATTACCTACTGGAGTTACGGCGCCGAGACCTGTTACTACAACTCTCTTTAATTCCATTTATAATAATTGAAGTTGCTAATTACTTGCTGTTCTCCTCGATGTAAGCGATAGCATCACCAACAGTTGCAATCTTCTCAGCCTTATCGTCTGGAATAGAAATGTTGAACTCCTTCTCGAATTCCATGATCAACTCTACTGTATCCAAAGAGTCAGCACCAAGGTCGTTTGTGAAACTTGCCTCTGGCTTAACCTCTGCCTCATCAACACCGAGTTTGTCTACGATAATAGCCTTTACTTTGCTTTCAATTTCTGACATAATTGTAACTTTTAAAATGTTTATAAAT
>CDYZ01030646.1_pt1 | contig 10725 bp, 10 predicted proteins | sample 554921 | NCBI WGS metagenome assembly CDYZ01 (sample SAMEA3182058, study PRJEB8094) | gut metagenome | biome: human; feature: gut; material: Stool; isolation source: human stools | place: Canada | collected 2012-11-26 | reverse complement strand
GGCATACGATTGATAGACTTCAATAAAAACGTATATATGGGCTTCTTGAACTATATGAGGGACATCTATGTTTCGCCAAAGTCTCCAAGCAACCCTCAGAAGTTGGCACAGTCCACCATGCACCAAATGCAGACCACACTCAACACCATATTGAACAAGGCGGTCAGAAACGGACTGATAAGTGCAAATCCTTTTGCTTCATTGGATATAAGGGAAAGGGTCAGCAAGGCAGAGAGCAATATAGTGGCACTGACAAAAGAAGAGGTCATGGCATTGGCATCCGTTGAAACAGGCAGTCCTGCAACCAAACAATGTTATATGTTCTGTTGCTTTACAGGTTTAAGACATAGTGACATATCCAACTTAAGATGGAAGGATATTCGCCAAACTGATGCGGGATTGGCTATCTATCTGCCTCGTATGCAGAAAACCAAGCACCCCATTCTGATACCATTAGGCAAAAAGGCATTGGAATGGTTGCCCGACAAAGAAGATAAAAGTGAAGATAGCCTTGTGTTCAACACACCGCAAATCTGCAACTGTGACAGAGCCTTGAAGCACATGGCAAAACGAGCTGGCATTACAAAGGTTCTCGGATTTCACACAAGTCGGCACACTTTTGGAACATTGGCTATCCTCGCAGGATGTGACATCTTGACTGTGAGCAAACTATTGGGTCATAAAAGTGTTAAGACAACACAAATATATGCTTCCGTAGCCATGCAGATGAGAGCGGATGCCGTTAAGCGAGTGGAAAAAGTATTTGGAAATTAGGGAAGAAAAGAAAGGGAGTAAGGAGGATAAAATCTCTTTATTCCCTTATTTCGTTCTGATTTAGCTACAAAACCACAAAAACACTCGCATAATCACTAAATATAGCATAAAACGAGCGGTTTGATGAAATAAAAGTACTACATTTGCGTTATTATAGGAAATAAAGGTTTGAAAAATGAAGCTGAACAGAATAAAACTGGTTTTGGTTGAGAAAGAAGTCTCCCAAACCGAATTGGCAAAGAAACTTGGAAAAAGTTTCAGCACCATAAATGCCTATTGCAGTAATCGCAAGCAGCCATCATTGGAATTGCTAAACGAGATAGCCGATATTCTCTCTGTCAGTATGAAAGACCTCATAGTGGATAAATAAAATCGTATGACTATGGCAAAAGATGCAAAATCAGCGTTCTGCGAGGACAGCAGGGTGAAGTTCCCCACACTCATACACCTAATGGGTATGGGTTTCAAGTATGTTTCCTTGAAAGGACTGAAAACAAAATATGTGGAGGCTCCTAAAACGGAGTTTGACCCACTAACGAATATTTTGACGGATTATTTTACAGATGCTTACTGCACCCTCAATCCTAAGGCGGAGAAAAAGGATGCAGAGGATATGCTTGTCAAAATACAAAAGTCATTGCAGAATGACGATTTAGGCAGACAGTTCTACAATGAAATACTGTTGAATACAGGAGAAAGGATTATAGATTTGTCTTCTCCTGCCAATTTCTATAGGAATAACACATTCCAAGTTACCACAGAAATGACTTGTGGCAGTAAGGATAGCGACAACTACCGCCCCGACATAACGATTTTTGTAAACGGTTTGCCATTGGCTTTCATAGAGGTAAAGAAAGAGAATAACCATAAAGGCATACAAGCGGAAACAGACCGCATGAAACAACGTTTTGTCAATCCACAATACCGTCGCTTCTTGAATATCACACAGATAATGGTATTCAGTAACGATATGGAATATGACAATAATGAGGTTACGCCAACTATCGGTGCTTTCTATGCCACTATCGGAAAGAAGAATACAAAATACAACTGTTTCCGTGAGGAGGGACAGGACAGTTTCCCTACCGCACGGCATATTCACCAAGTAACGCCCGAAGAGGAAGAAGTCCTTTTGCGTGACAACAATGTGCCGCAATATAAGAACAGCAGTGAATACAAGACTAACTGCCTGGCAAATACTCCGACCAAGCGTATTTGTGACAGTCTGTTTTCTTTCAATCGTTTCCATTTTCTTTTGAAATATGGCATCGCATACGTTGACTATCCCAACGGGCTGCAAAAGCACATCATGCGCTATCCACAGTTGTTCGCCACAAAAGCTATAGAGCGACATTTGGAGACTGGCAAAAACAAAGGTATCATTTGGCACACGCAAGGTAGCGGAAAGACTGCCTTATCATTCTATAATGTGAAATACCTGACAGATTATTATTCGGCAAAAGGGATTGTTCCGCAGTTCTTCTTTATCGTTGACCGCTTGGACTTGATGATACAAGCCCAAAGGGAGTTTTCGTATCGTGGCCTGAAAGTCAATTCCGTGCAGGATAAGGGGGCTTTTGCAAGTATAATAAGCAGCGGATTGACCACTCAGAACAGAGAGGGTAAGCCTGAGATAACCGTAGTAAACATACAAAAGTTCTCCAACGATTCGAAGGCTTTGGCAAAGAATGCCTACAATGTACCTGTGCAGCGCATCTATTTCATAGACGAGGCACACCGCAATTACAGTCCAGACGGCAGTTTCCTAAAAAATCTCATATCCAGTGATACGAATGCCGTCAAGATAGCCCTAACAGGCACACCAATCATCAGCAAGGAGTATAACACCAAGGATATTTTCGGTGATTACATACACACCTATTTCTATAATGCGTCCATTGCTGACGGTTATACACGCCGACTGATACGTGAGGATATAGGCTCAAACTATAAAATCAAGTTGAAAGAGGCTTTGAACAGCATCCGTGTAAAGGTACACAGCGTAAAGGAAAGTGATGTGTATGCCCACCATGTGTATGTGCAACCGCTTCTTGATTATATCATAGAAGACTTGCGCACATTCCGCCAAAAGAACGAGGATAACACGTTGGGCGGTATGGTTGTGTGCAACAGCAAGGAACAGGCACAACTCATGTACCGACTATTTCTTGAAAAGTATGCCGATGAAAGCGAACTTGACAACGAAACGGACGAGGACGGTTCAATCGTGTACAAAAGTATCAGTGCTGGCGAAATGGAAGTCAAGAAAAAGCCTTGCAAGAAAGGTTGCTATCGTGCGGCACTTATCACATACGACAGTTTCGACAAGGAAACTCGTGCCAAGTGGATAGAACTGTTCAAGGATGGCAAAATTGACTTGCTTATTGTGTTCCAGATGCTCCAGACTGGCTTTGATGCTCCACGTTTGAAGAAATTGTATCTGCACCGTATGGTCAAGGAACATAACTTGCTCCAGACATTGACACGTGTAAACCGCCCATACAAGGACATGAAGTATGGCTATGTGGTGGACTTCGCCAACATTGAGGAGGAATACAGCAAGACAAACAAGGAGTATCAAGAAGAACTTGAACATGAGGTTGGCAAAGACAATATACAGAACACCGATCGCTTGTTGGTGTCAATGGACGAAGCCAAGAAAAGGGTTGATGAAGCCAAGAAAGTGCTTGACAACTATGAACTGGGCAATCCCGAAATCTTCTCTCGCCAACTCAATTTGGAAGATGACAGAAATGTTGTCCGCACAGTCCTCAACTCTCTTGAAGATATGCGGAGTTTGCAGAACATGCTTACTTCGCAAGGTTCTAACGCTGACGAGGTTGTGGAAATCAGCGATATTCACAACTTGATAAAGGCAGCGAAGAACCGTCTTGACCTATTGGGCTTCATAGACAATTCCGACGAGAACGCCAATGCAAAGCAACTGCTCAATATAGCATTGGAAAACATTGAGTTTTCTTTTGAAAAGCGTGGCGAAGGTGAGTTGGAGATACAGGAACAATACAAGCAGAGCGTGGAACACGCCAGACAACAACTGAAAGCGTGTGTTGATACCGATGACCCAGAATATCGCTCTATCTTGGAAGAGTTCCTGCACCTGTTCCGTAAAAAGGAAATGGAGTCACAGGAGGAGTTTAATATGCACAAAAAGGTACAGAACGTGAATGACATTCTGCGTCGCATCAAGAAACTGAATGAACGTGACGCTTTGGAAGCTATCAAGTACAATGGTGATACCAAGTTTGTGCGTGTGGAGAAACGACTGAAAGAGAAGGACAAGGAAGAAACCGAACGCAAGGTTACGCCACGCAACTACGCATGGACGGAGGAAAAGGAGAAAATGACCATCATTCTGCTTGCCATCAAGGAAGATGTGGACGATGTGTATTTCCATAACCAATCCATCTTGGAAGTTCCAGAGTATTTCAAGAAGAACATCCTTACTTACGTCACACGCCATTTCAAGGAAGAAGCGGTAAAGACCGACCGTGAGGTGCGCAAGTATGTGAGTGAGATAATAAACAGAGAATATCAAATAACAAGATAACAAACGAATGAAAAATATAGAAGAAATTAAAAATCAGACCTATGCGCTGATTGATGACTTGAAAAAGACTACCACAGAGAACGGACTCGCTGGTAGCGGTAACGAATATGTGGTTATTGTGGAGATTTTCCTCTACAAGTTCCTTAATGACAAGTTTATCTATGAGGCTAAAAAAGAAAATCCAGAACTGGCTAATGCCGAGGATTTCTTTGCAGCTCTTGATGCCATGTCGGAAGATGATTATGAGGAGATGTGCGATTCTATGCTCGACACAATCATCTTAAAAAAGGAACATCTTATTCCGTTTCTTGCCAAGCGACAGAACGAGGATAAGTTTGCCGAGCTGTTCGATTCTACATTGGAGAGTATAGCAAGCGAAAACTCAGACATCTTCTATATCCTCAATGAGGACGAGACCAGAGTTTCCATTATGAAGCCTATATCTGATGTGGTTTCTGGTGGAACGAACAAGAAGAATGCCTTTTGCCGTTCGCTGATTGGTGATGTGGCAAGTTTCTCGTTTGAGAATGCCTTTGAAGCTGGCTATGATTTCTTCTCCACGATATTTGAATACCTTATAAAGGATTACAATGCCAATGGTGGTGGCAACTATGCCGAATACTACACGCCTCACGCTATTGCTGCTATCATGGCTCAACTGCTTGTTGATCCGTCGGAAGATGTAAGGAGCGTGACTTGCTATGACCCATCGGCAGGTACAGGAACACTTGTTATCGCCTTGGCTCATGCCATCGGTGAGCAGAACTGTACGGTCTATACACAGGACATCAGCGATAAGTCATCAACAATGATGATGTTGAACCTTATCCTTAACAGCATGAGCCATTCTCTGACCCATGTAATACAGGGTAACACGCTAAAGCATCCATTCCACAAGAATGAGGATGGCTCGTTGCGTAAGTTCGACTATATTGTCAGCAATCCACCTTTCAAGTTGGACTTCTCCGACTATCATAGCGATTTGAAGACCGATAGTTACAAGGGGCGTTTCTTTGCTGGCATTCCAAACATCCCTTCCAAAAACAAGAAAGGCATGGAAATCTATCTGTGCTTCTTCCAACACTTACTTTACAGTCTGAAAGAAGATGGTAAGGCGGCTATTGTCGTGCCTACAGGTTTTATCACGGCTAAAAGTGGCATCGCTTTCAAGATACGTAAGCATTTGGTAGATGGTGAGAAATCCATTCTGCGTGGTGTGGTAAGTATGCCAAGCAATATCTTTGCAAACACTGGCACCAATGTAAGTGTGGTGTTCATTGACAAATCGGGAGTGGATAAGCCTGTTCTCATTGACGCAAGCAAACTTGGCGAGACCATCAAAGAGAATGGCAACCAAAAGACAAAGTTGCGCACAGAGGAGATACAACAGATTGTCAATACCTTCCGCAACAAGGATGTGGTTGAAGACTTCTCTGTCACTCCAACTTTTGATGAGATAAAGGAGAAGGGCTACAGTTTCTCCGCTGGTCAGTATTTCGACATCAAGATTGACTATGTGGATATTACGGAGGATGAGTTCAACCGTCGTATGGATAACTTCAAGACCACGCTAAGACAGCAATTCAGAGAGAGTCACCGTTTAGAAGAAGAGATTCTGAAGCAATTAGAATGTATCGGTTTCAATGAAAATGTAGGAAAGGAGAACAGCAATGAGTAACGAGATACAATTCCTGCTTTACAATATGCCAGATGCTGACGGCAAGGTGCAAGTGGTCATCAAGGGTGAAACGCTTTGGTGTACACAAAAGGCTATGGCTCAACTCTTTGGCGTTGGTATTCCTGCTATTAGCAAGCACTTGAAGAATATCTTTGAAGAGGGTGAACTTGTTGCGGATTCAGTTATTTCCAAAATGGAAACAACTGCCGCTGATGGCAAGAACTACACAACGACATATTATTCTCTTGATGCCATTATTGCCGTAGGATATCGTGTATCTTCACTAAAAGCCACTCGTTTTCGTCAATGGGCTACAAAGATACTCAATGAGTATATCAAAAAGGGCTTTGCAATGGACGATGAACGGTTGAAGCAAGGTAATGCTGTGTTTGGCAAGGATTACTTCCGTGAATTGCTTGAACGCATCCGCTCTATCCGTACAAGTGAACGTCGCATTTGGCAACAGATTACGGACATATATGCAGAGTGCAGCACCGACTATGACAAGAACTCTCCGACTACAAGAGATTTCTATGCTATGATACAAAACCGCTTCCACTATGCCATTACAGGACAGACTGCTGCGGAGATTATCTATTCAAAAGCAGACCATACGAAAGACCACATGGGATTGACCACTTGGAAAAATGCCCCAGATGGACGTGTTCTGAAATCAGATGTTAGCATAGCCAAGAACTATCTACAAGAGAAAGAAATCCGACAACTGGAGCGTGCTGTAACAGGCTTCTTTGACTATATCGAAGACCTCATAGAGCGTGAAAACACGTTCAACATGTCGCAGTTCTCGGCAAGTGTCAATGAGTTCTTGACATTCCGCAAATACCAGATATTGCCTGACAAAGGAAAAATATCGGCAGCGCAAGCCAAGAAGAAAGCGGAAGAAGAATATGACATTTTTAATAAAACACAACGCATTGACTCAGATTTCGATAAAGAAGTGAGGGGATTGCTGGATAAAGGATAAATCAATGACTGAAATAGAATATCTAAAAGAGCAGTTGGAAAAGGCAGTTAAGTTTATCTCTCAAATTGAAAATGATTGCTATCCTCTTATTGATGAAATCATAGATACTGTCTGTAAGAATGTGATTAAGCGCATAAACACAGAGTCGAAACAGATAAATCTTTGCGATGATTTGCCAAAAGGATTCACATTCTTCGACCAATTATCAGTTCTGCATCAATCCAGAGATTATGACGAAATATTCTTTCCAAATGGATGTTTGGAAGATTACATTGGTAACTCAATAGAGTTAGAAATCAACGAACTTCCAAGAAAGGATAAGATAATTCTATGGTATAGTGATTGTCACTCTGAATTTGGTAATGAATATGAAGTCTTTGATGCACGGTATATATGTACTCAACGTTTCAATGACTTTGAGAATAAGAGGTATGAAGAATTGCTACCAATGTTGGAAGAATGTAATTTTTGACTAATTTTTAGTACGGATATAAATGGAATTGAAGAAATATAAAATTGGAGATTTAGTACAAGTTACAAGAGGTGCAAGCTTGGGTGGCGAATTTTATGCCACCCAAGGAAACTATGTACGTCTTACTTGTGGAAATTTTGACTATCGAAATAATTGCTTCAAAGAGAATCAATCAAAAGATAACATCTACTATACAGGTGGTTTCAAAGAGGAGTTTCTACTTGAAAAGGGAGACATTATTACGCCTTTGACAGAACAGGCAATCGGATTGCTTGGTTCTACTGCAAGAATACCCGAAAGTGGAAAATATATCCAAAGTCAAGATATTGCAAAAATTGACTGCAACGAGAGCTTATTGGATAAAGACTTTGCTTTCTACCTAATCTCGTCAGCTTGCGTTAAACAGCAGCTTAGTGCCGCTGCTCAGCAAACAAAAATACGCCACACCTCTCCTGACAAGATTAAAGAATGTACAGTGTGGATTCCGTCTCTTGATATTCAGAAAAGGATTGGGCGCATTTTAACGGACATTGATAACAAGATAGCCATCAATCGTCAGATAAATGATAATTTACCGTGGCTTGACCGTTCATTAATAGGGGTAAAAGCTCGTCGCGCTGCTTAGTAAGGGTTACTGTCTCATTTTGTCTTTTATGTATCATTTGATGAATGGCATTGGCAATATTGGCATATTTGTCAATTGTAGCATTAGAAAAGGGAAAAAATAGATTTTTCAATGTCGCATGAGTTATTAGTGGCTGAGATGAGCCCCCTTTATTTTTTGATAAGTCGTACAAACTTAATGAATAATATACAAATGGAAGCCAGTTTATATTTAGAGGACAAACTGCAATTGCATTATCACTAACCCAGCATGGAACTTTACTATAATGTATACTTCCACAATTTGCTCCAACTCTACCAATTATAACACATGGCGAATAATTGGCTTCTGCAATCATTTTAACGACTCCATTACCACCATAAGCAGGAATTTTACCATTTGTCTGTGGTATTGTTTGACCATTGCCTATCCCAAATAAGCTCATATAATTAACAACATCCCATCCTTGCGGTATCTCACGCTTCAATTTTTCGTTATAAACCATAGCCCCACCACTTGATTTATAAGGCTTACCCTCCTCATTCGGGAAGTCAAACTGCACAAACCAATAGTCGTAGAGCTGTTTTGCCATAGCCTCTAAATTATCATTTATCGGCATCGTTTCTTTCTTCCCTTATATTATATAGAGACCAATACAAGTTTTATGACATGAAAGAAACAATTATACAAACCGTTTTAGACGGCATGCGAGCGGTTTTAACAGAAAATCAGTTGGATATGCTGACAGATGTGACCCGAAAGGCACTGTCAGAGTGTGAGATTACGCCAAAGGCAACAGAGGAAGAACAGCGCAACAAGGAAAACGTTGAACTTCTTGGGGCTTTTATATCCTCAAAGAAAGTGGAGGGCTGTTCTGACAAGACAATCCACTATTATAAGTCTTCCATTGAGAAGCTGATAGCGACTGTGAAGAAGAATGTGTGCGACATTGCCACTAATGACATTCGTTGCTATCTCGCTGAGCAACAGGAACAACGAGGACTTAGCAAGGTTACGATTGACAACTTGCGTCGTATTTATTCAAGTTTTTTCTCTTGGCTTGAAGATGAGGATTATATCACCAAAAGTCCAGTCCGCAGAATCCATAAGGTGCGCACGGATGCTTTGGTGAAAGAGGTACTGACTGATGAGAATATCGAAGTGTTACGTGACAGTTGCCAAGAATTGCGTGACATTGCCATGATAGATCTGCTGCTTAGTACTGGTATGCGTGTAGGGGAGTTGGTGAAAATCAATCGTGAAGACATTGACTTCCAAGAACGCCAGTGTATAGTGTTTGGCAAGGGCAACAAAGAGCGTGAGGTTTATTTCAACGCAAGGACAAAAATCCACCTCAAAAAGTATTTGGAGCAACGCACAGACACTAATCCTGCCTTGTTTGTAAGTCTGCATGAACCACATACACGCCTAACCATTAGTGGCGTAGAAGTCCGTTTGCGTCAGCTTGGAAAGCGTGTAAACCTCAACAAGGTTCACCCTCACAAATTCCGTAGGACATTAGCAACAATGGCTATTGACAAGGGTATGCCAATAGAGCAAGTGCAGAAGATGTTGGGACATGTAAAAATTGACACCACGCTGCATTATGCTATGGTAAATCAGACAAATGTCAAGATAGCACACCGTAAATTCCTTAATTAAGGTTTACAAATTAGTTATTCTGCTTGATTTTAAGTACCTTTGCATCACAAAATGTAAGAAGTATATGAAATTAGCAGATATTATTGACACATTTATAACGGGAGATTGGGGCGAAGAATCTCCTACGCAAGATACCCCTAATGCAGCATATTGTGTTAGGGGCGCAGACATAGTGCCTATAACCAACCACAATTTTACAGACATACCTCAACGATATGTTTGTGACCGCACAAAAGAAACAAAACTTCTGGCAGCAGGTGATTTGGTGATTGAAAAATCGGGAGGTAGTCCTACACAATCTACAGGACGCATTGTATATGTGTCGGAAGATTTGATAAAAGCCAAAGGTAATGTTGTCTGTTCTAACTTTTGTACAGCATTTCGTGTAAAGGCTGGTTGGAATCCTTTGTATGTGTATTACTTTTGGCAGAATGTATATAATCATGGTGCATTTTTCAATTTCGAGGGGAAGACTTCAGGCATCAAGAACTTACAGCTTGACAATGCTCTGTCTGCCATTGATATTGAATATCTACCCCTCGAAAAACAAAACCAAATTGTTGCCTCTTTAGCCTCTATTGATGAGAAAATCAAAGTCAATCGTCAGATAAATGATAATTTACCGTGGCTTGACCGTTCATTAATAGGGGTAAAAGCTCGTCGCGCTGCTTAGTAAGGGTTACTGTCTCATTTTGTCTTTTATGTATCATTTGATGAATGGCATTGGCAATATTGGCATATTTGTCAATTGTAGCATTAGAAAAGGGAAAAAATAGATTTTTCAATGTCGCATGAGTTATTAGTGGCTGAGATGAGCCCCCTTTATTTTTTGATAAGTCGTACAAACTTAATGAATAATATACAAATGGAAGCCAGTTTATATTTAGAGGACAAACTGCAATTGCATTATCACTAACCCAGCATGGAACTTTACTATAATGTATACTTCCACAATTTGCTCCAACTCTACCAATTATAACAC
>CDYZ01061523.1_pt1 | contig 10890 bp, 7 predicted proteins | sample 554921 | NCBI WGS metagenome assembly CDYZ01 (sample SAMEA3182058, study PRJEB8094) | gut metagenome | biome: human; feature: gut; material: Stool; isolation source: human stools | place: Canada | collected 2012-11-26 | reverse complement strand
GTATCGGATAGTCTTCAGAAATTTCTTCTTGTTGGAATTGATCAGCGCATGTCTGAACAACGACATGAAGTTATATGCCATGACAATGAAATTCCCACATGCCTCTGTTGCCCAGAAGTTATTTGTGACAAAGTCATCGATGGAGAAATCATTCTTCAGTTCCTTTATCCTATTCTCAGAATCCGCCCTTCCGCGATATGAATCATATACGATTTTGGCAGGCAAATCAAGGTCTGTTACAAAGCAGCTGTATCGGTATTTTCCGAAATCTTGCTCATCCTCAAAAAGTTCCAGTTGCTTGATTTGCTTTCCTGCAGCTTTGGGGCGCTTGTCTATTTCTTGCCTGACCATCACAATACGTCTTGCCTTCTCCCAACCGTTTGCCTGATAGGTGGTTTCGGATATTTCCAATCCGTCTGTTAGCTCTATCCATTTGCGTTCATGGGTAAGACTGTACTTTATACGATTATTGAAACGGCAGGCTATGATGTAGTGTAAATCTTTCATTTCCAGATAGTCAAGTATTTCCTTCGCAAAGAAACCACTATCCATGCGGACAAGTCCGACACGTTTGCCTTCAAGTTTTGAAAGTGTGTCCTCAAGAAATGACAGATAATTGGTACTTGCGGATGTGTTGCCTGGACGTAGCCAGTAATTTGCTATCATCCTTACATCGGAAACGAATGCAAGGAGAGGATGATGCGAGAGTCGTCCAGGACGCTTGGGGTTGTATCCTTTGGCTGCTCCTTCCTGACTTCCCTCACGGACCATCACTGTAGAATCGAAGTCTAAAGTGTAGTTGTCGAACTTCAACTCGGAGAAAAACCAACGGAACAAATTTCCGAAAACACGTTGGTTGACAGCTTGGGAGAATTTGTTTAGATAGCGCTGGTATGCACGATGGTCAGCTCCGCGTTCCCATCCTAATAGGTCACATAGTGCAGCGTCATAACGAACCACGTCAAGATGTCCAAAGCAACTTGCGCCACACCACACACCTGCAAACAGTCCCAATATCAGCTGGATCGGTTTGTAACCACGGTTGGAACCTTGAAGAGGTACACCACTTTGCATAACATGCTCTTCAAAATGGCATTTCTCAAGCATTTTGAAGAACAGGGAAAGACCACCAAAAGGTGTTATTTCCTTATTTACAAACTTTATGTCACAGTTTCGCATCGGAGTATATTCTTTTTTTCGTGGTAAAGTTAGTAAATATTTATGAATCAAGCATATACAAAGCTGTTTTTCTAATGGCGGTCATTAGAAAATGACAAGAAGCTTTTTCTAATGACCGATTTGGGTTAAATACAATAGTACTAAAAAATTTCTCTATATTCTTATTTAAAATAAGAAGAAATTACATAACTTTGTAGCAGTTAATTCCCCAATACTGAAAAAAAAGCTATGAAACTATTATTTTTAGTGATAACTTTTTGCGCGCAAGCCTTTGGAGTAGTTAATTTCCCCCCCCCCATACTAAACAAACTCTCTGTTTGCACGCCGACAACGATGAGCTGTACGAACGTTTGGATTCTGTAATAGCTCATCGTACGGATTATTATGTCCAAAAGGATAAGAAGATAGAGCAGATAAAACTTGGCTCTGCATACGTCACCGACAAGAAAGACAAGCTGCAGATGTATGAGCGACTGGTGAACGAATACTCTCCGTACATCTACGACTCGGCTATGGTGTACACGCAGAAGGGTATCAACCTGACAAGGCAGACCAACGATTCGAATTGTTACAAGAAGTTTCAGATTATAAAGGCGCGTCTGCTCGTCTCACGCAGTTTCTACATAGAGGCGAAGGAGATACTCGACAATATCGAGGTGTCGCCAACTGACCGCCGACTCAACTACCTTTACAACTGTGCTCAATGTGCGCTCTACTTCAATCTGAAACTCTCGACCCACGACACCGAGTACGGTCCGCGCTACGACCGGCTCTTCCATAAGTATATGGACAACGCTCTGCTGTAGTCAGCAGAAAGACGCGCAGTATTACTATATGAAGGGTGTGCAGCTCGCCCATTCCAACGGCGGCGTCAAGGATATAGAAGCGTGCCTGAGCAAAGCCATGTTGCAGTTGAAGCCCGACAGTTGGCTGTACGGCAAGTCGGCATTCATTCTGGCGAAGGTCTACGGCAGACACCATCAGCCGGAGCTGCAGGAGCGCTACCTGCTGCTTGCAGCCATCAGCGACGTGATGTCGGCAACCAACGAGGGCATGGCGTTGCAGGAGGTAGCTATGAGGCTATACAAGCACGATGTGCGCAAAGCACAACGGTATATCAACGTCTCGCTGAGCGACGCTAACGTGTTCAGCAGCCGACCACGACGCATAGATCTTTACTCCAACCTGTACACCATACTCTCTGCCTACAACCATGCGCTGGAAAACGCAGGCAAGTGGCACATCGTACTTATGTTATCCATTATAGTGCTGTTGGTGGTGATAGTTGTAGAGACTATGCGCATCAAACGTAAAAACAACTTGATGCAGCAGAACGAGAAAATATTGACGGCTCAGACCGAACAGCTAAGCGCCACCAACAGCAAGCAGAAGGAGGCAAACGACGAACTTGAGAAATTGAACGACGAGCTTGAGCAGACCAACACCAAGCGCGAGTATATGGCGAAAGCCTACATCAGTTTGTGCTATCTGTATATAGAGAAGCTGGAGAGTCAGCGCAAGATGGTGATACGCAAGATAAAGGCCAACCAGCAGAAGGAGTTGCTGAGCATTCTCTCCTCGTCGAAGCGCACCGCCGAGGAGAACCAGACCTTCTTCTCGCAGTTCGACAGCATCTTTCTCTCGCTCTATCCCACGTTCGTCGAGGAGCTGAACACGCTGCTCACGCCCGAGGCGCAGGTAGAGCTGAAGGAGAACAACGAGCTGACGCCCAGCCTGCGTGTGGCTGCGCTGATAAGGCTCGGCATCACGGAGAGTTCGATGATAGCCGGCATACTGTCCTACTCGCCGCAGACCATATACAACTATCGTTCGGCGCTGAAGAACGGCGCCATAGACAAGGATAGTTTTGAGGAAAATCTACAACGGTTGTGCGCAGTATATTAACAATGTCGCACCCTCTGCGGCAGTGTAAACAGAACTATGTGTCACGGATCTGTTTACACTACCTAAGCTTTTATCACCGTTACCCGAACGCAATCCGATCGGATTCCGTCCGCCGTCTGATTGGATTCCGTCCGCCGCCTGATCGGATTGCGTTCGGGTGACGATGACTTTTCGTGAGGTTTATGTAGAAAGGCTTTCTTTAGGGGGTGCACTTGTCTCAAGTGCACCGACCAAGCTACTGGTCTTATCTTTCTGCTATGCACTGCTGACTTTCAGTTTCCGTCGTAGCTGTTCTGTTTTTGCTCGGTTGGTGCACTTGAGACAAGTGCACCCCCTAAGAAGTGCACCGACCAAGCTACTGGTCTTATCTTTCCGCTATGCACTGCTGACTTTCAGTTTCCGTCGTAGCTGTTCTGTTTTTGCTCGGTTGGTGCAGTTTTAGCTTGGTTGGTGCAGTTTTAGCTTGGTTGGTTCAGTTTTATCTTGGTTGGTGCACTTGAGACAAGTGCACCCCCTAACAAGTGCACCCTAAAGAAAACAAAGCTATACTCAGCTGCGCCCCGTCACTATTTTCTTTATCTCGAACAGTTTGTTGAGTGCTTCTACCGGCGTGAGGTTGTTGATGTCGAGACCGATAATTTCGTCGCGAATCTGGCAGAGCACGGGGTCGTCGAGCTGGAAGAGCGAGAGCTGCATGCCGTTGCTGTTCTGCTGACCGACAATCTTGTGAGACTCTACGCCTACACTGGCGTTGTCGGCTTCGAGCTGCTTCAGTATGTGCTCGGCACGCTTCACGACCGAGCGCGGCATACCAGCTATTTCAGCCACATGAATACCGAACGAGTGCTCCGATCCGCCGCGCATCAGCTTGCGCAGGAAGATAACCTTACCGTCCAGTTCCTTCACCGACACGTTGTAGTTCTTTATGCGCTGGAAGTTCTTCTCCATCTCGTTCAGCTCGTGATAGTGAGTGGCGAAGAGCGTGCGCGCCTGCGCCTTCGGGTTCTGGTGAAGATACTCCACAATAGCCCAGGCGATGGAGATGCCGTCGTAGGTAGACGTGCCGCGGCCCAGCTCGTCGAAGAGCACGAGCGAACGCGGCGTCACGTTGTTCAGGATGTTAGACGCTTCGGTCATCTCGACCATGAAGGTCGACTCGCCGAGCGATATGTTGTCGGACGCTCCGACGCGGGTGAATATCTTGTCGACGACACCCACATGAGCCGAGTCGGCAGGCACGAAGCAGCCCATCTGCGCCATGAGCGTGATGAGCGCCGTCTGGCGCAGCAGCGCCGACTTACCAGCCATGTTCGGACCGGTGATTATCATTATCTGCTGCTGCTCGGTGTCGAGCTCGATGTCGTTGGGCACGTACTCCTCGCCAAGCGGCAGCTGCGTCTCGATGACGGGGTGGCGTCCGGCGCGTATCTCGAGCACGTTGTCGTCCTCAACCACCGGGCGCACGTAGCGGTGTTCCTCGGCAGTCTTTGCGAACGAGAGCAGACAGTCGAGACGCGCCACGATGTTGGCGTCGGCCTGAATCTGCGGTATGTACGCCTGCATATCTGTGACAAGCTCGGTGAAGAGACGGGTCTCGAGCACCAGAATCTGCTCGTCGGCACCCATAATCTTCTGCTCGTACTGCTTCAGTTCCTCGGTGATGTAGCGCTCGGCGTTGGCAAGCGTCTGCTTGCGTATCCACTCCTGCGGCACCTGGTCCTTATACGTGTTGCGCACCTCAAGATAGTAGCCGAACACGTTGTTGTAGCCCACCTTCAGCGACTGTATGCCGGTCTTCTGCGCCTCCTCCTCCTGAATCTTCAGCAGATAGTCGCGACCGCCGCGCGAGATGGAGCGCAGCTCGTCAAGCTCAGGCGAGAAGCCCGCCGCAATCACGCCGCCCTTAGCCACAAGCTGCGGCGGATCCTGCTGCAGTTCGCGGTCGATGCGCTCGTACAGCGCCTCGCAAAGGTTAATCTGGTCGCCGATGGAATGTATCTCGGCGTTGTCGTTGGTGAGGCACGCCGCCTTTATAGGCTTCAGCGCGCCGAGAGCGTACTTCAGCTGCACCACCTCTCTCGGCGACACTCTGCCCACAGCCACCTTCGATATGATGCGCTCTATGTCGCCAATGCGGTGCAGATGCTCGTCTACAGTCTGTCGAAAGTCGGGTTTGCGGAAGAACGTGTCCACCACGTCGAGGCGCTTGTTGATAGAAGCCACATCGCGCAGCGGGAATATCGTCCAGCGGCGCAGCAGACGTCCGCCCATCGGCGTGCAGGTGCGGTCGATGACGGAGAGCAGCGACACGCCGTCGTCCTGCATCGACTGCAGCAGCTCAAGCGAGTGGATGGTGAAGCGGTCGAGGCGCACATAGCGGTCGGCGTCGATGCGAGCGAGCGACGTGATGTGGCCAATCTGCGTGTGCTGCGTCATCTCAAGATACTGCAGGATGGCTCCAGCCGCCGTCACGCCCAGGTGCAGATGGTCTACGCCGAAGCCCTTCAGCGTTGTGGTGCCGAAGTGTGAGAGCAGTTTCTGTCTTGAACTCTGCTCGGTAAGCATCCAGTCGTCGAGCTCGAACACGCACCACTTCGAGCCGAAGCGCTCCTCAAACTCGCGCTTCAGCTGTCGGTCGTAGAGCACCTCTTTAGGCTGAATGCTGCTCAGAAGTTTCTCAACGTAGTCGAACGTGCCCTCACCCGTGAGGAACTCGCCCGTAGAGATGTCGAGGAACGCCACGCCGCACGCCGTCTTAGCCATGCACACCGCCGCCAGGAAGTTGTTCTCCTTGTAGTTGAGCACGGTGTCGTCCATAGCCACGCCCGGCGTAACCAGCTCGGTTATGCCACGCTTCACGAGTGTCTTCGTGAGCTTCGGATCTTCGAGCTGGTCGCATATCGCCACACGCTTTCCGGCACGTATCAGCTTGGGCAGATAAGTGTCGAGAGCGTGATACGGAAAGCCCGCCATCTCGCACGCCGCAGCGCTCTGGTTCTTGCCGTTGGAGCGTCGCGTCAGCGTGATGCCGAGTATCTTCGACGCCTCTACAGCGTCGTCGGCGTATGTCTCGTAGAAGTCGCCGCATCGGAACAGCAACAATGCGTCTGGGTGTTCTTTCTTAAACGTATAGAACTGTCGCATCATCGGCGTAAGTCCGTCGTCGTTCTTTTTCTGAGCCATGTGTTCTGAGTTTTTTATTTGTTTGTTGCGGCGTTTGGGAGCCGCAGAATGTTATAATAAATAAAAGGGTTCTGTTTTGTTTATACAGAACCCGTAATAGTTTTTTTATCGTCTTGTTTTACCGAACAAGTCGGAATGAGTGCCAGTTGTAAGCATAAGCAAGGTTAGCTCTTCATCATTTTGTTCCCATATAAGGAGCCAATCAGACTCTATATGAGCCTCCCATTCTCCGTTATGGTTTCCATGAAGAGTATGTGGTTTGTATTGTGGAGGTAAACTTCCATTTTCAACCAACAATTCAATGGCTTTTTTCAACTTAGCTATTGAATAGCCACGTTTCTGACAAACCTTTAAAGCCTTGTCAAATCGTTTTGTGGTAGAGAACTTATACATTGGTACCTAAAACAGTGTCAAACATTTCGTCTACAGAGTTCCATTGTGTAACATTTCCTTTAGCTGCATCTTCACGAGCCATGTCCAATTCTGTTTTTTTTGATTTCAGAACAGATATAGACTTTACTCCATTCAACATTTTTATGGCATTTTTTAGCTTGCCCAACAATGCAGGATCAGAAACAGACACCAACAATTGCGGTTCGTCAAGTTTTATTGTATTACTCATAATCCGTTTTTATTAAAGTATCTAACGCAAAGCTACCATTATTTTCTGTTATATCCAAACATTTAGCAAGAAAACCTCAACTAAAAAACGAGTGCGAAGTTCACGCCCGCCTCTTTGCCGCTATAGAACGGAGCGCCGAAAGCCACGGCTTTCTTCACGCCGCGCTTGTGCTCCTTGAAGAGCTTCGGATAGAGCCAGTAGGCGAACTTCGTGGAGAGCATGCCCACAGCCGCACCAGCCACTACGTCGTTCACCCAGTGGCGGTTGTTGTGGATGCGCAGATAAGCCACGCCGGCAGCGAGCGCATAGCCCGTATAGCCTATCCACGGCTTCGAAGCGCGATACTCCTGCCAGAGAAACTCGGCGCACATGAACGAGATGGCGCTGTGACCAGACGGGAAGGCGTCGTCGTCGGTGCCGTCGGGACGATGCTCCTTGAACGCCAGCTTCGCCGCCTTTGTGACGGCAACCATCGTAACAGCCGACATGCCGAGCATTATGGTGCGGTCGAGAAAGCTGTGCTGCGCCTTCACGCCGCAGACATCCAAGGCGTAGACCGCCGCTGCGGGCGCAAACCGCAGATAGTCGTCTACGCTCACCTTCTTGCTTTTCTCGTCAGAGAGCTTCTCCTGCGACCACTTGCGGAACTGCTTGCCCCACGCTGTCTTCACGCAGAGGGCGCCGCCAACGGCAGCCACGCCGGGCACAATCCATTCGGCAGGGCGCACATGGTGGGTAGGGTCGTTGTATTCGGTAATGGTGACATACTCGCGGCGCGGCATTATCTCAGCCGTTGTGGGGACTGTGCCCACGCTGAACATAGTGTCGGAGTCGCAACCCGATGCCACAGCCTCTGTGTCGGGCGGCAGAATAGCGGCAGAATCGCATTCTATAACCACGTCTTGCGCCTGCGCAGCAGACGGAGTGAGTATAGCGAAGCAGACCAATAAGAGGTAGAAAAATCTCGAAAGAGTTGTGTTGTGTATCATAAGAGATTAAAATTTACACATTAATTTATATGCCTATAAGATGCAAAGGTACTGAAAAATAGCTTAAAAGTGAGTCATAATTTTATTTATTTGGATTTTTCTGTGTACTTTTGTCGTATATGAAACAGAGAATATCACTACTTATTATATTCATCTTCTGCCATCTTGCGCTGATGGCGCAGGCAGGTTTGGATGTTTCCGGCGAGACCGACGGCGGCGACGGCACCGATCTGCCTGCCTTCGTGCCGCTCGTGAAGGTGGGCAAGGCTCTGTACGAGGGCGACAGCATACAGTATGTAGAGCTGAATCCGCTCGCGGTCTACCCGCAACTGGTTTTCAAGAACGACAAGCAGCGCCAGGCTTACAACCGCCTTGTGGCTAACGTGAAGAAGGTGCTGCCGATAGCGAAGGAGGTGAACCACATCATCATCGAGACGTACGACTTCCTGCAGACGCTGCCCAACAAGAAGGCGAAGGACGAGCATCTGAAGCGCGTGGAACGAGACATCAGAGCCGAGTACACGCCGCGAATGAAGAAACTCACCTACTCGCAGGGCAAACTGCTCATCAAACTGGTCTACCGCGAGTGCGACTCGTCGTCGTATCAGCTGGTGCAGGCGTTCCTCGGTCCGATACGTGCGGGTTTCTACCAGGCGTTCGCGGCGCTCTTCGGTGCATCGCTCATGAAGAAGTACGACCCGAACGGCGTCGACCGATACACGGAGCGAATAGTAAGACAAGTGGAAGCAGGACAAATCTGAGTAATTATTAATTTTTAATTTTTAATTATTAATTGGTGGGGGTCTTGAATGTTGAGTTTTGAATGTTGAATGTTGAATTACAAATCTCACCACCTCACCATCTCACCACCTCACCACCTCACCATCTCACCACCTCAACACCTCACCACACCACACACACCATTAACAACATTATAATTTATGAAGAAGAACAAAGGATTGATCATCACCATCGTGGTGATAGTGTTAGTAGCTCTTTGGGGCATATCATCGTATAACAGACTTGTCGGAATGGACGAGAACGTAAGCAACCAGTGGGCTAACGTAGAGACGCAGTATCAGCGTCGCAGCGACCTTATCCCTAACCTCGTGAACACCGTGAAGGGATACGCTAAGCACGAGAGTCAGACTCTTGAGGCGGTTATGGCGGCACGCTCGCAGGCTACGCAGGTGAAGATAGACCCGTCTAACTGCACTCCGCAGCAGCTCGCGGCTTATCAGAAGGCGCAGGGCGACGTGACGACAGCGCTCGGCAAGCTGCTCGCCATCACTGAGAACTATCCCGACCTGAAGGCTAACCAGAACTTCCTCGAACTGCAGTCGCAGCTTGAAGGCACGGAGAACCGCATCAACGTGGCTCGTAAGGACTTCAACGACTCTGCAAAGGAGTATAACACATCGCTCCGCCGCTTCCCGCGCAACATCATCGCTTCGATGTTCGGCTTCGAGAAGCGCAACTACTTCGAGGCTGAGGCTGGTGCAGAGAAGGCTCCGAAGGTGGAGTTTTAGGTTTTAATAGTTGACGAGTTGACAAGGAGATTACATCTTTTTAAGTTGACGAGTTGACAAGTCAACATGTAAACGGGTTAATAATAATATGAAAATAACACGAGTCATAAGCCTACTGATTCTCTCTCTCGTCGCAACGCTGACGTTTGCGGCGGGCGAGGCGAAGCAATACACGCTGCAGGACGTGCCCAACGTGCGTCTGAGCGACGTGCGCCAGTACGTTTCCGACCCGTCGCACATTCTCTCCGTCTCGGCGCGCGACACCATCAACGCCGTGCTCGGACGGCTCGAAGCCAGCACGGGCATAGAGACGGCTGTGGTGATGCTGCCCAGCATTGGCGAGGCAGATATCTTCAACTTCGCTCACGAGCTGTTCCGCCAGTGGGGCATAGGCAAGAAGAAGAGCGACAACGGACTGCTCATCCTCTTCGTCGCCGACCAGCGCAAGGTGCGCTTCACCGTGGGCTACGGCTTGGAGGGCACCATGACCGACGCCATGTCGAAGCGCATACAGATGCAGCGTATGGTGCCGCGCTTCAAGGCGGGCGACTGGGACGGCGGCATGGTTGACGGCGTGAGGGCTGCGGCGCAGGTGCTCGACGGCACGATGAAGCCCGAACCTGCTGACGACGACGACGGCATGCTTGGGGCGCTTATCGCGGTGGCGGTGATGGTGGGCTTGGCAATCTTCTTCATCGCACTGCTCGGCGAGAAACAGCGCTGCCCGAAGTGCCGCCACAAGGGCGTGAAGTGCGTGGCTCGCCAGACGCTCCGACTCACTAACGGACGCCGCGTGCGCCGCTCCACATTCATCTGTCCCCACTGCGGACATACCTTCACTCGCGACGAGAACATCGACGACTCGGGCAACGCTGCCGCCTTCATAACCGGCGCAATGCTCGGCGGCATGGGACGACGCGGCGGTGGCTACGGCGGAGGCAGCTTTGGCGGAAACTTCGGTGGCGGTTCGACGGGAGGCGGCGGCGCAACGTCGGGATGGTAATGAGTTTTGAATTTTGAGTTTTGAATTTTGAATTGTCGGCTGCGCCGATTAAGAATTATTCAATTTTGAATTTTGAATTCTCAACTCAATAACTAGGGTGTCCAGTTCGTTGTACCATTTTTAGCTCACTTTCCTAAGCGTTTTGGTTCGTTCTGTAACCCAGTTTTTGGACAAGTGCTCGGTTGACCAAGTACTGATGTCCTTCAGTTTAACATTTACAATGCGCTCTTTGAAATTAATTGTTTTTGTAACGGATTCGTTCGAGACTTTTGGATATAACGGTATCGTCAGAACAAAAGACGTTACGCCGTACAGCTTGTTCGGCGACTTTTTGCTCTTATAGATGCCAAAAGTAGATTCAATAATGTCGGATGATACATTGATGCTCATGTTAGCAGTGAGAAGTGCTTCTTCCCGATTGAAGTATTCAAGCATCTTGATACCAGCATGTACCTGTCTGGAATGTGCATTTCCTAAGAC
>CDYZ01031230.1_pt1 | contig 10921 bp, 7 predicted proteins | sample 554921 | NCBI WGS metagenome assembly CDYZ01 (sample SAMEA3182058, study PRJEB8094) | gut metagenome | biome: human; feature: gut; material: Stool; isolation source: human stools | place: Canada | collected 2012-11-26 | reverse complement strand
TCACGCCCATTATGTACGATGAGAAGAAACAGAAGATGCGTATCAAATACCGAGATACTTTTGGTGGTGATGCAAACAAACTGGATGCTATCCACGACTACTTGGCAGAGGTCAACAAAAAGTGGGGCTTGGTACGTGGTGAATCAGTTTCGGCTACCAATGCCCAGCATATCCCTCGTGACGAATGGTATAGACAACTCCAAGCCGAAAGCCGTGAGTTGGAAATTGCAAACGGCAAACTGGAACTTGACATTCGCAGAAAGGAAAATGCCGTTAAGGGTCTGAAAACGATGATAGAAAACCTCACTCACCAGAAGTCTGAGGTGGAGAATAAAATCCATGAGGTTGAGAAACAGTTGGAACAACAGAATGGCGAACATTCCGAGTTGTCAAAGGAACTGGAACGGCTCAAAAGTCAGTTGTCCACCTTGGAGTTCAAGCTGACAGACAAACGAGAAAAACTGAGTGCAGCCGATGAAGCCCTTGCCGAGTTCAGAGCCATGACAAGGGCGCAGAAGTCTGAGGCTGAAACTTTGCGTATCGTGCAGGAGCAGACATCACGTACTTTGCAGACATACGCCCAAGCCTCTATTCTTGCTGGCAGTTTTCAAGAACTGCTGACGATGAGTAGTAGGATTTGCGCCAATGTACCCGAAGCCAAGAAAATGGCAGAGAACACCATCATTGAAGATATGTGCGATATGCGTTTCAAAGATGTGCTTGGCACAGCCGTCAAGATGTTCATTGAGGGCATCAATGGGGCAACAAGCATCACGCAGTCGGGAGGTGGAGGTGGCTCCAATTCGGAATTACCTTGGAGGGATAAGGACGAGGATATTTTCAGCTTTGCCAGACGCTGCATGAGATTCGCCCACAGCAAACACTATCCCAAGAAGAGTTCGGGCATTAAGCGATAGTGTCAGCGAGTATTCGCTTCCAGACATCAATATCAGGGAAAGGCATGTATATTTCAAAGAAACCATCGAAATATGCCACTGTCTTTCCTTGATTTATTTTCGCCTCTGCATAGGCTCTGCTTTTGTACTTGTCGGCAAGGCGCAACAATTCCTGTTTCTGTTTCTTTTGCTGATTTTCAAAGAAACTTATTGCAAGAACAAGCAATTCCTTTACACCATTTGTAAGTCCTGCCTTATCATAGATATAAAGCAGACGGTTGTAAGGCTCTGGCTTCCAATAGCCATTGGCAATCAACTCTTCATAGATATTGGTTGCGGTGATGTAATCCTTGCTTTTCTCGGCAACCTTTGCCTTGCGTAGTTCATTCTCTATATGGCTGATTATATATTCTATCTGATAGCACACTGGAGCGTCTTCTGAAAACAGAGCGTCATTTCCACTTGTGTAGAAGTCAAATTCGGGCAGTTGAGCAATCAAACTTTTGTATCGGTTTGCCAATGTATCTTTGGTGATAATGGTTCTGTTGAGATTGGTCTGTTTGGGTAGTTTGTCTTCTCGTTGCCTTATTACTTCCCTAAATTCGACAACAAGCGCATCTTGGCTGAATTTTGCAGGGACAAGCAACAGAACACGCTTGGCATCGCTCCATTGTTCTTTGCTTATATAATGGCTAAGTAGCCAATTATAGGGTTCAAGGTTCAATGAATATCCTTTTTGAACCGCACTCTCGTATTGGCATTTAGTCTGTTCTGTGTCATTTGCTTTCAGATATGTCCTTGCCTTTATAACCTCTGTAACACCAGGCATTACCAAAGGCTGCTTGGTGGACTGTTGAGATACATTTATAGAAGAAGGCAAGGAAACGTTCTCTTGCGTGTTTGTCTCCTTGCCTTTGCCGTTGCTGAATATGTCTTTTATCGTCTTGAATAATCCCATGCGTATTTTCTTTTGAATGCAAAGGTAATGCAAAACGCTGATAATCAACTCTACTTGTTGTAAAAAGCATATACTCGTTTGCATAGTTTAATAGCATGGATAACAGATCAAAAGATATAGAATATGCTCCGATTACCAGGTTATCACTTTGTCAACTATCTCTTGTTGCTCAATGCTGCTTCTTCGTAGATAGATACGTGTCGTTTCGATGCTTTCATGTCCCATAAGGTCTGCAAGCAGGGCAATGTCGTTGAATTTCTCCAAGAAATTCTTGGCATAACGATGGCGGAACGAGTGAGGGTACACCACTTTTTCATTCAAGCCATACTTCACCGCATAGTTCTTCAACTGCTGTGATATGCCTCTTGTAGTAATACGCTCGCCAAAGCGATTGAGAAAGAGATAGCCACTTGTACGGTTGAGTGTCTGCAACCACTTTTCTGTTTCTGTGCGCAATGTCTTTGGGATATAGATACGCCGTATCTTGCCACCCTTGGTGTAGATGTCGTAATAGCCTACTTGCACGTGCTCAATCTTGATTTGCACAAGTTCGCTCACTCTGGCACCAGTCGCAGCCAAGAAACGCACAACAAAGTACCACTCCAAGTTGTCTTCCTTCTTCAATTTGTTCTTCAAGAAGGTGTAGTCGGCATTGCTGATGACATTCTCCAAATAAGAACGTTGCTGTACCTTGACCGACTTCAAGCGGAGCTTAGTCTTGCCTACAAATACAAGGTACTTGTTCAACGCCTGAATACGGAGGTTCACCGTCTTTGGTTTGTAAGTCTCAATCAAGTAGGTCTTGTAAACCAACAAGTTTCTCTTGTTCAACTCTTTGTGTCGAGAGCCAAACTCCTTCACGGCATACAGATATGCCGAAATCGTGTTCTTAGCCATATTGCCTTGGCTTAGGAACTCTTCAAATTTGTCTAATTCCATTTATAATCGTTTATTAGTGAAACATTATGTTGTCCTAATAAATAGGCATGGATTTGTTCTATGAGTTCCTATTATGAGAAGTTGCTTGCTACGGGAGAGGTGAAGTGTATTGATGAGGAGATGCCGTTTGAGATTCCGCAGGGGTGGGAATGGTGCAGACTTAATGATTTGGCTCTTTACAGAAAAGGACCTTTTGGAAGCAGCTTAACAAAATCTATGTTTGTAGCTAAAAGCAATCAAAGTATCAAGGTCTATGAGCAGAAAAATGCAATACAAAAAGACTATACTCTTGGCGATTATTATATTAGCAAAGAAAAGTTTGAAACAATGCAAAGTTTTATTGTCAAACCAAATGATATTATAGTAAGTTGCGCAGGAACAATCGGTGAAACCTATCGTCTACCATCAGATGCCTCTATCGGCATTATCAACCAAGCGTTGATGAGGGTTACGCTATTTGATTTGAACATGGCTGAATACTGGCAAATATACTTTGCCTATATGCTTTTGAACGAGGCACAGATGAAAGGAGCAGGTTCTGCTATAAAGAATATTCCGCCTTTTGAATATTTAAAAGCAGTCCTTGTGCCTGTTCCTCCTTTATCAGAACAAAACAGATTAGTTGAAAGATACAATATAATTTTGTCTCTAATTGACAAATACGAGTTAGAAGCAAATAAATTGAATAGTCTCAATCAAAATATCTATGATAAATTAAAGAAATCTGTATTGCAAGAGGCTATACAAGGCAAACTTGTACCACAGATTGCCGAAGAAGGCACAGCACAAGAACTTCTTGAACAGATAAAAGCAGAGAAACAGAAGCTCGTTAAAAATGGCAAACTTAAAAAATCTGCTTTGGCTGTTTCTACCATCTTCCGTGGTGACGATAACAAGTATTATGAGCAGATAGGGAGCGAAGTAACTGAGATTGAGCTTCCTTTTGACTTTCCAAGTTCTTGGTCTATTGCTCGGTTAAATGCAGTTTGCCAACTTACAGACGGCTTGAAAACCACTGGCAAGCAATGCTTATTAGATGCAAAATACTTACGTGGTAAAAGTTCTGAAACTATCGTAGAACAAGGTAAACTTGTATATAAAGGTGACAATATAATGCTTGTGGACGGTGAAAACTCTGGTGAAGTTTTCATCGTTCCACAAGATGGTTATATGGGTAGTACGTTCAAGCTACTATGGATAAGTTCCTCTATGTACAAACCTTATGTTTTGGCTTTCATACAGTTCTACAAAGAAACTTTACGCAATTCTAAGAAAGGTGCAGCAATTCCACACCTCAACAAAGAATTGTTTTATGGGCTTATTATTGGTATTCCACCACTGCAAGAGCAGAGAAGAATGGTTCAGAAAACTGAACAATCATCGCAGTTGCTTAAATAGCTGGTCTATTTTGTTCACGATACGTTTTTGCTCCTCAATTGGAGGTAATGGGTATAGATAATCTTCAATATGACTGTTGTTTATGGAGGGTGAATTGTCACCCTTCATAAATGAATTCAATCCTTCAACCACATAATTTGATAACATCAGATAAAACAGGAACATAGGATAATATCCTAAACTTGGTGTTATGACATAAAAGCCGGTGCTTGCAATGGCGTTTTTGTATTTCTCATCAACCAAAGCGATATTTTTCAAATAGGGGCGAACCATTGAAAACAACAAATCGTTTTTGTGAAGTTTTCTTGTTGCTCTACTTGGGGCATTCTCTTTTTTGACCATTTTAGGCTTTTCTATAATGTTTTTTCTGTTGTTAACTGCGTCAACATCAATATAAACAAAGTCAGATGATGGTTTTATTGATTCCATAGGCATAAATACAGTTTTACCTCTTACCCAGTTCCAAGAAGAGGGCAGATCAAAAGGTATTTGTTCCGTTATATCCAAGCATATTTTGCCTATCTGCTCATAATACTTGATAAAACCTCACTAGTGTCCCGTTAAAACGAGACGATTTAAATATAAGTTATTAAAATAGAATGATTTAGACTCGATATTTCATGTACACGATTTGAATTGACTAACTTTGCAGTCTTTATCAAAGAAGCGTGTTACATGAATTTCGGAAAGATCGTATTCGCACAGATTATGCAGTTCATACCTCGTAGGGAATTCAATGATATTGTTGCCAAATACAGAGGCAATTACAGGGTGAGAAACCTCACCTGTTATGATCAGTTGCTGGTTATGTGCCTGGCTCAATATGCTGATAAGAATAGTCTGCGCGATATAGAGGCAAGCCTGAATGCGTTGGCTGTTACCCATAAGCTCTATCACTGCGGTATTAGCTATGCCGTCCCTCGCAATACTTTGGCTAAGGCGAATGAGCTCAGAGATTGGCATATCTATGCGGAATTGGGGCAAGTCCTTATCAAAAAGGTGCGCCCGCTCTATGCGAAGGATAGCTTCAGACTTGACATTGACAACATGGTCTATGCGTTCGACAGCAGTACCATCTGTCTCTGTCTCAAACTCTGTCCTTGGGCAAAATTCAGAAAGAAGAAGGGTGGCATTAAACTGCATACCCAACTTGATTTGAGAGGCAATCTCCCAGTATTCGTGCTTTTGACCAAAGCATCGGTTCACGATGTTAACGCTTTGGATGAAATCTGTGTCGAGATGGGAGCTATCTATCTGATAGACAAAGGGTATGTGGACTTCAACAGACTCTTCAATGTCATCCACAAGAATGGCGCATTCTTTGTAACAAGAGCTAAGGACAACATGCAATATGAGATTGTCAAGTCTATGCCTGTTGATAAGCAGACAGGTGTTATCAGTGATGAGATTGTCAGACTTAATAAGGAAAACTCCAAGCAGAAGTACCCAGAGGAATTTCGCATGGTAGTCTATGAAGACTTTGCCACGGGAAATCTCTACCGTTTCATCACCAACCACTTGGGATACGATGCTCTTACCATCGCAGAACTCTATAGAGAGCGATGGAACGTGGAACTTTTCTTCAAATGGATAAAGCAACATCTGCATATCAAGTCGTTTTACGGAACCTCAGAGAATGCTGTCTATACACAAATCTGGATAGCAGTCTGTGCATTTCTGCTACTGGCTATAGCCAAGAAGCACATGCATATCGAGGAACCATCTCTGTATATGATTTCCCAGACCATAGGTACTATGTTGTTTGAGAGGATACCCATACCTGAATTGTTTAACAAACCTATTATTAACGTCCCAAAGGATGATGGTCAACTCGATTTATTTCGAGATCTAAAATCTTAACGGGACAGTAGTGATAAAACCTCATTAATTTTGCCTACTATTCTTCCTTGTTCTGCCATTGGAGGCAATGGTAGATACAACTCTTTCAGCCGTTCTTTCCCCAGATTATAAAAAGCAGCACCAGACTTCTTAGTTATTCCTCGCATAGCCTCAATTAAGAATGGACTTTGAAGAAAATATGCAAGTAACAAGGAGTGATTAAAGTCTTGAATGTATGGGCTAATGATGAAGACAAAACCACCAGCACTAACATTTTTGTAGTCTTTTTCTATCACTGCCATTTTACCAATATTCTCCAAACTGGTTACAGCAGGAGTAATGATGCTGTTCTTTTTTAGAATGGTATTCGCATTGACAAACTCTTCTGACACAAATACGTCATCATCTTTGAATATATACTTATTGGGTAGAATGTTTCCACCACGTAATATTCTAATGCCTTTCTTGTTTGCGTTTGCTTGCTCTTTTTTGAACGAGGCACCTGTCTGTATTTCCAACAAGTCTTTGACTTTGCGCCAAACCCATGTTTCGGGTATTTGAAACGGCAAAAACTCATCAATACAAACAGGACTATCGTCTATCAACTCATAATACTTGTTACAGACTTTATCTTTTGTACTATACGTTGTTGTTCAGCAAATGGCGGAATTGGAACAAGGTAGGCTTTTACTGTCTTTGTCGCCAATTCCTTTTGTTTTGTACTGCCGTCCGATTTGTCTTCTATAACAGACTGAACCGTATTACTTGCAAAATAGTAGTACAGGTATTCTGAAACGATGTGCGTTTTATATGGACGAATTACAGTAACATGGCTGTCAGCAACAGCCAATTCATAAGGGTTAAGTATCATGTAGTATATAGCCATTCGACCTAATGTTCCCAGTCCTGTAGAGTTCCACATCAAATCTCTATCTTGCAAAAAATACTCTTCATTATATGATGAAATACTCTGTGGTTCAATAAATTTCGCTTTCTCGATGGAAAATCCATCCCATTGATTGCATTTTTGAGCTACAACAGGATATTTCTTTATTGGGCTATATTTGGGCGATTTGCCTCTATGTATAAAAGAGCAAATATCGTCAAGTCGTACCCATGCCCAATTTGACGGTATCTCAAATGGTATTTCTTCATCAATACATACAGCCCCATCTTCCGACTTCTCCCAATACTTGTTATCGTCACCACGGAAGATGACAGAACCATTGAGGGCTGACTTCTTTAGCTTGCCCTCTTTGACGAGTTTTTGCTTCTCTGCCTCTATCTGTTCAAGCAGTTCTTTGGCTGTTCCTTCTTCTTCAAGTTGTGAAATAAGTTTTCCTTGTATTGCTTCCTGCAATACACTCTTTTTAATGATGTCTTTTACTGTTTTATTCAACTCATCCAGTTTATTCTGAGCATTATCATATTTTTCGATTTGTGGCAGAAGTGCTCCCAATTTGTCAATGATTCTCTGTTGCTCCTTAGAGGGTGGAAATGGAATTAATGTGTTCTGAATGCTAACTTGCGACACATTAACCTGTGAAGCAGCCATTCCAACAGTTGCACTCATTACTAATTCATGTATTGCAGAACTATTAAGTACGAAAACGAGAAACTTTGGATTACAATAGTCATGCATATAATCTATTCTAACGGTCTTGTCTGAAAGAATCAGCTTATCACAATTATTTTCAACCATGCAAACTATACCTGTTCGATTAACAGGACCAGCTCGTGTTATAAGTATATCACCATATCGTACACAATGTTCTGGGGTTATTACGTAATGCTTTGGCAATACTTTGTTCTCGTTAGATAAAAAAGCATTCTCTTGAATTGATGTAGTTGTCAATACACCCCATTCCTCTGACTTCTTAGGTCGTTTTTCACAATTAGGGCTTTTACCAGCATTTGTACCTAAAATAATATTACGCAATCTACACCATTCCCACCCCTGCGGTATCTCAAACGGCACCTCCTCATCAATGCACTTCACCTCTCCCGTAGCAAGTATCTTCTCATAATAGGAACTCATAGAACAAATCCATGCCTATTTATTAGGACAACATAATGTTTCACTAATAAACGATTATAAATGGAATTAGACAAATTTGAAGAGTTCCTAAGCCAAGGCAATATGGCTAAGAACACGATTTCGGCATATCTGTATGCCGTGAAGGAGTTTGGCTCTCGACACAAAGAGTTGAACAAGAGAAACTTGTTGGTTTACAAGACCTACTTGATTGAGACTTACAAACCAAAGACGGTGAACCTCCGTATTCAGGCGTTGAACAAGTACCTTGTATTTGTAGGCAAGACTAAGCTCCGCTTGAAGTCGGTCAAGGTACAGCAACGTTCTTATTTGGAGAATGTCATCAGCAATGCCGACTACACCTTCTTGAAGAACAAATTGAAGAAGGAAGACAACTTGGAGTGGTACTTTGTTGTGCGTTTCTTGGCTGCGACTGGTGCCAGAGTGAGCGAACTTGTGCAAATCAAGATTGAGCACGTGCAAGTAGGCTATTACGACATCTACACCAAGGGTGGCAAGATACGGCGTATCTATATCCCAAAGACATTGCGCACAGAAACAGAAAAGTGGTTGCAGACACTCAACCGTACAAGTGGCTATCTCTTTCTCAATCGCTTTGGCGAGCGTATTACTACAAGAGGCATATCACAGCAGTTGAAGAACTATGCGGTGAAGTATGGCTTGAATGAAAAAGTGGTGTACCCTCACTCGTTCCGCCATCGTTATGCCAAGAATTTCTTGGAGAAATTCAACGACATTGCCCTGCTTGCAGACCTTATGGGACATGAAAGCATCGAAACGACACGTATCTATCTACGAAGAAGCAGCATTGAGCAACAAGAGATAGTTGACAAAGTGATAACCTGGTAATCGGAGCATATTCTATATCTTTTGATCTGTTATCCATGCTATTAAACTATGCAAACGAGTATATGCTTTTTACAACAAGTAGAGTTGATTATCAGCGTTTTGCATTACCTTTGCATTCAAAAGAAAATACGCATGGGATTATTCAAGACGATAAAAGACATATTCAGCAACGGCAAAGGCAAGGAGACAAACACGCAAGAGAACGTTTCCTTGCCTTCTTCTATAAATGTATCTCAACAGTCCACCAAGCAGCCTTTGGTAATGCCTGGTGTTACAGAGGTTATAAAGGCAAGGACATATCTGAAAGCAAATGACACAGAACAGACTAAATGCCAATACGAGAGTGCGGTTCAAAAAGGATATTCATTGAACCTTGAACCCTATAATTGGCTACTTAGCCATTATATAAGCAAAGAACAATGGAGCGATGCCAAGCGTGTTCTGTTGCTTGTCCCTGCAAAATTCAGCCAAGATGCGCTTGTTGTCGAATTTAGGGAAGTAATAAGGCAACGAGAAGACAAACTACCCAAACAGACCAATCTCAACAGAACCATTATCACCAAAGATACATTGGCAAACCGATACAAAAGTTTGATTGCTCAACTGCCCGAATTTGACTTCTACACAAGTGGAAATGACGCTCTGTTTTCAGAAGACGCTCCAGTGTGCTATCAGATAGAATATATAATCAGCCATATAGAGAATGAACTACGCAAGGCAAAGGTTGCCGAGAAAAGCAAGGATTACATCACCGCAACCAATATCTATGAAGAGTTGATTGCCAATGGCTATTGGAAGCCAGAGCCTTACAACCGTCTGCTTTATATCTATGATAAGGCAGGACTTACAAATGGTGTAAAGGAATTGCTTGTTCTTGCAATAAGTTTCTTTGAAAATCAGCAAAAGAAACAGAAACAGGAATTGTTGCGCCTTGCCGACAAGTACAAAAGCAGAGCCTATGCAGAGGCGAAAATAAATCAAGGAAAGACAGTGGCATATTTCGATGGTTTCTTTGAAATATACATGCCTTTCCCTGATATTGATGTCTGGAAGCGAATACTCGCTGACACTATCGCTTAATGCCCGAACTCTTCTTGGGATAGTGTTTGCTGTGGGCGAATCTCATGCAGCGTCTGGCAAAGCTGAAAATATCCTCGTCCTTATCCCTCCAAGGTAATTCCGAATTGGAGCCACCTCCACCTCCCGACTGCGTGATGCTTGTTGCCCCATTGATGCCCTCAATGAACATCTTGACGGCTGTGCCAAGCACATCTTTGAAACGCATATCGCACATATCTTCAATGATGGTGTTCTCTGCCATTTTCTTGGCTTCGGGTACATTGGCGCAAATCCTACTACTCATCGTCAGCAGTTCTTGAAAACTGCCAGCAAGAATAGAGGCTTGGGCGTATGTCTGCAAAGTACGTGATGTCTGCTCCTGCACGATACGCAAAGTTTCAGCCTCAGACTTCTGCGCCCTTGTCATGGCTCTGAACTCGGCAAGGGCTTCATCGGCTGCACTCAGTTTTTCTCGTTTGTCTGTCAGCTTGAACTCCAAGGTGGACAACTGACTTTTGAGCCGTTCCAGTTCCTTTGACAACTCGGAATGTTCGCCATTCTGTTGTTCCAACTGTTTCTCAACCTCATGGATTTTATTCTCCACCTCAGACTTCTGGTGAGTGAGGTTTTCTATCATCGTTTTCAGACCCTTAACGGCATTTTCCTTTCTGCGAATGTCAAGTTCCAGTTTGCCGTTTGCAATTTCCAACTCACGGCTTTCGGCTTGGAGTTGTCTATACCATTCGTCACGAGGGATATGCTGGGCATTGGTAGCCGAAACTGATTCACCACGTACCAAGCCCCACTTTTTGTTGACCTCTGCCAAGTAGTCGTGGATAGCATCCAGTTTGTTTGCATCACCACCAAAAGTATCTCGGTATTTGATACGCATCTTCTGTTTCTTCTCATCGTACATAATGGGCGTGA
>CDYZ01052772.1_pt1 | contig 10971 bp, 7 predicted proteins | sample 554921 | NCBI WGS metagenome assembly CDYZ01 (sample SAMEA3182058, study PRJEB8094) | gut metagenome | biome: human; feature: gut; material: Stool; isolation source: human stools | place: Canada | collected 2012-11-26 | reverse complement strand
TTAGGCGGACTTCATTTGGACAACAGGGTATTGTTGCAGTGGAGCACGGATCAAGATGTTGTACCCGTTCCGCTTTTGAGCGCCTTCCTGTCGTATTACTACGAATTCTGGGTCGTGCGCGATGTGCTGCGCCTGCAGATCGGTCTGGACGGACGCTATAATACCAAGTATTATGCGCCCGGTTACAATCCGGCTCTGTCGGTGTATTACAACCAACGGGAGGTCGAGACGGGGAATTACCCCTATATGGACGCTTTCGTCATGGGAAAGTGGAAGAGAATGCGGATATTCCTGAAATATCAGCATGTGAACAAGGGACTGTTCGGTAACGGAGAATATTTCTCGGCGGCTCGCTATCCGCTCAATCCGGGCATGTTCAAAATCGGTATCTCATGGGGATTCTATGATTGACGTGCTGTTCTGCGCGGTGTAAGCTGCCCGCAAAACAACATTTTATGTTAAAAAAGACCGTATTAACGTTTGCGTTCTTAACCATTCTTACGACATTTTACGGCTTCAACGCCCAGTTCAGCGCACCCGCGACGGACGACGCACTGGACGCACTGGCCGAGATGCACCACTCGCTGCTCCCCGAGGGCAGTTACGTCATTTCGGCCTACGACAATCTGATTCGCAACATCAGCGAAGAGGAGGGCCACGACTGGCGCCTGATGAGCGCCATCGCCTACCACGAATCGCGCTTCACGCCCGACATCACCTCGCGCAGCGGGGCCCGCGGCCTGATGCAGATCATGCCTTCGGTGGCGCGTCAGTTCGACGTCCCCGCGGCCGAGATCACCGATCCGAGGACCAATATCTGGTTGGCCAACAAACTGATGTCGAAGATCATGTCGTCGCTCCGTTTTCCGGAAGGGACACCTGAAAAAGACCGCATGAGCATCATCCTGGCCTCGTATAACAGCGGTATCGGCCATGTGAACGACGCCCGCCGTCTGGCCCGCCTGAACGGGGAGAACCCCAACTCGTGGGAGGTCGTGGCCCGGTACCTTACGCTGAAGGCCGAGCCGGAATTCTACGAGAACGAAGTGGTCAGATGCGGACGATTCACCGGCAGCCGGCAGACGCTGGCCTATGTGAACGACGTGATAGGACGCTACGACAGATACTGCCGCATCGCCGGAAGGTAACGGCGGCAGGATAAATTAAAGGCAGGACCCGCAAGAGCGGTCCTGCCTTTTTTGTGCCTGTGCCCCGCGCAGCGGGGACAGGATGCCCTGCGGTGTGGAATCTACTCGAAGACGGAGATAGTTGGCGGCAGTCCAAATTTTGCAAATTCCCGAATTATCGCTATATTTGAATGATTCGGAGTATTCCGACATATTTTGAGAAAACTGTGGAAAACCATTCGGCGTATTTTCAGCAACTATTCCGCGATCACTATGAACCCTTGTGTGCACGGGCTTTTCAGATGGTCCATGACCGCAAGGCGTCGGAAGACATCGTGCAGGATGTCTTTCTTGCCTTGTGGGAACGGCGGGAGGAGGTGGACTTCGACCGGCCGCTGCTGCCGCTGCTGTTTGTCGCCGTGAAGAACCGTGCCATAGATTTGCTGCGCTCCAAAAAATGGCGGGGGGGGGAATCCGGACTGGACGAGTTGGATGTCTGTATTCGTACGCTTGTCGCCGACCATATCGAAGAGGAGTTCCAGTTATCGCAGTTGAGCGAGGAGATCGACTGCTGCATTTCGGGACTTTCCGAGCAGTGCCGCCGGGTGTTCCTGTTGAGCCGCACGACAGGCCTGAAAAACCGGGAGATCGCCGAGCGGCTCAACATCAGCGTCAAGACCGTCGAAAAGCATATCGGGGCGGCGCTCTCCCAGCTTCGGCTCCGGCTCAGCCGCAGCGGATTTCTGCGGCTTTTCCTCTGAAAAACAGAAGATGCCCTGCACCGAAACGGTGCAGGGCATTGCTTTTTCCGCCTCGTTAGCGGAGTGGGAATTTGTGTGTGTGTGCGACGCGTCCGCCGGGACCGACGATTCGGATCGCGATTCGGTCGCCCGTCATGTCGCACCGTATGTAGCTTTGATTGCCGTTGACCACGACCGGGAACCGAACTTCGTCGTTTGCCGGGTGGAAGCCGTAGCGGTGCGTGTGGCCGGAGAACATGATATTGATGCCGGCCTCGTTGAGGATCGGCAGGAACAGATTCCGGAGGTGGTTGCTGCCGTGCCACGTTCCGCCGTCGAGCGGAATATGGAGGAAGACGACGCGTGCCGAGGCGTTGCGGAAGGTTTCGGAGGCCACCGCCCTGCGGAGCCATTCGCACTCTTCGCGGCGATAGGCGTCGTAGTCGGCAAGCCCTCCGTATTCGATGTCCGTGTCAGGCTTGTCTTCGCCGCAGTCGAGCAGCAAGAAACAGACCGATCCGACTTTGCAGAGTTGGTAGTGGCGGCCGTTACGCGTCGGGAAATAGTCGTGCAGACGGTCGGCGAAGACGCCGCGCGTCTCATGGTTGCCGCGGTTGTAGAGTATCGGGGTCTCCGAGGCGTAAAGGTTTACCGAGGCGTCGATGAAATCCCGGAACAACTGCTCCTCATTTTCAATGCTGTTGGACATGTCGCCGTTGAGCATTACGAAGTCGTGTTTGCCGAAATTGATTTCCCGGCACAGTTCGGTCATGTCGTCGGCGCGTCCGTGGATGTCGTTCAGGATGACGAACGAACAGTCGGTTCCCGTTGCCGGGAATGTCCGGAACCGGAACGGTGCGCGTTTGTAGACATTGCTGGCAACGGTCCTGCCGTAGAGGACGTTGTCTCCGTGTTTCCATTCGAGTACCTCCTGCGAGAAGATGCGGTAGCAGTATTTCGTTCCGGGACGCAGGTTGTTCAGCCGCACGGCGTGCAGTGTCTTGTGCGCCTGTTTGCGGCCCGCGACGGTTTCGTAATGGCGGGTATGTTCGGCGGCGTAGAAACTGCGTCCGTCGTCCTCGGTTGCCTCGACCCACGACAAAGCGGGTTTGTTGGTAGTCCACAGGACGGTTACGCCGTCTTCGGTCATGTCGCACAGCCACGGGCCATGCGTGATCTTGAAATCCTGGGCCGGCAGCGTCAGTGCCGCTGCCAGCCCGAGGAGTGTGAATAGCAGTTTTTTCATCTTCCGAACGCTTTATTCCTGATTCTCCGGGAGGTCTTCCTCGGTCTGGAACCGGATGTCGGCCACGACGGGGCGGTGGTCCGAGGCGTCGACGCCGTCGACCTGCTGGTCGCTGCGCGAAACCACTGTGCAGTTCTGTACGCCGAAGTGTCCGATCGGGGCATACAGTATGTAGTCGATCTTGCGGGTGGGATTCTCCGACGGGAAAGTGTATTGGTCGATCGTTCCGACATTGGTCAGGAACGCGGTCATCGTGGCGATGACGTTCGAACTGGGAATGGCGTTGAGGTCGCCCGCAAGGATGAGGTCTCCGTCCAGTTCCGTGTCGCGGATACGGCGGATCTCATTGGCCTGCACCAGGCGGCTCGCATCGCCCGAAAGATGATCGAGGTGCGTCGAGGCGACATAGAGGTCTTTGCCGTCGATCTCGACGCGGATGACGCACAGCGAACGGTCCTCGCCCGGTTGCGAAGCGGCGCAGGGGAGCCGGTAACTGCGGGTCTCTATAATCGGGTGTTTCGACAGCACGGCGTCGCCGTATTCGCCTCCGTCGCGGTCGATGGCTTTCGAGAAGTGCCACTCCATACCGAGTTTGGCTGCCAGGTCGCGGGCCTGGTGTACGTCTTTTCCCGTGCGGTTGGTGAAGACATCCACCTCGTTGAGGGTTACGAAGTCGGGGTCCTGCCGGCGGATTACCTCGGCCAGCGCGTCCAGATCGGCTGCATTGGCGGGGCTTGTGGCGCGTGCGCCGTAGATGTTGTAGGTCATTATGCGGATGATCCTGCCTTTGGGTGGAATGACTGCCTTGTCTCCGTGCTCGTCGTTGTAATTGTCGTCGTTGGTGCATGAAACGACAATCAGGAGCAGCGCCCACAGACATATAGTCTTTTTCATAGTCTTTTGTTTGGTTTAAAAATTTGTTAGTCGGATCAGAATGCCCATACTTCGGCGATGCAGGTCTGGTAGAGGTCGGCCTGCGTGGCGGTGACGAAGATACGGAAATAGCGTCCCGTTGCCTTGTGGTCGAGGTATACCGTGTTCTCGATCCGGTTTTCGACGGTAAAGGTCCCTGCATGGGTCCAGTTTTGGTTGTCGTCGCTCACGTCGATGTTGAAGATACGCGGGTTGCCGCTGCTCTTGGGAACGTCGGAGCCTTCTTTGTCAGACCGTCCGCGGATCGTGAGTCCGTGCAGTTCCTTGGGTGCGCCCATGTCGACGGCGATCCAGTGCGGCGGGCCGGGTTTGGCGTTGCGCCACTGCGTACCCCAATAGGTGTTGTTTTCGCCGTCGATGATCGAAACGGCCAATCCGCGGTTGGGGTAGGTTGATGTCGCTTCAGCCTCCTGCGTCGAGAACCCGGCGATCGACCAGCCGCTCCTGTCGTATCTCGGGAACGGATTTTCGGTGTAGTAGCCGTTGATGCGCAGGTAAGCCGTCTGCAACGATTCGTTGACGGCCAGGTCGGGTGTCACATTCTCGATCCGTACCGGCAGCAGGAAGACGCCCACGCCGTCGAACGCCTGGCTGTTGATGGCGATCCGGATGGGCGAGGAGATGTATTTCCCGTTAGGAATCACGGCTTCGAGGTTCTCGATCGTGTAGCTTCCATCAAGCATCATCGGGTAGCTGCTCTGGTGCTTCTGATTGTAGGTATCCACCAGTTCGGGGGCGACGCGAAATTTGACCGTCACATCGCATCCCGGGTTGCGGATTCCGCTCAGGTTGGCGTAGACCATGAGCGACGTGTCGCGTTCGAGCGGGAATGAGAGTGTGTTCTTGGAGGCGTCGTCGACGGCGTTGACCGTGTAAATACGCGTATAGTTCTCGGGGTTGTCCACGTTCAGGTCGTCCTGAATCGGGTTTTCGCAGGCTGCGAAGAGCGTTCCGCAGCAGAGGACAGCCAGGTATTTCGTAAGTTTCATAGTCGTTATTCGTTTTTACGGTTACCATCCGGGATTCTGGACGATCTGCGGATCGCGGTTGATTTCGGACTGGGGAATGGGGAAAAGGTAGAACTCGGGCCGGAACACGCGGGTTTCGAATACGGTTTTCTCGTAGAACGCCTCGTCGGTGAAGCTGTTGCCTGCGTCGACGTTCATGCCGTAGAAGGGTCCTCCGTCGGTCTGGTCGGCGATCAGCCAGCGGCGGGTGTCGAAATAGCGCAGTTGCTCGAAGCAGAGTTCGATGCGGCGTTCCAGCCGGATCTGCTCGCGCATTTGACTCTGGTTGAGATCGCTTTGGACCGGTCCCAGGCCGCCGCGCTCGCGGATTTTGTTCAGGTAGGTTTCGATGTCCGCATTCCCGGGATCGTATTCGTTGAGCGCCTCGACGTAGTTGAGCAGTATCTCGGCGTAACGCATGATGACGAAGGGACGCTTGATGTAGTTGCCGTTCTTGGGATTGGACGAGGGCGAAACGTTTTTGATGGCGATGTATCCCGAACGCGGGAAGTCCCACGTGCCTTTCTTTCCCGATCCTCCGGTGTAGTAGAGCTGGATGCGGGTTTTCTGATCGCCGATCCAGTAGGCGCCGTTGAAGCAGATGTTGACGTAGAAACGCGGTTCACGATTGACGAACATGTTGCGCGTACCGGCGGGAGCGAATACCCAGCCCGATTTGGGGTCGGAGTAGTTCGCCTTCGAATAGCCGCTCTCCTTGTCCGGGGTAATGGCCGTGCCGTCTTTCATGCGGAAAGCGTCGACCAGTTGCTGGGTCGCCCCCATGCTTTCATAGCCGCTGAACTGCCGGGGTGAAGCCGACCGTTCCCAATGTTTGAGGTAGTTGCTGATGCGGACCATCATCACCTCGCTGTTCCAGTTCTCCAGGAAAACGTTGCGGCAGGACAGGTAAGGGTCGAGCGTTCCGTCGGTGTGGTACTCCTTGTAGAGGTCGAAAATTCCCAGGTCGATGACATCTTTTGCAGCCTGGGCGGCCTTGTTCCACTTTTCGGGGTCTTTTCGGGTCGAAAAAAGGTGTTTGCCGTCCGTGTTGACCACGTTGGCGTAGGCCGGGTTGCCGTTGAACTGGTCGCTGGCGGCCAGCAGCAGTACGCGGCTTTTGAGTCCCATGCACATGGCCAGTGTCGCCCGTCCGTAATCCTTGTCGGCCTGTACGGTGAAGTGCAGCGGCAGGCGGTTGTTGTCGATCATGTCGTCCAGTTCGCCGACGATGTAATCCACGCACTCGTCGTAGGAACTGCGCGGCAGGTTCATCTTCACATCGTCGCGGTCGAGGTCGCCCGGAAGCACCTCGTCGCCCAGCAGTACGCAGGGGCCGTACTGGCGCAGCAGGCAGTAATAGAACCAGGCACGCAGGAAGCGGGCTTCGTTCTTGTATTGTTCGACGACGATCGGGCCGCGCGTAGGATCGTCGAGCATCTCCTGGTTCGAGCCGATGTGCTGGATGAAGTAGGTTGCCGAGCGGATGCCCCGGTAGTAGTGCGACCAGTACTCGTAGTAGTTCGACGATGCGCTCCAGTTGCCGAGGTTCATCTTGAAGGAGTTGTAATCCTCGCGGTCGTAGGTAACGTCCAGGTCGTCCGAACACGGGTCCCAAGGCACGCCGTCGGTGCGGTGCGACTCGTCGCGGATGTAGCTGTAAACGGTAGCCAGGTATTTCTCGGAGTAGGAGGTGCGCTGGAATACCTGCTCGATGGTGATCCGGTCGTCGGGAACCTGGTCGAAGAAGTCGTCGTTGCAGGCGGTCAGGATGCCGAGGGCGGCCAGTAAAGTGAGTATTGTTTTAAGTTTCATAGCTTGTCGGGGATTTTAGAAGTTGAAATTGATACCCAGGCTGACGGAACCGATGTTGGGGTATTTTGCGCCGCGGCCGTCGCCCAGTTCCACGTCCCACAGTTTGAATTTGCTGAATGTAAGCAGATTGACGCCCTGTATGAAGATGCGCGCATTGTTGATGTGGATGCGTTTCATCCAGCGGTCGGGGAGCGTATAGGAGAGTTCGATGTTTTTCAGACGCAGGTAGCTGGTATTTTTGAGCCACCACGTGCTGGCTTCGTAGTTCATGTTCATGTTGCCGATCGAGAGGCGCGGGTAGAAGACATCCTGGCGGGGATTGGCCTCGGTCCAACGGTCGGTGATGTTGCTCAGCAGGTTGCCGCGGCTCGATCCCTGTGCGAAAGGCAGTACGCCTTCGCCGCTGAGGATCGCGTCGACGTGTGCGGCGCCCTGGAACATGGCCGACAGCGAGAGGCCTTTCCAGCCTACGGAGAATCCGAAGCCGTAGACGATTTCGGGGACACTTCCCCAGCCGATGGGCACTTTGTCATATTCGTCGATTTTGCCGTCGCCGTTGATGTCCTTGTAGCGGATGTCGCCCGGGCGCGTGTCGCCGACCTGTACAGGCGCTGCGGCGATCTCCTCCGGACTTTCGAAGAGTCCCAGTGCGATGAGCCCGAACCGCTGGTCGACCTTGTTGCCGATGGTTTTCTGCCAGGGATAGGCCACGGTGCTGTCGTCTTCGAGGACCTTGTTTCGGTTGAACGAGTAGTTACCCATGACGCTCAACGACCAATCCCGCCACGAATTGGCATAGCTGACCGACATTTCGATACCTTTGTTCTCGACTTTGCCGATGTTGCCGTAGGGGTTGTTGATCATACCGAAATAGGACGGAATGCTTGTGCGGCGCAGGTAAATGCCTTTGCGCGACTCCTTGAAGGCGTCGAATTGCAGGTTGAACTTGTTGTTCAGCAGGCGCATGTCCAGTCCGATGTTGGTTTTGTCGGCGATCTCCCACGTTACGTCGACGGCATATTCGTCGATGGCCGTAGTCCCGTAGGTCTGGTCCATGTTCTTTCCGAACTGGTAACTGGTGTCGTTGGTGTCCTTGACCGTAGCCAGGTAGGCGAAACGGCGTCCGCTGATCTGGCTGTTGCCGACACGACCCCATGTGCCGCGCAGTTTGAGGTACTGGATCACCTCTGTGGCGCCTCTGAAGAAGGGTTCGTTGCTGATTACCCAGCCAAGTCCGACCGACGGAAAGAAGCCGTAACGGTTTTTCGGGGCGAAGTTCTCCGAACCGTTGTATCCGAAGTTGAACTCCCCGAAATAACGGTCGTCGAACGAGTAGGTGAAACGTCCTGCCAGGCCGCGGAAACGGTAGGGCAGCGCCTCTTCGACGTTGGTGGCTTTGGTATTGATTTCGTCGCTCTGGTTAAAGAGCATCATGCCCGATACGGTGTGCCTGCCGAAAGTGTTGCGGTAGTTGACTGCGGCTTCCAGATAGATGGCGCGGTTACCCTTTGCACTGAGGCTGTAGGCCAGGTTCTCGGTTCCCTGGCGGGTTTGCTCGTAGAGCAGGTTGCCGTTGGCGTCGCGTCCTGTGGCGTGGTAGGTGTTCGGGGTTTTGGTGAAACGGTTGCTCGTGTAGTTGTAGGTGTCGAACGAGAACATGCCTGAAACCGAGAGCCCTTTGTAAATCTGCTGCGTGATGCGCAGGTTCGAATAAACCTGGCTGCGCCACTGGTTGGCATAGCCCGTTGCGCCGAGCTGTGCCACCGGGTTTATATCGCCGCCCGAGAAGGCGCCGAGCTTGCCGTCGGGGTAGAGCGGCGCGATATAGGTCGGAGGTGTGAAATAGGCCGATTCGAAGATGCTTGCCTGCGAAGATGCCGGATAGTTGGCGTTGGCCAGGTAGCCCTGGATGCCCAGTTTGATTTCGGTGGTGCGGAACGGGTTGAGCGTGAGGTTCGAGGTGACGTTGTAACGGCGGTAGAAGGTGTTCGAGTTGTAGTCGGCCAGTTTCGTGTCCTTGTACATGCCGTTCTCGTCGTAGTAGGCCAGGCCGATGTAGTAGACCGCCTTGTCGGAACCGCCCTGCACGTTGACGTTGGCCGAGCGGTTGCGGCTGAAGTTACGCAGGATCTGTTTCATCCAGTCTACGTCGGGATAGAGATAGGGGTCTTCCCCGCGGCGGGTCTTATCAATGATCTCCTGGCTGTATAGTTTGCCGCCGCCGCGGGTGAGCGACGCTTCGTTCGACATCTCCATGTAAGTCGCGCCGTCGGCGAAATCGGTGATCTTGGTCGGTTTGGTGAGGCCTTCGGTATAGCGTACGCTGAATTTGGGGCGTCCTTTCAGGCCGCTTTTGGTATTGATGATAATGACGCCGTTGGCGCCGCGAACGCCGTAAACAGCAGTTGCAGAGGCGTCCTTGAGGATCGAGAAACTCTCGATGTCTTCGGGGTCGACGTTGGAGAACGAGCGGGGAACGCCGTCGACGAGCGTCAGAGGGGCGCTCATGCTGGCTGTCAGCGTTGAGATGCCGCGGATGTAGATGTTCGCGTCGTCGAAGCCCGGTTCACTGGTTCGCTGTACCGAGACCAGGCCCGATACGCGGCCCGCAAGGCCTTGTGTGAGGTTGGCGACGGGAACTTTCAGTTCCTTGGTCACTATGGTCTGCTGCGAGCCGATGACGCTGATCTTTTTCTGCACGCCGTAGCCCACCACCTCCACGGCGTCGAGGATGGCGTCGTTTTGCAGCATAACCACGTCGACGATTTCCTGCCCTGCGACCGAAACGTCCTGCGATTTGTAACCTACATAGCTGAATTCCAGTACTTCGTCGGGATAAACGTCGAGCAGGTATTTGCCGTTGATGTCGGTGGCTGTACCGATGTTCGGACGGGCCTTGATGCGGATCGTGACGCCGATGAGCGGATCGTTGTTCTGGTCCCTGACGACGCCTGTGATGCGTGTGATCTTCCGGGGTGTAGCTGCGGCCGCAGCTACGGAGCGTCCGATGACGATCTGCCTTCCCGAGAGTTTCCAGGTGTTGTCGGTTCCGGCGAACAACTGTTTCAGTACAGCCGAAATGGGCTGATTCGTTACTTTCAGGGTGACTTTGCGGTGGATGTCCAAGATGTTGTCGTAGTAAACGAAGATGTAGTCGCTTTGGCGTTCGATCAGTGTGAGGACCTCCTTGATGGGGCGGTTCTGTACGTTGAGCGTGATGGTTTTCGCCGCCTCTGCCGTTTGTGCACTGACGGGCCGGATGAACCCGATTGTTGCCAGCAAAAACAGGAATGTTATCCGGAATAGGTGGAATAATCCCCCATTATCGGCCTTAAAAAGACCGATTTTACCATTTTTGTTGTACATTTGTAAAGATTTGAAGTTTAAAAGGCTATTTTAGATTTTCAATCGCTCCGGATGTCGTTGAGGGACGACATCCGGTCTTTTTTTGGAGGGATACGGGCTGTTACATAGGCAGGTCAGTTTGGGTTGTTGGTAGTCGGGTTATAGTCGATTCGGAAATTCCCGGATCCGGTGATTTGCAGGTTGATGGGGGCTGTTGCGCTCAAGATTTTCAGCACTTCGGCCGGATCGTCTTTGAGTTCGAGTTTGCCCGAGAGCGTCAGCGCTTCGGCTTCGGGCGTACACTCGATCCGACAATTGTAGTAGCGGGAAAGGCGTTCGAGGATGTTCGACAGCGGGTCGTTGTCGAAGGGCAGGTATCCGTGAATCCAACTGATGTAGCTTTCGGCTTCCACTTCGCGGACCTCCAGCGATTCCGAGGTGCCGAGGATGGCTTGTTGGCCGGGAACGATGCGAATTCCGCGGTCGGATCGTCCGGCAGGGGCTACGCTGACGGAGCCGGAGAGCAGGACGACCTCCTGCGTGCGATCGCGGCCGTAGGAGGATATGTAGAATTTGGTTCCCAAAACGCAGACATCCATTTTGCCTGTGTGTACCGAGAAAGGCCGTTCGGCATCGTGCGCCACTTCCATGTAGATTTCGCCTTCGACGTATATTTCGCGCTTCTGCTTTTCGAATACGACGGGGTAGACCAGCCGTGATCCGGCGTTGATCCAGACGCGGGTTCCGTCGGCGAGCGTCAG
>CDYZ01042725.1_pt1 | contig 11045 bp, 7 predicted proteins | sample 554921 | NCBI WGS metagenome assembly CDYZ01 (sample SAMEA3182058, study PRJEB8094) | gut metagenome | biome: human; feature: gut; material: Stool; isolation source: human stools | place: Canada | collected 2012-11-26 | reverse complement strand
TTTTTTCTATGCAAATCTGCGACAACCTCTCAGGCGCGTAGTTTATGCCATTATTGGTACGCCAGCTCCCCTGGGAGGGGAGCCTTTTACAGCAGGATGCAGATCATGCCGCCGGTGTTTTCGTTGATCATGCGGCCGAGGGTCTTGGTGAGCTTCTGCCGGGCGTCGTCCGGCATGCGCATGATCTTGGCGGTGACGCCCTCGGAGACGAGCTCGTAGAGAGACTTGCCGAAGATGTTGCTCTGCCAGAGCTTGTCGGTGTCCTCCTCGTATTCGCCGAGCAGATAGTCGATCAGCTGCTGGGATTCCTGCTCGCCGCCGACCATGGGGCTGATCTCCGTTTCGATCTGCGCGCGCAGCATGTGGATCGACGGAGCGCTGGCGCGGAGCTTGACGGCGTAGTTGCCGTTCTTTTTGACGATCTCCGGCTTTTCGAGCTTCAACTCTTCCGCGCCGGGCATGACGATGCCGTAGCCCGTGGCCTTGACCTGCTCGAGCGCGGTCTGGACCTTGTCGTAGAGCTTTTTCGTCTGCGCCAGCTCCTGCAGCATCTGCAGAAGGGCTTCATCGTCGGCGATCTCCACCCCGGCCTGCCGGGACAGCTCCTCGTAAAACAGCGCCTGCGGCAGATGCAGCTCGCAGCTGACCGTGCCGGTGCCGAGGTCGACCTCGCGCACGCGGAATTCGTCGACCGGCTCGAGCTCCTGCAGCGTCCCGAGGACGCTTTCGGCCTCGCTGAGGCTGGTGAGCGCGCCCGCGCGCTCGAGCATGGCGTCGTAGAGCGCGGCCTTGACCGGATGGCCGTCCGGCAGCGCACGGACCCAGCTCGGCAGGAAGAAGCGCAGCTCCTCCACCGGGAAGGCGTACATGACGGCCTCGAGCAGACGGCCGATGTCCTGCGTCTGCATGTGCATGCAGTCCATGGCGAGGGCCTGCACGCCGTATTCGCTGCGCAGCTGCGCGCACAGGGCCTCCGCCGGGGCCGCGCCGGGGCTCTGCGTATTGACGAGAACGACGAAGGGCTTGCCCGTCTTCTGCATGTCGGTGATGGCGCGGGCCTCGGCCTCGCGGTAGTCCTCGCGCGGGATATCGGTGACGGTCCCGTCTGTCGTGACGACGACGCCAAGGGAGCTGTGATCCTCCATGACCTTTTTGGTGCCGAGCTCCGCCGCCTGCGCCATGGGCAGCTCCTCCGGAGCCCAGGGCGTGGTGACCATGCGGGGCTTGCCGTCCTCGGTGTCGCCGACCGCGCCGGGGATCATGTAGCCCACGGAGTCGATCAGGCGCACGCGCAGCGTCGTTTTGCCGTCGGGGCTGATGCGCGCGGCCTCGTTCGGAACGAATTTCGGCTCCGCGGTCATGATGGTCCGGCCGGAGCCGGACTGCGGCAGCTCGTCGGTGGCGCGTTCGCGCTCATAGACGTTTTCGATGTTCGGCAGCACGAGCTGCTCCATGAAGCGCTTGATGAATGTGGATTTTCCCGTCCGCACCGGGCCGACGACGCCGATATAGACCGTGCCGTCCGTGCGCCCGGCGATCTGCTCATAGATCGATCTGTGTTCCATAGTCCGCCTCCTCTGCCTTACATGGGAATGAGGAGAAGCCTTCCGGCCTCCACCTCCGGCTGCGTCAGATGATTGGCCGTCTGGATGGCCTGCGCCGTGGTCTTATACCGCTTGGCAAGGTCCCACAGCGGCTGCTGCGCACCCGTGCGGCGGATGACGACCGACGCGCGCTCCGCGCGCGGCTGCCGCGTCAGATCGAGCGTGCCGCCCACCAGGTTCTGCAGCTTCTGCTTGGCAAACGACTGCAGCTGGAACACCGCGTCGTACCGCAGCTCGACCGCACCGCTGCCGGCCGCGGCATAGCCCTCCGGCTGGAGCTGGAAGACGGCCTCGCAGGCGCAGTCCTCGTCCAGTGCGGTCTTGCAGCTGACCTCGGTGCGGAAGGATTCGGACTGCACCGCGCCGTCCGCGTCCGTGTAGACCGTGTCCGCGCGCAGGGGCACGTGGACGATCACGCCGTCTGCCGTGCGCTCGAGCGCCATCGCGTCGGGATAGACACGGCAGTCGAGCACGGCGGACGCCTGCGCCGGGAAGGACGGACGGATGGGCTCGCGCAGGGTCTGCGCGTCGAGGCGCATGCTGTATTCCTGCTCCTGCCACTGGGGCTGGAAATCGCCGCGGGTGGAATAGGCGTCCTCGCAGAGCGTGAGCGTCTGCGGCTGGATGACGGTGCACTGCGCGAGGATCCCCGCGCCGAAGAGCAGCTTCTGACCGGTCTCAGTGTCGACGGGCTCGAGCTGCACGCCGGTCACGAGCAGGGCGGTCTCCACGTCCTCGTTCTGTTCATAGTCCCCCTGCAGCTGGCAGTACTGGGAGAAGGGCACGGCGAGGCTCAGCGTGCGCAGCTCATTCTGCTCGTCAAGATAGGTCAGCTGCAAATTGGCCGTGCCCTTCATCACGGCCTTGCTGCCGACCAGATTCTGCTCCGTCACGACCGGCTGCAGCATGCAGTCGGCCAGCCGGACGATCTTCGCCCGCCCTTCCGGCACGTTCAGCTCCTCGCTGACCTGGAAGGCGCGCTCGGCCGTTTCGACCGGGACGGCGTTGGAATAGGTCTGCGTCTTCTGCTGCAGGCAGGCGGGCGCGTCGGTCAGCGCGCGCACCTCCTCCGTCCACGGCTCATATCCGTCCGCCTGGACCAGCACGCTGATGCGCAGCAGGACCTTGCGGGAGTTGATGAGTCGGCTGTCGGCGCTGCGGACCGAGCAGCGGACGACGGACTGCGTCAGCTCCTGCAGGTCGCTGCTTTCCAGCTTCAGGGTGAACGGGACGTCGGTGGTGAGCAGCTGCAATCCGCCCGCCTCGTCGGCATAGAGGCAGGAGGCGCGCAGATTGCCCGTCACGAGCAGACTTCCGGCGCGGCTGGTCTTGCTCTGCAGCTCCGGCTCGGCGTAGCAGATGAGCGTGCGGGCGGCGTCGGGCATGGCGTCGGGTATGATGAGCTCCTGCGTCTGCTCCTGCGCGAGGGACAGATGCGCCGTGCGCTTCAGGCAGGAACGCTGTTTTTGTTCGAATGCAAGCTCCATAGTCTCAACTCCTTGTATGTTCTGGGATATCTATACGCGGAGCCGGACAAGGATATGTTCATTTCAGCAGCAAAAGTCCGAGCACGATCAGAATGATGGCCACCAGCACCCGCAGAAACCACCCGCACAGCGCAAACGACACCAGCAGCCCGATCCCCGCCCCGAGCAGCACCAGCCCCAGCTGCTCCGTTTTCACACACATATCGATCCCCCCTCTGCGCCAGCATACGCAGAGGGACTCGCAGAGGTGCCGGTTTTCCAGAGTGCCTTTGAGAATCCGCACCCCAAAGGCCTCCCCTTGTCAAGGGGCGCTGACCCGAAGGGCCTGAGAGGTGAACCCCGCCGCAGCGGGCATGGCATCCCCTATGAGGGGAAGCTGTCGCCGCAGGCGACGGATGAGGTGGACAGCGTCGCGTAGACGCACTGCCCCACCTCATCCGTCACGGCTTCGCTGTGCCACCTTCCCCTCATAGGGAAAGGCATAGACAACCCCCCCGGACGTATCGTCCGGGGGGTTACTTTTATGACTCTGCTTTTTTATATACCCATGCGTTCGGCAGCGGGCGGCCGCCGGTGTAGCGCAGGAACGAGGACGACGACTGCGTGACGTATTCGCCGTCGTACCACAAGATCGCGCTTGAGCCGCCGTCCATGTTTAACGCATTCCGGCAGCCGTAGGCCAGCAGGATGTCCGAGCACGTGTTGACGCTCGTGCCCCGGATGCCCTCTTCGGGGTAGCGGCCCTCGATGATGAGCATGTAAAGGCCCTGATCGCCGGTGCCGAAGCAGGCGCGCGGCTGCTCGCCCGTCCAGAAGGAATCCTCGATCTTTTCACCGTCCCGGATCAGGACGGGCGTAAACTCGACTGCGTTGTATGTCCCCTCCCCGACCGGGTCGGACGCGGGCACGATGCGGCAGTCGAGGCCGTTTTCGCTCAGCTCAATGCGCTGGTAGACGTCGCCGCCGAAGTGATAGCCGTGTTCTTCACCCTGCGCCATGCACCAGCCCGCAAGCTGGCCGCCGTTGCCCTTGCCGTTGGGGTCCTGAAAGCCGTTGGCGTTCATGGCGAGGATGCCGCCGTGGTCGGACGCGATCTTGTCCGCCAATTCCCCTTCCGTGCCATAGGTCGAGGCCATTTCCAGCCGCAGAAGCTCCGGGTACCGGCAGATGGCCAGCACGCCGCGATAGCCGTCGCCGGTGATGCGCACGAGCACAATGCCGTATTCCGCATCGACGGCCAGCACCTGATCGCCCTGCTGCGTCTCGATGCTCGTGCCCGCGTCGTCAAAGCCCGCTTCGTTGATGCGGATATGCTCCCAGCCGCTGTCCAGCGTCTCGGGGTGCTCGTCCAGATAGCGCTGGAACGACGCGTAATTCAGCATCGGGAACGCCATCTGGAACTCCGCCTCCGGATCGTCCTCGACAGGCTGGGGGGCTTCTGTATCAGCCGGCGGTTCCTCCGGCTGTACCGGCTCCGGTTCTGTCTGTACGGGTTCCGGTACAGGTTCCGGCTCCGGCTGCGCAGGCGCGCCGGTAAACGTGCAGGCCGTCAGGACAAGGCTTAAAACCAGCACGAAAACGAGGGTATACGCCGCCATTTTCGGCTTTTTCGCGATAAGCGTGATGCGCTCTCTGAGGCTCTTTCGGCCCAGCTGCATCGTCGTCGCGCAGGACAGCAGCTGGCCCCGCGCCCGCTTCGGCGCGACAAGGCTGAGCAGCGCGCGGCCATAGCTTGCCCGGCTGCCGGGGTCGAGGTCTTTCAGCACCCGCTCGTCGCAGGCCAGCTCGCAGTCGCGCCGGGAAAGCGCCGCGGCAAGCCACACGAAGGGGTCGAACCAGTACAGGCACTGGCAGATGAGGCGCAGGAGGCTCCAGAGCTGATCCCGCGCGTGATAATGCGCCAGCTCGTGACGAAGGACGAATTGGCGTGTCTCCGGGTCCTGCGCCGCTTCGGACGTGAGATAAATTTCAGGCCTGAACAGCCCCGCGAGGCACGGCGACGGCAGCCCGGACGCCACCCAGACCGGAACCGGGCTTTCCGGGCAGGCAAACGGCCGCCGGATCCTTTTCAGTCTCCGGAGAAACAGCAGATTCTGCGCCAGAACGGCCAGCGCCATCGCTGCCGCGCCAGTCAGCCAGACGAGTTTCAAAATCGTACTTGCTGTCAGCCGTGTCTGCACTTCCACGGGCGCAGTTTCCGGCTCGGATACGGTCTGCACCGGGGATTGCGTATTGTCCGTCTGCGGGGCGCGGCGGTCTTCCGGAGCAGTCAGCCGCTGCACGGCGGCGGGCACGTCCGGAACGGCGTTCATCACGCTGACCGGGCTTCTGACCAGCGAGACCGGCAGCAAAAGCCGCAGCGCGGCGAGCAGCCAGAGCGTGTATTGCAGGCGCGGATTGAGTTTCCCGCGCAGGAAAAATCGAAGCGCGGTCAGCGCAAGGATCAGAACAGTCGATGAAATGAGAATTTCCAGCATGGTTCCCCTCCCCTATTCCTCGCGGCCCGCAGCCCTGTCCAGAATGGCGTAAAGCTCGTCCAGCTCGTCCTTTCCGATTTTTCCGTGGTCAGCGAAATTGCTGACCAGCAGGCCGAGCTTCCCGCCGAACGCGCGGGAAAGCAGCTGCTCGGTTTCCTCCAGCCCGGCTTCCTCGCGGGTGACGTTCGGGTAATAGCGCCGGGGCTTGCCCTCGTAGCGCAGAAGGCCCTTTTCCGTCATGCGGGCGGCCATGGTCTTACTCGTGCTGGCCGACCATCCGGCGCGGAGCTTCAAATCCTCCACCAGCTGCATGAGCGTCTGCGGCTGCCGCTCCCACAGGCTTTGCAGCACGGTCCATTCGCTTTGGCATAATTGCACAGGATATTCCTCCTTGGTTTACTTTTGTAGACCCATCATAACATATAGGGCTACATTTGTCAACCTTTTTCTCGAAACTGTTTCCCAAACAGCCGCCCCTGTGGAAACAGGAGCGGCTGCTTAAGGGTAGAACACGCCAGATTTATGCAGAGGCCGACAGGAACCGGAACGGATACCGCGCTTCGCCGGCAAGGCGAAGCCGGACGGTAAGTTCCGTCATGCCGGTTCCGAGGGGAATGACGCCGTCGGCGAACGCGCGATACACGGCCCGACGGAATTCCTGCGGCTGAAGCTCCTCCGCGCCCGCGTGGTCGTAGACCGCGCGCACGTCCGCAGACGCGTCTGCGTACTCCGTGAGCTCCGGCACGTCGAGACAGCGGAACACCAGCTGGAAGCTTCCGTCTGCCATGCAGGAGATGCGTTTCAGATAACAGTACCGCGCGCCGTGGTTGTCGTTGATGGTGCGGGTATAGGTTCCATCCTGATAGGTGAGATAGTGTGAGCTGCGATCCTCCCAGCCGTACCGGCCCAGCGGGAAATAGCGGACGAGCGTATGGTCGAAATCCGTCTCGCTGATCGTCAGCGGCCAGTTGTTTTCGCGCGCCCAGCGCTCGTAGACGAACAGGGAAAGTCCGTCCCACGCGTCTTCGGTCAGCGGCAGCGCTGTCCAATTACCGTCCGGCAGACTGCCCAGCAGATTCCTGTTCTGGCCGTCATACGTCCAGAACAGCTGCGCCAGATCGTCCGTCGTCTCGCCGGTGTGCAGCTGCAAGGCCGCACGCAGATCGTCCTCCGGCAGCGCCGCGAACTGCGCCGACTGGAACAGCACGCCGCCGTAGTAGAAGTCAAGCGTGTAGACCTTGCGCGCGTAGCGGAGTTCGCCGCCGCTGTTGTCAAAAAACGGGTTGGCGTTATAAAAATCCGCCGTGACCTGCACGGTGCTGCCCTCCAGCACCTGCACATCCGCAATGCGCAGATCCGGGCCGCCGCCGAAGCCGGATACGTTCTCGATGACCGCCGTGCCTTCCGATGCGTCGTAGTTTCTGCACTGCGTAATGTCAAACGTGAAGCTGCCGGTGCGGAAATAATGTGAGAGGATGCCGTTGATAAAGTCCTGCGTGAAGTGATACTTCCCGTCAGCCTGCTTGTAATTATCGCGCGTGGAATCGACCGACCAGTACAGAAACAGCATAAACAGCTTCTCTGACGACAAGTCTGCGGGCGAATCGAACGTAAATCCGTTATTGACAAGCGCGATCTCCGGGCCGATCAGAATGCTTAGCAGGTTCTCATCCGTCAGACGGCTCGGGTCGATCGTCATGCGCTGCTGCACCCATTCCTCCGTGACCGGCAGCCGCATGGACTCCTCCGGCGCCATCCAGCTGACGGCGGCGATCACACCGTTTTCAATGTAGAACGTCATGAGCGTCTCGTCGCTCACGACAAGCGTTGTTGCAGCGCCGTCCGTGTACTCGATGTAGCTGTATTTGCCCATGTAGGTGATCTCGCCGCCGAGCCTCAGCCGCGTGGTATGTTCGTCAATTTGCTCCAGCACCGGCTCGGCATCGCGTGGGAAAAGGTTCGCCGCCGCAAAGTAATTCCAACTGTAGCGGATGCCGCACACCTCGGTTCCGCTTTCCAGGCGCAAATACGCGGCATTCAGGTGATGAAGCTCCCCATCCTCGCCGACCCAGCCCGCGGCCTGTGAGCCGTCCGGATGGTGAATTGTGCCGTCTTCATCTATCCAGCCCGCAATCTGTGAGGCGTCCGGGAACTGCACAACGTCATAGTATTCCGTCCCGATGTCCATCCAGTGATAAATACGCGTGGGCTTACCGAAGACGGGCGTGAGTTCGTCCAGCGTCAGATCATAGATCGACGTGCCGTTCACGGTAAATTCGGGCCACTGCTCCACCGGCTCGCGCGCGGCGAACCATGCCGCGTCCGCGGCGGGGTCCGTTTCGGCCTCAATGCGCGGCAGAATGAATTCCTGATACCACGCCTCCCAGTCGACCGCGCCCTCCACCGGCGCAAGGCCGTTGCGGACAACAAAATCCTTTAAGATATCCAAGCCGTCGGCTGCGTGCTGGTAATACGAGCTGACCGCCGCTGTGTCCGAACTGTCATACTGCCGTACCGCCTTGTCCGACGGGCTCAGGCAGAAGAAATAATATGCCGTGCTGCCGCGTGTGCCGAGCAGATGCGTGTTCAGCGCCATAAGATTTTCCTCGACCCATCGGTCTGCGCCGTCCTTGACCAGCTCCGCCGGGTCTTCAAACTGGAACGCGCGGATCGCCCAGACGAGGCCGAGGCGGTCTTCTGATGCCTGACTTTTGTCGTAGAAGGAGAACAGCACATCGTCCAGGTCATGCTCGCCGGTCTCCGGCGCTTCGATCATAAACGAATCGTCCGCAGTGATTTCGTTTTCGTATCGTGCCGGGACACTGAGCGTGACCGTGTCCTGTGTGGTGGTGAATTCCACCTCCGCTTCCGGTTCCTCGCGTGTATCTGCCGTTGCTTCCAGTTCCTCGGGCGTGGTCTCCGTTCTTTCCGGCGTCTGCTGTGCAGGCGCGGCATCCTTCGCGCCGGTCATGGTGCAGCCGACTGCCGCGGCGCAGAGCAGAAGCACGAGGATCAGAACGGGAATTGCGGTTTTCGGGTGCTTTGTGATGGAAATGATGCGCGTTTTGAGCTGCCCGCCGCGCCCCGACATTGTCGTTGCCGCGCTGAGGGGATCGACCCGCTCGCGGCACGTCATGCGGATGAGTGAGCGGCCATAATCCACACGTGCGTTCTCGCCGAGACGGCGGACGGTATCCTCGTCGCAGAAGAGCTCCGCGTCGGTGCGGGAAAGCGCCGCCGCCCACCACACCAGCGGGTTGAACCAGTGCAGCGCGAGGCACACGCCGCGCAGGACGGCCCAGATGTGGTCGCGGTGGAGATAATGCGTATATTCGTGCTCCGCGCAGTGGTGCAGCAGCTGCTCGTCCTGCGCGCAGTCCATTGTCACGTAAATCACGGGCGGGAAAAGCCCGAACAGGCACGGCGACAGCGCGGTTCGCGTCAGCCGGACAGCCGGACGGCCCTCCTTCGGCGCGATCGCGCGCAGAACGCCCGCCCGCAGCTGCCGTCCGTACCGGAGGTTGCAGAACAGGAACCATAAGCCCAGCAGAACCGCGCCGGAGGCCCATACAAATATGAGAATCTTCCGCACGGAAACGACGGGCTTCTGCGCAGATTTTTCCGGTTCTGCGCTGCCCGTTTCCGCCTGCGCAGGCATGGATGCCGGGCGCTGCACCGGCTGTGCGGGCGTCTGCACCGGCGCTGCGGGCGCAGACGGTTCCGGTGTTCTGGCCGCCTGCGCGGGCGGCACAGCGGCAGGTTCCGCCTGTATGACAGCGGCCGGTTCGGCCTCCGGCAGGAGATTTGCCACGCTGAGGGCGGTTTTCCCGACGGAAAGCGGCAGCAGCAGCCGCACAAGCAGCACTAGCCAGAGCGCGTACTGCAATCTTGCGCTGATTTTCCCGCGCAGCAGATAGTGTGCGCCAATGAGCAGCGCCGCCAACACGGCGGACGAAACAAACCATTCAGCCATGGTGCTTTTTCTCCTCCATCTCCTGCAGCAGTGCGTGCAGCTCGTCGATCTCGCGCTGTGGGAGCGCCTCGCGCTTCGTCATCTCGCTGACGAGCATACTCAGGCTCCCCTTATACACGCGGCCAAGCAGATCACGCGTCTGCTGCGCGGCTGCATCCTCGCGGCGGACGGCGGGATAAAAGACGTTTTTGCGTCCCTGCGCGTCACAGCGCACCGCCCCCTTCTCCATCAGCCGCCGCAGAAGCGTCAGCGTCGTCGAGCGGTTCCAGCCGGTCTGCGCCGCCATCGCCTCCGTCAGCTCACGCCCGGTCTGCGGCGCGTGGTCCCAGAGCTTCTCCATAAGCTGCCATTCCGCTTGTGTCAGATCGATTCTGTTCACCGTGTCGCCCTCCTGTTGTTTACGTCTGTAATCATAACATAGCACATTTGATTACGGTTGTCAACAGAAAGAACCGGGCGGCATATCCGCTGCCGCCCGGCTGTATCATCCTGCTTCCGCGATAAACAGCGCCGCACGCCTGTCCATGACCTGCGCCGCCTCCTGCGCGGTTTTCCGGCCCTTGAAAAAGGCGTCCGCCTCGTCAAGGATGATCTTCAGAATCTCCTGATTGCCGCAGGAACGGCAGTCGGCGTGCTCCAGCACGTTCATCAGATCATCCGCGGCAGCTTCATCAAACAGGAACGCAAGATCGCCCGCTTCTCCGACCTCGACGCGGCCCTCGGCGCGGATGGCCGTCTGCTGCTCAGTCTTCTGGGCTTCGATCTCCTTCTGCATCAGCTCGCGCAGTGCGGCGCGGTTGATGGGGAACGCGTCTGCAATGGTCAGCTGGAAGTCTTCCTGCAGCATATTCCGCAGCGCCTCCGCCGCCGCTTCCTGCATGGTGGAGCCGACGCAGACGCCAAGCTGCAGAACCGGCTGATATGCCGTCCCGCCGTCCGAATCGAGGGCAAGCACACGGAACGCGCCGCCGGTCTGCTGGTACCAGAAAATCTGCATGGACCGGTACATCGCGGCGGAGCGCATCGGCTGCTGCATGATGCTGTCCGGGGCGGGCGCTGCGGAAGAAACAGCTGCGCAGGCAGTCAGGATATTCAAGAACTTCTCGCTCTCAAAGGAGGCCGTCTGGCTGTCGTAGTCCAGGTATTGCTCCGCCGCATGGCGGCAGTAAACGCTGAGCAGATCCTCACCGCCCCAGAAAAAGCTGACGTTCGGAACTGCGCCGCACAGCACGTCCTCGACCGACGTTTCCAGCGACGCGCCGAGCTTCTCCGCCGGGCCGAACAGCGGGTCAAGCGCAAAGGCTCCGACGATGGAATAAAGCTTCCCGTCCACATAGCATGGCTTCAGAATGCCGGACAGGAGCTCCGCGTCCGGCATCCCGTCCAGCGGCAGCAGAATGCCGTTTTTTGCGTAGCCCGCGTACTGCGCACCACTCAGATCGCTGCAATCGAGCAGTTCTGGCACGTTTCCGGCCAGCAGCTCTGTCGTCATGCGCGTCACGGC
>CDYZ01012711.1_pt1 | contig 11090 bp, 10 predicted proteins | sample 554921 | NCBI WGS metagenome assembly CDYZ01 (sample SAMEA3182058, study PRJEB8094) | gut metagenome | biome: human; feature: gut; material: Stool; isolation source: human stools | place: Canada | collected 2012-11-26 | reverse complement strand
TGCTCCCGCAGATAGAGCGTGAGCGTGGCAGAAAGATGTCCCTGGCGTCATAGCGCGGTGTGAGCGGGGCGAGCTGCGTGAAGAAGTGCTCGCTGCCGAGCGAGGCACACAGCGCGTGCGCGTGCTCCAGCTCCGGCGTGTCCTCATCCTCCGCAAGGCGCATGGCCAGCTCCGGCAGCAGGAGCTTGAGATCGTAGATCTCCCCGCGCGAATAGGCATACGCCTCCAGCACACACTCCACGCCCGCGAGCGCGCAGTCCGTCAGGTCGCCGGGGCGGTCGCTGAGGATGCGGTCGGTCAGCGGCGTGTCGCTGCGGAAAAAGTCCAGCATGGAGTCCGGCGGCGTCAGCTCCCGGCGCAGCAGCCACAGCAGATAGTCGCGCGCGACGCCGTCGAGCAGCGTCTTTCCGTCGGGCTCGAACGTGTAGGTGTGGCCGATATGGCTGCCGAGCACGCGCAGCGTGTCCGTGTAGCCGAGAGCGATGCTGCGGCGCATCGCGTCGGGGTCAAACTCCAGCAGCTTTCCCAGCGGCTCCGCCGGGGCGATATAGGTCACGAGCGGGTGGTTTGCGTATTTTTTCTCCGGTGTCTCCGGCTTGAGACCGATGGCGATGACGCGATCCGCGCCGAGACGAAACGCCGTACTGATGGGGAGGTTATCCGAATATGCGCCGTCGAGATAGTTCTGCCCGTCGATCTCGCACATCGGGAACATCGGAAAACACGCCGACGACGCAAGGATCCACTGCGGCAGGTAACCGGGCGCGATGTCCTGCTTGCGCACCTCGACCGGCTGGAGCGACGGAAAGCGCGCCGTCATGAGCCCGAAATCCACGGGCGAGGCGAAAAAGCGCTCCTCATCAAGGTATTTGTGTACGAGCGCGCGGTACGGCGAAATGTCCGCCGTGCGGCGGTTGAGATCCGCCCAGTCCTTGACGCGCGCGATGAGCTGCTCCGGGTGCTCGGCCAGCGCCGCGAGCTCACGCTTTTCGTGCGGCGTGGCATCGGCGCGTTCGAGCATGATCTGCTCCTCCGTGATGTGCGTCCAGAGCTCCCACGCGCGGTCAAAATCGCCCTGCACCATCAGCGCCGCCGTGACCGAGCCGATGGACGTGCCCGTGACGATGTCAAACGGGATGCCGAGCTCCCGCATCGCCTTCCACGCGCCGACCTGATATGCGCCCTTCGTGCCGCCGCCGGCCAGCGCGATCGCCTGTTTCATGCACATCCCTCCCTGGTTTTTCTGGCCATATAGTTTACACGCATCTGCATCAAAAATCAATTCCTGCACACAAAAACGCCGGAGCGGCAATGCTCCGGCGCTGTGTTCACGCCCGCAGCAGGTCGCGGCGGGCCTTCCAGTCCGGCAGATAGCGCGCGATGAGCGCGTAAAACTCCGCGCCGTGGTTCATATAGCGCAGGTGCGCCAGCTCATGCACGACGACGTAGTCGATCGCCTCCGGCGGGTACTGCATCAGCCGCCACGAAAAGCAGATGTGCCCCTGCGAGCTGCAGCTGCCAAAGCGCGTGCGCGCGCCCGTGATGCGCACCTGCGTCGGGCTAAGACCCATCCGCTCGGAATAATACGCCACACGCTGCGGCAGATAGGCTTCCGCCTGCCGGATGTACGCCTCCCGCTCGGCATCCGTCGGCTCCGGGTGCGCGGCGGCGCGGGTCTCCTGTTTGGCCAGAGCGCGCGCGATCCAGTCGGTGTGCGCCGCGACAAAGCGGTCGATCACCGCTTGAGACGCCCGGCACGGCGCGCGCACGATCACGCGCCCGCCGCGCACCTCGAGCGCCAGCGTGCGCCGGCCGGAGCGAATGAGTTCATACGACTGCATGGTCTGCCCCCCCTTTGCGCAACAGCATACACCATCCGCGGCGCGGTGGCAAGCTTGGCAGCCGCCGCACGATGTGCTATGATGGGGGCATCCATTCTTTGAGGTGATCGTATGTTCCGGATCGGCTGTCACATTTCCTCCGCCGGCGGGTATCTCGCCATGGCAAAGCGCGCCGAGGCGCTGGGCGCAAACACGTTTGCATTCTTCACGCGCAATCCCCGCGGCGGCAGCGCCAAGCCCATTGAGGCGGCGGACATTGCCGCTTTCCACGCCGAATGTGCCCGCGCAGGTATCGACCGGCTGGTCGCGCACGCGCCCTACACGCTCAACCCCTGCGCGGCCAAGCCGCAGGTGGCGGAGTTTGCGCACATGGCCTTTTCCGACGACCTGCAGCGCATGGAGCACACGCCCGGTCAGTTTTACAATTTTCACCCCGGCAGCCACGTCGGGCAGGGCATCGACGTGGGCATCGGGAAGATCGCCGCGCTGCTCAATGAGGTGCTCTTCCCCGGCATGACCACGACCGTGCTGCTCGAGACCATGGCCGGAAAGGGCAGCGAGGTCGGCGGCCGCTTTGAGCAGCTGCGCGCCATCATCGACCGCGTGCAGCTGCAGGAGCACATCGGCATCTGCCTCGACACATGCCACGTCTGGGACGCGGGGTATGACATCACCGGTGACCTCGACGGCGTGCTCGCGGAGTTTGACCGCGTGATCGGGCTCGAGCGTCTGCACGCCGTGCACCTCAACAACAGCCTCAACCCCTGCGGCAGCCACAAGGACCGGCACGCAAAGCTGCGCGACGGCTGCATCCCGCCGGAGGCGCTCGTGCGCGTCACACAGCACCCGGCGCTGGCAGGGCTGCCGTTCATCCTCGAGACGCCGAACGACGACGCCGGCTACGCGCAGGAGATCGCATGGCTGCGCGCGGCGCAAAAATAAGCGGTCCGCACGCTCACTGTCCTGATTATCGGACTCCACAAGTGATATGGTAGGTACAAAGGGAGAAACCAAACCACGATCACAATACGGGAGGATACGATCATGACTTTGCGAACGTACATTGACCGCGCCATTCACGACGGGGCCGACTTTGACGCCGTCATCAGCGGCTGCGATGTGCAGCAGACCTTCTGCTGGCAGCCGGATATGTGCATCACCGACGCCTGCGAGGCGGAATACCGGGCGCTTCTCGATGCCGAGGTGCGCGTGCTCGCCGCCGCGCCGGGCGAGCGCTTTTCCATCATCGAGATCTGCACGGACAGGCTCTTTCTCGGCGACGCCTTTTCCCGGTGCACGGCGGGCTATTGCAGCCCGCGCGAGTACCGGCGGCTGTTTCGCGCCGGATGATCCGATTAAACGACCGCACGGCCCCGGAGCAAAAATGCTCCGGGGCCGCGCATTTGCAGCGGGATAGTGCTTGACTTCCGGCGCGGACAAGACTACAATACAGACCGAATTTCTAAAAGGGGTGCAAACTATGCTGCATCACTCAATCATCAAACCAAATCATATGCAGATCCCGTGGCACGACCCCATCCGGGATCAGAAGGAGCTGCCCGTCTCACGCGCACCGCTGCCCATCCGCGCCGGTGTGGTCGGGCGGGTCGGTCTGCTGCTGCTCTCGTGCGGCACGGGCGCGTGGCGCGTGCGCAGCTCGATGAACGAGATTGCCGAGGCGCTCGGTCTCGTGTGCGCGGCCGACATCGGGCTCACATCTATCGAATACACCTGCTCCGACGGGCAGGACAGCTTCTCCCAGACGCTGACGCTCACGGCGACCGGCGTCAACACCGCCAAGCTCGACCGGCTCGAACGCTTTGTCAAGCGCTTTCCGATCGAGGGCGTGTACATGACCGCCGACGACCTGCACACCAAGCTCGACGAGATCGCGCAGACCGCCGGCAGCTACACGCCGCTGCAGCTCGGGTTCGCGTCCGCGCTCGCGTGCGGCGCGTTCACGTTCCTGCTCGGCGGCGGACCGATCGAGATGCTGCTGGCCTTTCTCGGCGCGGGCGTCGGGCAATATGTGCGCGCGCGGCTGACGCAGCGGCGGCTGACACTGTTTGGCTGCATCGCGCTGTCCGTCGCGGCGGCGTGCCTGGTCTATGCGGCGCTGTTCCGGCTGGCGTCGCTGCTCTGGCCCATCGACGCACAGCATCAGGCGGGCTATATCTGCGCGATGCTGTTTATCATCCCGGGCTTCCCGTTCATCACGAGCGGCATCGACATGGCAAAGCAGGACATGCGCTCCGGGCTCGAGCGGCTGGCCTACGCGCTCATGATCGTCGTCGTGGCGACGCTGACCGCATGGGGCATGGCGCTGCTGCTGCGGCTGCAGCCGATGGATTTCCTGCCGCTGGGTCTGCCCGTCTGGGCGCGCATCCTGCTGCGGCTGGCAGCGAGCTTCTGCGGCGTGTTCGGCTTCTCGCTCATGTTCAACAGCCCCGTGAAGCTCGCGTGTGCCGCCGCCGCGATCGGCGCGCTGTCGAACACGCTGCGGCTCGAGCTCGTCAGTCTGGCGGGCTTCCCGCCGGCGGCCGCCGCGTTTTTCGGTGCGCTGACGGCGGGCCTGCTCGCCTCCCTGTATAAGCGGCGCTCGGGTTATCCGCGCATCACGATCACCGTGCCGTCGATCGTCATCATGGTGCCGGGGCTGTATTTCTACCGCGCCGTGTACGATCTGGGCACGATGAACCTCGGCGACAGCGCGTCGTGGCTCGCAGCGTCGCTGCTGATCGTCATCGCCCTGCCGCTGGGACTGATCTGCGCGCGCATCCTCACCGACGGCAGCTTCCGCCGCTGCACATGAAAAAGGCATGAAAAAAGACCGCCAGCAGGCGGTCTTTTTTCTATACAAAGGGTCACAGGCGCTTCGTATCGAGCGCGCGGGCAGCGTTGAGCACGCACAGCACCATCACGCCGACATCGGCAAAGATGGCGACCCACATGTTTGCAATGCCGAGCGCACCGAGCACGAGGCACACGGCCTTGACCGCCAGCGCAAAGACGATGTTCTGCCAGACGAGGCGCATGGTCTTGCGCGAGATGCGCATGGCCAGCGAGAGCTTGCGCGGATCGTCGTCCATGAGCACGATGTCCGCAGCCTCAATGGCGGCGTCCGAACCGATGCCGCCCATGGCGGCGCCGAGATCGGCGCGCGCAAGCACCGGTGCATCGTTGATGCCGTCGCCGACGAAGGCGAGGTATTTCCCGGGTGCGCCCTCGCCGAGCAGCCGCTCGACCTGTGTGACCTTATCCTCCGGCAGCAGCTCGCTGTGCACCTCCGCGATGCCGAGCTCCTGCGCCACGGCATCGGCCGTGCGCTTGCGGTCTCCGGTGAGCATGACGACGCGCACGCCGTCTGCACGCAGGCGGGCGATCGCCTCGCGCGCACCGCTCTTCGGCTCGTCGGAGATGACGATATAGCCGAGATACGCGCCATCGGCCGCGACGTGGATGACCGTGCCGCTCTCATCGACCGCAGGCGCGGTCAGGCCGAGGGTGGCCATCAGCTTCGCGTTGCCGGCGGCGACGGCGCGGCCGCCGACCTGCGCGGTCACACCGTGGCCGGCGAGCTCCCTGGCGTCCGTTGTGACCAGCGCCTCCGGCAGCTGTCCGGCTGCGCAGCGCAGGCTCTGGCTGACGGGGTGGTCGGAAAACCGCTCCGCCGCCGCTGCAAGCTGCAGCAGCGCCTGCTCGGACAGCTCCGGCTGCGCGGGGCGCACCGCCGTGACGGCGAACGTGCCGCGCGTGAGCGTGCCGGTCTTGTCAAAGACGACACGGTCCGTTTTGGCCAGCATCTCGAGATAGCTCGAGCCCTTGATGAGGATGCCGCGTGCAGACGCGCCGCCGATACCGCCGAAAAACGACAGCGGGATCGAGATCACGAGCGCGCACGGGCAGCTGATGACGAGAAACGTCAGCGCGCGGTAGATCCACTCGCCCCAGTCGGCCGGGATGCCCATGATGAGCCGCACGGCCGGCGGCAGGATCGCCAGCGCCAGCGCCGCGCCGCACACGGACGGCGTATAGACGCGGGCAAACTTCGTGATGAAGCGCTCGGTATGCGCCTTTTTGAGCGAGGAGTTTTCCACGAGCTCAAGAATGCGCGCGACCGTGGACTCGGCATACACCTTCTCCACGCGCAGACGCAGCACGCCCGACAGGTTCACGCTGCCGCTGACGACGCCGCTCCCCTCCGCGACGTCCACAGGGGCGCTCTCGCCGGTCAGCGCGCTCATATTCAGCGTCGACGTGCCGGTCAGCACCGTGCCGTCGAGCGGGACGCGCTCGCCGGGCTTGACGACGATCGTATCGCCGACAGCAACTTCCTCGGGCTTGACACGCACGATGCCGTCAGCAGTCTCTACGTACGCGAAATCCGGGCGGATGTCCATCAGGTCGCCGATGTTTTTCCGGCTGCGGCCGACGGCATAGCTCTCAAACAGCTCACCGATCTGGTAAAACAGCATGACGGACACGGCCTCGGGATAGTCCCCGAGCACCATCGCGCCGATGGTAGCCACAGCCATGAGCAGGTTCTCATCGAACGGCTGGCGATTATAGATCCCCTTGCAGGCATCGACAAGTGTCTCGCCGCCGACGAGCAGATACGGGATGAGGTACAGCACGAGCTTGAGCCAGCCCGTGACCGGCACAAAGTGCAGCCCAATGAGCAGCACGGCCGCTGCTGCTATGAGCAGCAGCGACCTTTTCTGTTCGCGCGACATGAGATTCAGTCCTCAAAGCGGAAGTCCGGCTCGACCTTGCGCGCGGTCTTGAGGATCTCCGCCTTGGCCTCGGCTTCGTCCACGCCGGGGGCATATTCCACCAGCATCTTCTGCGCCATGTAGCTCACGGTCACTTCCCGGACGCACTTGAGCTTTGCCACGTTGCGCTCGATGATCGCCGCGCAGTTGGCGCAGTCTACTTCGATCTTATAGGTCTTTTCCATGATGATGTACGCTCCTTCATCTGTCGTTGGTCTCTATCGAAAACGATGGCCGGGCCATCATTTTTCCAGAACATGCTCCATGCCGAGGGCCAGCACGGACCGGACGTGATCGTCATCCAGGGAATAGAACACGGTCTTCCCCTCCCGACGGAAGCGGACGAGGTTCGACGCCTTCAAAATGCGCAGCTGGTGGCTGACTGCCGACTGCGTCAGATTCAGCAGGCGTGCAATGTCGCACACGCACAGCTCGCTCTCAAAGAGCACATAGAGGATCTTGATGCGCGTCGAATCGCCAAAAACGCGAAACAGCTCCGACAGATCGTAGAGCGTCTCGTCGTCCGGCAGGGCCGCGAGCACCTGCGCCACCGCGTCCTCATGCACGTTGAGGTATTCGCACGTCGGTGCGCTGTCTTGTTTCGGTTCTGCCATGGGATCTCCTCGCTTTCGTTTGAACATATGAATGATTGTTCATGCGTTTATATAACCACTTCTCACCTTGTTTGTCAATAGCATATTTGTGTTTTTTCCAAAAGAATTCCCGGATGTGTGCACATCCGGGAATGGGTCTCAGTTTTCTTCGGTTTTCGGGCTGCGGAAGGCGAAAAAGCGCTGGCCGAGGTAGTTGAGGCCGGTGAAAAACACCATGCCGACAAGCATGGCCACATTGTCGCGCGTGCTCACCGAGACGTTGGCAAGCAGGCGCAGACACAGCGGCTTGGCAGCGCCGTAAGCGATCAGGTAGCACACGGCGATGTTCGCCGCGAAGCGCACGACCTGTCCCACGCTGCGCTCGCGGCTGCGGAACGTGAAGTATTTGTTGAGGAAGAAGCTCAGAATACTTGTCAGCACGTAATTGGCCGCCGAGGCCACCCAGTACGAGCACCCGGCAATATTATACAGGCCGAACATGATCGCCGTGCCGACAAGCGTGTTGATCACGCCGACAAGCAGGAATTTCCACAGCTTTGCATCAAAGAGCGCGCGCAATCGCTTCAAAGCTCCGCCTCCCGGTCATCGAGCTCCGTCTCGATCCGGTAGCGGGGACGCGCCTTTGTCTCGAGATAGATCTTGCCGATATACTCCCCCACCACGCCGATGGCCAGCAGCTGCAGCCCGCCGATGGCCCAGATGGACACGGCAAGGCTCGACCAGCCGGCGACGGTATGGCCGGTAAAATAGCGCACGAGAAAATAGATGAGCATGGCAATGCTGACAAGGAACATCACAACGCCGATGCGCGTGATGAGCCGCAGCGGCGACACCGTCAGCGACGACACGCCCTCCCACGCGAACGAGAGCATCTTGCGCAGCGGGTACTTGCTCTCGCCGGCAAAGCGCTTGCCGCGCTCGTAGTATACGACCGTGCTCGGATAGCCGACAAGCGGCACGAGCCCGCGCAGGAACAGGTTCACTTCTTTGTACTCCGCGAGCGCATCGAGTGCGCGGCGGCTCATGAGCCGGTAGTCCGCGTGGTTATACACCACGTCCGCACCGAGCGCGCGCAGCAGGCGGTAATAGCCCTGCGCACTGGCGCGCTTGAAGGCAGAGTCCTGCTTGCGGCTGGCACGCACGCCGTAGACGATGTCATTCCCGTCCGAAAAGGCCGCGAGCATGGCGTCGATGGCATTGATATCGTCCTGCAGGTCGGCGTCCATGGAGATGACGCAGTCGGCGCGATCGCGCAGCGTCATCAGTCCGCACAGCAGCGCGTTCTGGTGGCCACGGTTGCGCGAGAGCCGGATGCCGGAAAAGACCGGGTCCTGCGTGTGCAGGTCGGAGATGATCTGCCACGTCTCGTCCTTCGAGCCGTCGTCGATCATGCAGATGCGGCTCAGCGGGCCGATCGTCCCGGCGGCGCGCAGGGCGGTGAATTTTTCGCGCAGACGGCGCGCCGTCTCCGGCAGCACCGCCGCCTCATTATAGCAGGGGATCGCAAGATAGAGCGTCACGGACATGGCCGCGCCTCCCTTCGTCATAGCATTTCAGTCGATCGTGCCGCCGCCGAGCACCGTGTCCCCGTCGTAGAACACGACGGCCTGACCGCGCGTGATGGCGCGCTGCGGTGTCTCGAATGACACGTGCACCGTGTCCGCGCCCGTGACCGTGACGGTGCAGGGCTGCTCCGGCTGGCGGTAGCGGATGCGCGCCGTCACGCGCAGCGGCTGCTGCGGCACGTCGCCGGAGATCCAGTTGCAGCCGCTCGCATCGAGCTCGGTCGAAAACAGGTCAGCATTGCGTCCGAGCACGACCTCGTTGTTCGGCACGTCGATGCCGCAGACGTACAACGGTACTTCGGCCGCGATGCCGAGCCCGCGGCGCTGTCCGATCGTATAGTGGATGATGCCGCGGTGCGTGCCGAGCACGTTTCCGTGCGCGTCCACAAAGCGCCCGGGCTCGCTGCGCGCGCCCGTCAGCCGCTCAACTGCGGCGGCATAATCGCCGTCCGGCACAAAGCAGATGTCCTGACTGTCGTGCTTGTGCGCGTTGCAGAAGCCGTGCGCCTCGGCGATGGCGCGCGCCTCGCTCTTGCGCAGACCGCCGAGCGGGAAGCGCGTGTGCGCAAGCTGCTCCTGCGTGAGCCACGCGAGCACATAGCTCTGGTCCTTTTCGGGGTCTGCCGCCTTTTTGAGCGTCCAGCGCCCGTCGGGAAGCTGCTCGATGCGGGCATAATGTCCGGTCGCCAGTACGTCGCGCCCGAGCGCGCGGGCACGCGATTCCAGCAGACCGAATTTCAGGTAGCGGTTGCAGTCCAGGCAGGGGTTCGGCGTCGCCCCGCGCTGATAGGCGGCGGCAAAGCGCGCCATGACCTGCTCACGAAACGCGTCTTTATAGTTGAACACATAGTGCGGCATGCCCAGCGTGTAGGCCACGCGGCGGGCATCCTCCACATCGTCGAGCGCGCAGCAGGTGCTGCCCTGCGCCAGACCGGCGTCCTCGTTTTCATACAGGCGCATGGTCGCGCCCATGCAGGCATACCCCGCCTGCTGCATCAGGTATGCCGCAACGCTCGAATCCACGCCGCCGCTCATGGCGATCATCGCCTGCGGGCGGCCATTCAGCTCCGTCTGCATCCGTACACCTCGTTTCCTTTGGAATTCTATATAGTTTATACCGCAAGCCCCCGGCTTGTCAACGCAAAACACCCCGCCTGCACGCAGCAGACGGGGTGCGGAAAGGCGCAGGCATCAGCGCTGCGGGTCGTTCGGGATGTCGGTGAACGAGCCCTCGATCACGTGTGCCCCGCCCCGCGCGGCGATCAGCCGGTTATAAAACCCGGCGTTGGTGATGGCGCGGTACGGGTCGAGCCAGATCGACACGGGCGCGAACATCGCGCTCAGCATCGCCCAGCCGAGAAAGCTCAGATCGAGCACGAACAGCTCCCACTTATGCCCGCTCATGAGCGCGCTGCTCTCGCGCAGGCACTGCCACGCGGATCTTTCCGGGTGATCGAGCAGCAGATACAGCGCCTGCCGGTAACGGTAGGCCGCCACGATGCCCGGTACGACCAGCAGCAAACTCCACAAGAAGATCAGCAGCCCCTCCAGAATGCCGAGCCAGAGCACGCGGAAAAAGAGGCCGAAGCCGTCAAAGAGGTTTCCGAACTCGGCCTTTTCGTCGCGGCTGATATGCAGCGCGAAGATCACGAAGCCGACGCTGACCATATAGCTCATGATCCGCAGCGCGACGACGAGCGCGATCGCAAAGCCGGACACACTGTAGTGCTCAAGGAAGCCGAGGTACGCCTGCTCGACCGCCTCCGTGCCGAAGCGCGCAGCGTCTGTCAGCGCCGTGGCCAGACGATCCATGCCCATCAGGTACGACGTAAGCGTCGAGATGAGCATACCGAGGGCAAAGAGGATCAGCCCCGCGAGAATCGGGCTCGGCTGACAGCTGACGGTACGGCGGCGCGCATCCGCCTTGAGCATAACGCGATTTGAATCCATGAATATCACAACTCCGTTCCCGGCACGGCCGGGTCTCTTTTTCTTTTAGTATAGCAGATGCCGCCGGATTTGAACACCCGGACCGGTAAAAATTCACGTTTTCGACACACGTTGAGATTTTTTCGGGAAGTTGCGGAAAATACGCTTGACAATCCCCGCGCGAAATGCTATATTAAACAAGCTTTGATTCACAAAGCCCATGCGCGAGTGGTGGAATTGGCAGACTCGCTAGATTCAGGTTCTAGTGTCCACTCCGGACGTGCGGGTTCAAGTCCCGCCTCGCGCACCATGGCGAGTGTTCTTACAGCATTTGAAAGGCTGTAAGAACACTCGCTTTTTATACAGCGA
>CDYZ01009816.1_pt1 | contig 11219 bp, 9 predicted proteins | sample 554921 | NCBI WGS metagenome assembly CDYZ01 (sample SAMEA3182058, study PRJEB8094) | gut metagenome | biome: human; feature: gut; material: Stool; isolation source: human stools | place: Canada | collected 2012-11-26 | reverse complement strand
AGACAGGTGTACGGCAGACCCAGATCGTAGCTGATTACGGTCCCGTCATCCAGAGCGGAAATGGACAGTTCCTCCTCCAACTCGGTCGACCAGTACAGATCCCAGGCACCGGTCAGACCATCCTCATACCAGCTGCCCTGAAATTCGTCATAGGCATCCGTGTCCAGATCCAGGGCCGCCTTTACGGCCTGGGTCACCCTGGCCAGGGCCTCGTCTGTGGTCTCCTCTGCGGCGGACGCCGGCAGCATCAGCCCCAGAGCCGTCACCATAGCCAGCGTCAAAGAAAACAGCTTCTTCATCATTCGTCCCTCCATTGTCGGCAGTTTCCGGAATGGTGATTCCATTCTATCCCAACAGACGGAAAAATTCCAGAGATGCTGCGGATTCTCCTTATTTTTTTAAGTTCCTTGAAAGGCAGAACGGCGGGCCGCACGGAGAATCTCCGCGCGGCCCGCCGTTTGACATGGGCTGCGTCCTGGCCGGGCGATTCGGCCGGACCTGCCTGCATCTGTCCTGGGCCCTCTCTGTCACGCCATGGCGCGGTGGAGGAAGGTCATGATCTGCGCCCGGGTGCAGGTCGTGCCGGGCTCAAAGGTAGTGGAAGTGGTGCCCTGGGTCACTCCGCTCTCCACGGCCCAGGCCACCGCGTCCGCATAGTACGCACCTTCCGCCACGTCCCGGAAGTCATGCGTCCCGGATGCCGCGGGAGAGCCCTCGGCCCGCCACAGCAGCACCGCCGCCTGAGCGCGGGTGCAAACCCGGTCCGGGGCAAAGGCAGTCTTGGTGACGCCGGAGGTGATGCCCTGCTCCACAGCCCACAGAACTGCCTTATAGTAGTAGCTGTCGGGGCTCACATCCGTGAAGGGATTCTCCTTTTCGGACGGCTCAGGAGAGCCGTTTGCCCGCCACAGGAAGGTCACAAGCTGGGCCCGTGTGCATCCGCGGCCCGGGGCGAAGGCCGTTCCGGTGACACCGGAGGCGATCCCCTGCTCCACAGCCCACCGGACCGCATCGTAATAGTACGCGCCGCTGTCCACATCTGTGAAGGGTAGCTCCGTCTGCTCCCCGGAACGGACGAAGGACGCGGACACGGTCACCCCGCCGCCGGGCATGACGAAGGTATAGCGTCCCTCCCCCGCGTTCTGGACCCGGACTGCGCCGTCCTGGCTGTCGGTGACAGTCAGCTTCTTCAGCTCGTATCCGTCATCCGGCGCCGCGGTGATGGTCACCGTCTCACCCTCGTCGGCCCGACCGGCACTCACCTCCAGGGAGCCGCCGGTGACCCGGTCCACAGTAATGAGATGCTCGCCGTCCTCGGACTTCTCAGTCCACCGGGCGTACAGGGTTGTGTTTGCGTCGAAGACGGTATCGGCAGTAACTGCAGTGCCGCCGTCGGCGGCGGTGTACCAGCCCGCGAAGGCGTAGCCGCTCCGCTCCGGCGTGGGAAGCGTCCCCACGGCTGCGCCGCTGGTGGCTGCCATGGCGGCCGCGCCGGCGGCGCCCTCGCCGAGCTCCAGGGTCAGGATGATCGTCCGGTCCGGGTCAATGAAATCCTCCAGCTCTGCAGTGGCAAAGCTGCCGCCGGTGACAGAAATGCTGCCGGAGCCGCTGTTGGCCACCTGACCGGTCACAGTGCCGCCGTTGATGGCGATGGTTCCGCCAGTGGAGCCGCCCTGCGTCTTGATGTTCTGATAGCTGCCGCTCTCCACGGTCAGGCTGCCGGAGGCATCCTGCCCCTCAAAGACAATGGAATCCCCCTCGGCAATAGCAGCGTTCGCAAAGGTGACGCGGCTGCCCCGGTCGATGTTGACGCCCCACTGGTTTCCGGAGGTGGTCAGGCCGTCCACGGACAGCTCCGTGCCATTGACCACCAGGGCGTACCAGCGGCAGTTGGAGATCTCCACGTTCTCCAGGGTCACCATTCCGGCGTGGTAGATGTTCAGGCCGTGCTTGGCGGCACTGCCGCCGTCAAAGGTCACATCCCGCAGCGTCACCTCGGCGCCATCCTGAAGATTGAGGAGGCTGGGGCCGGTGCCATTGTCGCCGGAGACAGAAAATGTGCCCGCCTTCGCCCGGATGGTATGGCCGCTGCCGTCCAGAGTCAAGTCCTTGGACAGCGTCAGCGCTCCCTGGCCGTTGACCAGGCCGGAGGCGTCCAGCTCCACGTCCCGGAGCAGCCGGATGGTGGCGCCCTCTTCCGCCTGGGCCACCGCCTCCGCCAGGGTGGCATACTGGGTGCCGTCGATATCCGCGGCGTTTTCCGTTTGGACGCCGTCCTCCCCGGCCCCCTCCGTCATGGTCTGGACCTGCCCGGCGGCAGACGCACCAAACATCCCCTCCGCCGCCTGGGCATTGGCCGGCAGCATGGAGGCCAGCAGGCTCAGAGTCAGCAGTCCGGTAACAAGTTCTCGCTTCATGTGTGTAGATTCCTCCCGATTGGTTTGTAGGTATCGGCGCTTTGAAGCGGGCACTCTCCGTCCGGTCCGAAAAGGGGCCTTCCCAGATGTAGAAATTCTGCCAAATCATTGCGGATTCTGTCAAAAAGCCAAGCAGGCAGCGGAAAATCCGGCCTCAAAAGCACGGTTCACATCCTAACACAGCGGGGCAGAGCCACGCAAGGGCTTTCCGGATTTTCCAGATGACTGGAAATACCTGGCACATCAGCCGCATCTATTGGGCCGCAGTGCATCCGGCAAAATATGCTGGAACGATCCGGGCGCCGCGCCAGACATTCCCGGCAGCGCAGAGCCGGCTCCCCAGCTTGGAGGGCTCCGGTGAGCCGGCGGGCGGCAAGGCATGTGAAAGCCCCCGGCGGACCGGAACGTGTCCGGTCCGCCGGGGGCCTGCTCTGCCTGCGAAAGAAGCCGCCGATCAGTCAGTTTCCGGCGGCCTGGGCACCGGCCTGCTCCCGGCGGAAGCGGACCATGCCGGTGCGGTCCAGAGCCACCATCAGGACGGGAATGAACACCAGCTGGAGGATGATGCCGGGAATGGCGTTCACCAGCGCCTCGGTCAGGAAGATCTGCCAGGTGAAGGGCACGCTGGCCACGCCGGTCATCACCACCCGCACCGCAGCCCAGACGATCCGGCCGCCCACCATAGCAGCCAGCAGAGCACGGTACAGGGCCACCACACACTGCCAGCGGGACCGATTGTACAAAAAGCCCGCGATGCCACCGTAAGCCGCCAGCTCAAAGGCCATGGCCACAGCGGCCACCAGCGGCGGCATTCCGAAGAGCGCCATCCGCATCAGCGGGGCCACGAATCCCACCACCGCGCCATACCGCCAGCCGCAGATCAGGCCGCAGAGGAACACGGGCAGGTGCATGGGCAGCAGCATCCCGCCGATCTGGGGGATCTGTCCGGTGAGGAAGGGCAGTACCAGCGCCAGGGCCAGGAACATGGCCGCCAGGACCAGGTTATGGACATTTGTTTTGAAATTGCTGTGTTTCATGGGGTTAAACTCCTTCTCAAAAAGTCTTTTCGCGCCGCCTTCTGGCGCCGCACCAGCCTTCTGGCTTTTTTTACGGAGTCTGCAGGGTTTGTGAATACCGGCCTTCTGGCCGGGCGCTTTTCAGGGCTTTCCCCTCATCAGGGGAAAAATTCGGTGGTGTCGATCACCAGCTGGCAGCCCTTCTCCGGGCCGCATTGGCGTATATACCGCTCCTCCAGGGGCATCCACCGGCTCTCATAGGCGGCGAAGTGGGCGCCCTCCCGCCGCTCCAGGCGGCGGCGCTGCTCCTCCGGCGCACAGGTGAGAAACATCCGCAGATCATAGCGGGCCGACAGCAGCGGGTGCTGGGAGTAGCTTCCCTCCACCACAGTGAGGGGCCGGGCCGGAAGCGTTGTCCCCTCCCTCAGCGTGCCGCTCCGGCAGTCATACGGGCGGCAGCGGATCTGCGCTCCGGCCCCTGCCGGTTCCAGAACCTCCTGCAGGAAGCGGGCCAGGTCCATATTTCCAGCCGGGATCTGCTCCCAGTTCTCTGCCCGGCGGTCCGGTGGGAGATAATAGTCGTCCATGTGGACCACGTTGCAGGGAAGGAGCCGCCCCATCAGGTCTCCCAGGCCGCTCTTGCCGCTGCCGCAGCGGCCGTCAATGGCCACGACGGCTGGTCTGCCGCTCCGCGCCAGCCGGGCCGCCGCCAGCAGTGCCGGGAAGTACCCGCCGTATGCTGTCCGCAGGACCCGGTAGTGGGGGTCATACGCCTCCCGGTAGGCCGGCGAGTGGTGGACGGGCGGACAGCCCTGACGGCGGTACACCGCCAGCCAGTCCGCCATACCGGGCAGGGGCAGCGCCTCCGCCGCGGTCAGGCATTCCTCCAGGTCCGCCGCCGTCCCGTGGTGCTCCGCCGCCGTCAGAAGCAGCAGATCCGCCAGGAGCGGCGCAGCCAGCGTCCAATCCCCCGTCCCCGACAAATGAACGCGGCACAAACCGTTCCCGATCCGCTCCGGCGGCCGGGCCTCCCGGTCTGCGGGAAGGGCGCTGCACTCCCCCAGCAGCTGCCGGAGGACATCTCCCCGTTCCCCCGCTGCATGGGCTGGACCGAACGTACTCTGATAGGCCAGCTTGGCGCAGTCCTGGGGCTCCATCAGCGGATAGCGGGCCAGGTGCTCCCGCAGGACCGTTTGAAATTCCTCATGCATCTCTTCAGCCCCCCGGCAGCCGTGGTGTTGCGCATCGGTCATCCGACACGTTTATAGGATAGCACCTGGAGTACACTCAAAGTCAAGAGCAAGCGTGAAAAAATCTGAAATTTTTTCGGATGGTATCCGCACGCGGAGCAGAGTGGGAGTTTGCAGCTGGTTTTGCGCACCCGCCTTTCATCGCGCATGCCGATTCGGGATATGCCCGTTCAAATGCGGAATCCATGCTGTGCAGCCCGCGTTCCGCATCCGTTCCCTGTCTGATCCCATGCCGGGGCGCCCGTCCCGCAGTACCTTCTGGGCTGAAAAAGCCTGTGTTCCTTCTGAACACAGGCTTTTCTGCACTCCGGCAAAGCAAGGCAGTACGTCAGGCGGTCACCGCCTCCACAGGAACCCGGAGTACAAAGGGCTGCTCCGGGTCCGTGCAGTCGTTCCCCAGCAGCTCCCGGAGCCCGTCGTCATAGGCCCGACCCCGGGCCAGATTGACGGCTGCCGCCACCGCCGCCCGGGCCTGGTCCTCCGGATTCTGGTCCACCGTCATATAGAGCTTGCCGCTCTCCAGGGCGGCGGCCCCCTCCGCCGTGTGGTCCACGCTGACGATGGGCGCCGCGCCCGGATCCCAGCCGGCGGCCTCCAGCGCCTCGATGACTCCCAGGGCCATTTCATCGTTGTCGCAGATGACGCAGTCAAAGTCCACGCCCTGCTCCAGCAGGGCCGCCATGGCTTGGCGGGCCCGCTCCCGGCTGAAGCCGCAGACCTGGTAATCTGCCGCGGCGATGGGGCAGAAGCCGTCGTCCAGCAGGCTCTGCACGGCGGTGCCGGAGCGGGCATCTGTATTCTCCTGGCCGGGCATCCCCTGGAACAGCAGATAGCGGATATCCGTCCCGTGGTCCGTCTCCCAGAAATACTCCGCCAGGGCGTGCCCCTGGAGGGCGCCGCTCCCGGCCTCGTCCATGCCCACAAACACCATCCGCTCGTTCAGGATCGCCGTCCCCGGCGCCCGGTTCAGCAGCACGACCCCTGCGTCGCCCACGATGTCTGCCACCTTTTCGGAGTCCTCCCCGTCTGCAAGGTTCACCAGCAGGGTCTCCACGCCTTCTGCCAGGGCCTCGTGGACCTGGCGCAGCTGGGTCTCCGGGTCGTTGCCCGCGTTGTAATACCGCACCGCGTAGCCCTGGGCGGCGGCCTCCGCTTCGATGTCCGCCTTCAGCTCCGACAAAAACGTATCCTCCCTAGACAGCAGCAGGCCCAGAGCCCTCGTCTCCCTGGTCCGGGACTCCACAGCCCCGGCGGCGTCCGCGCCGCAGCCGGTACCCAGCACTGCCACGGCGGCCAGCAGGGCCACAACTGCGCCGATCTTCTTCCTCCATGTCCGTTTCATCTGGATCTCCTCCCTATTCATCCGTCTTCTGCTTAGGATGCTGGACAAAGTATACAAATATACCTGACGGAATGAAATAGACAAACCTGCGGGGGGAACGGCACGGTTCCCTCCGCAGGTCTTTTTTCCGGACTTTTCTGCGGTCTCACGGCCCGATCCGGAATTTCCGGTACTCCGTGGGCGTGAGGCCGACGTATTTTGAAAAGATGCGTGAGAAGTAGCTGGCGTCCGCGAATCCCACCGCCTCGGAGATGGTCTGGACGCTGTCCTGCGCGTTCACCAGCCGCATCTGAGCCTCCCCGATCCGGCGGCGCAGGACATACTGCTTGAGGCTGTATCCCGTCTTCTGCCGGAAGATATGGGACAGATGATAGGGACTCAGATAAAACTGGCGGGCCAGCTGCTCGATGGAGAGGTCCTCCGCATAATGGCGGTCGATGTATCTGGCCACACGGCCGAAGGTGGAGTCCTCCCGGGTGACGAGATCCTCCTTCCGCCCCGCCGCCATCCGCCGGACCAGCTCCAGCGACGCCAGCATCAGGTGCTGGCACAGCTCCTGGAAGCCCGGCTCCCGCTCCGCTGCATACCGGTCCATCAGGCAGAAGAGCTCCTTCAGGTCCGCAAACTGCTCCGGCTGGTGAAACAGGGGGCAGCGGTCCGGGGAAAGCAGGCTGTATGGCGGCAGGTCCGCCAGCGCCAAGTTCCCGATGGCCACGCACAGGGTCTGATACGGCTGGTCTGCCTGGGGGAATTCGTCGTGGAGGGCGCCGCCGCTGCACAGCACCACATCTCCGGCTGCCACCTCGTACCGGCGGAGATCCACGGTGTACCGGCCGCTGCCCTTCAGGATCAGCAGCACCTCCGCCAGGCGCTCGTGGCAGTGCATCAGTGTGGCGTGCTCTCCCTCCGCCCAGTCATAGTGGCAGATGTACGCCGCATAGGGCCGGTCCTGAGGCAGGCGCGCCGCCTCCTGCGGTGTGAACACCACCCGCTGCCGATTCAGTTCCGCCTCTCTCATGCCGCCGTCTCCTCCCCGCTGGAAAGTGCGGAGCATCCGGCCATCCGCCGCTCCCCGCCGTGGGGCCGCAGGAAAGTCCGGTCCCGGCCCTTATGATACCGTTCCCAGCGGGCCGTGTCAAGGGCGGCTCCCGCTCACTCCAGCGCCGCCTTCAGGCGCTCCCACAGCTCCACGGCCTTGAATTTCAGCTGGTAGCCGCCATCCTCCTCCGTCATCAGGCTGACCTGGTCTTCCGTCAGGCCAGCGGCCAGGGCCGTCTCCGGCACGTCCGCGGAGGCAGCGGTGCACAGGGGTGGAAACACCACACACCACCAGTTCTGTCCGGCGCCCTCCCCAATCAGAATCCGCAGGGCCAGATACTCCCCGGCTGGAAGAGAGAAGCCGTCATATTCCTTGGTGGGAAAGGCCGTGTCCTCCAGCTCCGCCGTCACGGCGTAGTCATAGCCGTTGGCCCGTACCGTCTCCTCGGCGATGGCCTCCAGTTCCGGCAGGCTCTCCCGCAGGCGAATCTCTGCCTCCGCCCGGTCCGCCGACTGCTCCAGAATCTCCGTGGCTCGCTCCAGCACCGCATCCCGGACCAGGAGCTTCAGTGCCTGGTCCTCCTCCGTATCAGAGTTGGCCAGCACATGGAGCCGCACCACCTTGTCCGCCAGGTCCCGCTGGGTGTTCAGCGCCCAGACGCCGGTCATCAGAAACGCCGCCGCACCCAGCAGCAGGGCCAGTTCCACGATCCGCAGAGTCTTTCGCTCACGCTTTGCAGCTGTTTTCATATCCGTTTTCCGTCCTTTGCTATGTAGCCCCATGGGGCCCGTTTCCCCCATCATGGACGGAAATTCCGGATTTTATTCCATCTTTTCCAATATTTTTACCGGCGCGGCCAGATACGTCTGCCGGTAACGTCCCTCCAGTGCCTCCTTTGCCCGGACCGCCTTCTGCCGGTCATCAAACAGGCCGAACACCGTGGGGCCGGAACCGCTCATGGCCGCGCCCAGAGCACTGTGTCGCAGCAGGGCTTCCTTGATGGAGCGGATCTCCTCCCCTTCCTCCTCCGTCAGCACCCGCTCAAAAACATTTCCAAGGCAGGCGGCCGCGGCGGCCAGATCGCCCCGGGCCAACGCCGCTGCCATGGCCGCCGTATCCGGCCGGGGGCCCAGGTCCGCCCCGTCCAGCCGGGCAAACAGCTCCGGTGTGGGCAGGCCGAAGTCCGGCTTGCACAGTACGATGGCACAGTCCGGCAGAGGCGGCAGGTCCGTCAAGATCTCACCCCGTCCCTCTGCAAGACATGTGCCGCCCCGGACGCAGAAGGGCACATCGCTGCCCACTGCCAGCCCGATCTCCTCCAGCGCCTGCCGCGGCAGATCCGGGGCGTACAGGGTCCGCAGGCACCGCAGCACCGCCGCCACATCCGCACTGCCGCCCCCAAGCCCCGCATAAGCCGGGACCCGCTTGGCAAGGCGTACCTCCAGCCCCGGCACCGGGCGGCCCAGCCTGTGGAAAAAGGCATCTGCCGCCCGCTGCTCCAAAGTGACCTTCCCCGCCGGAAGGGAGATGCCCTCTGTCAGCAGGGAAAAGCCGCCCGCCGCCTCTGCCACCGTCACGGTGTCCCCCAGGGACACGGCCTGCATCACCATCCGCATGTCGTGATAGCCGTCTGTACGCCGCCCCAGAATATCCAGAGTCAGGTTGATCTTGGCCGGGGCCTCCAGCGTCAAAGTCTTCATCGCACCACCTCCCGCGGGCCTCCGCCCGCTGTCTGGGTCCAGTATAGCACATCCCTCCCCAAGTAGAAACAACGAATCGCCCGCAACCGGACGGTTGCGGAAAGTTGGTGGACGCAACCGGAAAAACCTGCTATGCTGAGAGCAGCGGAGCGGGAGGCGGTGCGTCATGGACATGAGCAAGGCGATTCGGGAAGGCCGGGATCGCTTGGGCATGAGCCAGGAGGCTCTGGCGGAGCGGCTGGGCGTGAGCCGGCAGGCGGTATCCAAGTGGGAGATGGGAACCTCTGTTCCCTCTCCGGAAAATCGGCGGGCGCTCTCGGAGATTTTGGGGACAGACCTTCAAGTGGAAAGAGAAACAGCGCCGCCCGTCCCTCTGCGGCGGTGGAAGCGGCTGACGCTGGCGGCAGGGCTCCTCTGCCTGGCGCTGCTGGCGGCGCTGGGCTGGATCCTTTACAGCGCGCATCAGGACGGCTGGCCGCCGCCGGAGGATCCGCAGATTACAGGCGTCTATTTCTATGATGCGGCCGGGCAGGAGATCGCCAAAAGCGACTTCGGCTGGTATCTGTTTCCGCCAGACAGCACCGTGAACGTGGCGGTCACCTTTCAGGACGGCCGGGAGCACACGGTGGATCAGGTGGTTTTGTTTCTGTATCCCACCGGCACCGGAGTGGCCGAGGAGCGGCAGCAGATCGGCGTCCGGCGGATCCGGGACGGCCGGACCTTCGCCCTGTTCCGCTGGCAGATCCCCGCCAGCCTTTATTCTCATTTGGAAGTGCAGCTGGAGTGCGGGGATGGTCAAACAATCTCCGTCTCTCAGTGGAACGTGATCGACCGGGATTCTGCCTTTTGAACGAATGCCCGGCGTCATGTAAAATTTCACAAATCTTCTTTCTTTTTTAACACAATGCGGTGCATTTATACGCAGCACAGAGGGGGTGGAATGAATTGTTTGGGCAATCCCCCCAACAGCACCAGAAAGGAGCATCGTATGCTGGACATCCTGTTTTTGAGCAGAAGCTCATTGCTGTACGCAGTCCTGCTCCTGTCGGCCATCACAATTCTGTCCCTCGCCCTGCCCTGTTTCGCGTATGAAGCTACCCAGAAGTTCCGGAGGCGGAGGAGCCTGTTCTAAAAAGACGCTCTCCCCAAAAGCCGCGGCGGTCCCGCGGCTTTTGCCAGGTTTCAGAAGAAACAGCGCCGCAGGCAAAAGCCTGCGGCGCTGTCTGTATCTGTGGAAACGACTTCTTACTTGATCTTCCGGGCCTCCACATAGTACCGCTTATCCTGGGCGTGGCCCATGGAGAAGGTCTTGCGGGGCAGGACGCCGTCGGCCATGACGGTCTTGAACAGCTGCTCCTTGCCCATAGCCGGGAGCTTGAAGCCGATGTTGCCGGACTTGCTGCCCAACTCGTCCGTCACTTCGTCGCCATGGATGTAGTCCACTTCGCCGCCGTGCTCCTTGAGATAGGCGTCCAGGAAGGTCTGGAGCGTGCCCACCGCCAGCTGCATCCTGGGATTGGGCACCGTGATGGTACCGGTATGCCCTGCATAGGTGTAGGCGATGGTGTGGCCCTCGCCCTCCCCTTCGTGGGCGCCGGGATAGGCGGCCTTCATCGCCTCCAGCACCTGTTCGGGCTCCACGCCGAAGAGGACACGGTGGATCGGCTCGAACTGGAGGGCGTCGTCGTGATTATTCACCACTTCCACCAGAGCATAGCGGGCGGGCAAATCGGCCCACTGGTCCTCCGGCGTGACCTTCTTCAGGTTCTCATAGCACTGCTTGGCTGTTGCCAGAGAGTGGTTGCCGTCGCCCACCGCGAACAGCAGAGGTGCCGCGTCCTTCAGGCCGTACTTTTTCTCCATGGCCTCCGGCGTGCACATAGCCGCCAGGGCGTCCGCCACGGCGTCCATCTGGGCGTCCGTCAGCTTCCAGCCCTTCAGGTGCCCGCCGCCCTGCTGCAGGTCAAAGTCATACAGCTGCTCCATCTCCCCGCTGGCGGCGGTCAGGGGCTCAATAACCGTGCGGTCCGGGTCGTCGATCAGCAGCATCACGTGGGGCAGCTCAACGGGGGCGTCCTGCCGTACCCGTACCCGGGGTGGGATGCGGGAGAGCACCGTCCCCTCCGTGGCCCGGATCAGGGCGCCGGAGCCGGGGGTGAAGTCATACTGGTCCAAATCCACCATGCCGATGAGGCCGTGGCGCACCTTGCCGTCGGACTGCGTGCGCTCAATATAGAACAGGGACCCCGGCAGGGTCTGAAAGACGCCCTCCGCCAGATAGCGGTTCATAGCGCCGTTGATGTCCGCGATATGGGCGTCCACACCCGGGTCGTTCAGCTTGGCCTCCGGCAGGATCAGCCGGAGGGTGGAAGGCGCGTCCCCCACAGTCTCCTCCACCGCCTGCCAATACTCCGGCTGGGAGGTGAACTGGTCGCAGGCCACCACGGCCCACTTG